>OCZT010004777.1_pt1 | contig 13582 bp, 12 predicted proteins | sample 1539031 | NCBI WGS metagenome assembly OCZT01 (sample SAMEA3539308, study PRJEB22396) | soil metagenome | biome: tundra; feature: field; material: soil | place: USA | collected 2010-05 | depth 0.15 m | reverse complement strand
CTTCAATTATGATCTGTCGGGCTTCTTCGCGAGGGAGCGGCGGGCGATAAGGCCGTGCAACTCTAAGCGTATCGTACGCGTCGGCAACAGCCAGGATCCGGGCGGTCAAAGGGATCTTTTCGTCCTTCAGTCCAGATGGATATCCCTTGCCGTCCCAACATTCGTGGTGATACTTGATCGTTGGGATAACCGGATAATCGAATCCGACTTTTTCAAGTATCGAGGCACCGACAGCGGCGTGGATCTTTGTTTTTTCAAGCTCCGCCGCGGTTAATTTACCGGGCTTGTTAAGCAGGTGGTCGGGAACCGCCAGTTTTCCGATGTCATGAAGCAGAGCACCGGTGCGTAACGCATTGATATCACTCTCCGGCAAACCCATCAGCTTTCCGAGCCCAACCGCAAAGATCTGCGTTCGCCTTACATGCCCGAGTCCAACCTGATCGCGAGCGTCGATTGCTGTCGCCAGCGCTTCAACGGTCGCAAGGTGGAGGCGGCTTGCTTCAGTGATCTCCTTGGTTTTTTGCTCGAGCCTCTTGAGGTGGACACGATATGCGAGACACGCAACGACAGCCAACGGACTGATCACCAACCCGAATTCGATGCCGAAATGTGCGAAAAGCAGGCAGAGGATGATCGTAAACACTGCTACCGGGAGGCTTGCGACCGCCGGACGCACAATATGACGTTGCAGCGACAGCCGAATGTTGTCCGATCTCACCAGCCGGTCAAATGTTATTCGCAGCGGCCCGCTCACAATAAGCTGCGTAAGCGTCATCAAGAGCGTTCCGAGAACGATCAACTTCGCTGACTCGATATCGAGTTGAGGCGTTAGAGTTTCCTCGATGAGAGCACCACGCAAGATCGCCGAAAAGGCGAGTGCGGCGGCGGCCGTCGAAATTACATCGATAAATATTGAACATGACCGTACAGATTTAGTTTTCCGGTCGATAAGGTACCGAATTGTGGAACTGACGGTTATTAGAAGAACTGCCGCGCCGGGGCCGATCCAGATCACTGCCCAAAATGCAACCAGGTTCTTGATGGATAATTCACCGGGAACCTTCGGCAGGGTGAAATTATATCCACTAAGAAATGTGAGGACCGTAATACCCGACGCGATCACCAGCATGTTTGGGAGCGAGAATGCGGCAACAATACCTGAAACCGCAATGGCAACCATCGCTGCGGCAAGCAAGAGTGCGAGCACCCAGGCTATTTTAGCCATCGTTCCGTATTCACTTGCTTTGAGGAGTTTGTCCATTACTATCCGCTGTTACCTTTATCTGCCGTGGTTGTCGTTAAAGTCGGACTCAGGCTGCAGTCGGCCCTACCCTGCAAACATTATCAAGCCTTGTGCCACAACCAACGGTCGGCGCAAGGTGCTGATTTGCTTGAAAAGTGAGGAATTACATTCTTCGTACATCAGTGGTAGGTCGAAATGACATGTCATTTTGAACGTGGCAGGTCAAATTGACTGGTCGTGGAATTCGGTTGGCTGTGGAAACCGAGAAGATATCTCCGTTAAGGGAGATTATCAATATGAATGGTCGTCGTAGCCATAGGCGTGAAGCTCGTCATCATCGAGCAGGCTGTCTGAGTCCGGGTCTTCGTGAAGATCGAGTTCGACCGGGTCTAAGCCGACCACGATCAAATTCGAGCCACATTCGTCGCAGACGACATTGTCGCCTTGCTCGGACTCGGCATCAACATAAACCTCTTCGCTACATTCGGGGCAAATCGATGTCGGCATAACTATTGTCTCCAAAAACTTCTCGCAAGTTTTCTCTATTCTACGGTAGAAGAAAGCAGAGATAGATTCGATAATCAAATCTAACTTGAATCGGAATGATTTGGCAAGAGCATAGCGTCTAAGTTTATTTTTGCTTCTACATTATGCAAAAAAGAATGGTCGGGCCGGAAAATGGAGTTTCCTTTTAAGGTCACGCGAAATAACAAATTTGACGCGCTCGGCTTCGGAACAAATGCCGTCGATCATTTGATCTGCGTCTCCGAATATCCGGCGTTTAACAGCAAAGTCCGCCTTAATAGGTATATCCGCGCCGCGGGAGGAGAAGCCGCCTCGACGATGGTTGCCCTTCGTCGATTAGGGATGAAGACAGCCTACGCGGGCACATTCGGTGACGATGCCGAAGGTGAATTCGGTCTGCGATCTTTGGTTGACGAAGGGGTTGATACTTCAAAAGCCACAACTGTAGCGGGAGCTCAAACTCAGCTCGCATTTATTATTATAGACGAACGAAGCGGTGAGCGCACAATCATTTGGGACCGCGATCGGGCCCTCGCATATAGCGAAAACGATGCGCCGGTTGGTGCCGCTTCGCAGTGCAGCATCCTCCATATGACGCCTCACGATACCCGGGCTTGCATAGGACTCGCAAAGGCGGTCCGCGAACATGGCGCGATCGTCTCCGTCGATATTGATAACGTCTTCGACGGCATCGATGAGCTGTTGCCGCTCGTCGACATATGCATAGCATCGTTTGAATTTCCATCCCGAATGTTTGGTATCCGCGATCCAAGATCTGCCCTGTTTGAGATCAGATCAAGATATGGTTGTGCGATAAGCGGTTTGACTCTCGGAGCTTCGGGGTCCTTGGTCCTTTGTGAAGATACGTTTATCGAGAGTGGTGCTTTTGAGGTCCCCGGCGGTTGCGTCGATACGACGGGTGCGGGTGACGCCTTCCGGGCAGGTTTTCTTTATGGTGTACTCACTGGCGCCTCTGTTGAGAAAAGCTGCCGGTATGCAAATGCGGTTGCCGCGTTAGAGTGCCGCGATCTGGGTGCGCGGGCGGCGTTGCCTACGGAAGAAGAACTGAAGGGCTTTCTTGAAGATTATTGAAATGACGCATGTAAGATTTGCCAAACCTAAGGAGAATTTGGCCGCAGATTGACGCAGATGAACGCGGATAAGAAACATATTTGAATCTGTCTTTCTCTGATCCGCGCCATCTGCGTTCATCCGCGGCTGAATATTCTTGCGAATTGTTGAATATTCTTTCGAATTGTTCCTCCCCTTCAGCCTTCCACGCAGGCTGCCCGCGTTATGAATCAACGAAACATGGCATTTATTGTTTCTAAGGAGTTCTTGTACCGGTCCGGGACGGGCGTTTATACTGATGAAACTATTTCGCGGCCGTATTCGTGAATTTAGTGTTCTTTCGTGGTTACGTCCGTTGAAACCACTAAATGCACGAAACACACGAAAAAAACACGTACATGATAAAACAAAGTTTCTGAGGGGGACACCCTAGCTTTCAACGGCGCTGTCTACGGCAGCAATGTTGTCACTTAGCATAAATAGCTATGGTGATTCAACAGCCTCGGAGGCTGAGCAAAAGCTAGTCTCTAACTGCCAGGGGCTCTCGTCCTTGCCGGATAGTGATTGGCAGGCTTCGTTTTCGAAATCATCCAGCCAATCGAAGGCTGTAGATTTCAAGCTTCACTTGGCACTTCAACTAGCGAGTCGTTCAGGCCTGACAACCTCGCAAAAGGAAGCGATTTTGGAAGCAATGTCTGAGATTTCACCGGATATTTATGAACGAACTAGGTACAGCAAGAAACTCCAAGAAAAAATAAACCCTTTGCAGTTCCGAGGCATGGCGCTTTTTTCAGAGCAGGAAAGAATGGCGATCTTCAGTAGCCTACGAAGTTCCGACCGTGAACTCGCGATGCTGTCGAAATACCTCGAGGTGGTAAAACTAGAGACTAACGCTGCACGCAGACAGCTATTCAGCGATGCGACGGCGGATGAAAAGAGAATGATCTGGAAAACGAAAATGGCGATCGAGCTCGCGACAGAACAATTGGACGACGCCCAAAGGAATTTGATCGCGGGCGGTATCGACACATTGTCGGATCAAGCGATTTATTCGCCCGAAGGCAAAGCCAGGTCGAAGGAGCTTCGAGACGCGTTTTTGAAACAAGCGTTAGAACATTTCTCGAAGCAGAATGTCTATCGGTTATTCGTTTCCCTTAGCGGTGATTACGGCTGTCTGGTGGAAACCAAGGCTAAGTCTGACGGAAAATCTCCTACCCCAAATGGTCCTTCCGCTAAGTCCGAAGCAGCTACAGAAGTTATATCCCGCTGAATTCCGCTCTTCTTACAGACCATGCGGATCATGGGGTAGGTGAGGGCGTCGGAGCCGCTCGCTGGGCGAACCCGAAGGACGCGCAAGCCAGACCAGCAATGACTAACCCAAGAATTCGAAAAGTGTACATCCTTTGTGCCGGACTAGATTGCCACTCTGGCCGGAGCCAGTCCGCTTCATAGCTCCTTCAATTTCTGAACCGTCGCTACTGCGCCTTCGATAGAGCCTTTAAATACGACCTTGTTAGATGCGTCAATAACGATCGTAGTGGGGTAGACGGAAACAGCGAATTTCTCGGGCAGATCTTCATCGGATGGAATTAGAACTGGGAAGGTATATCCCCGATCTCGTATAGCGGACACCGCACTCTCCGGTTTATCTTCCTGAAGGGGCTTATCAACCGCAAAAATCACAACGGAATCATCATCCTTGCTGCCCTTGTAAAACGCCTCAAGCTTCGGGAACTTCTCGAAACAAGCTCCGCACGATGTATTCCAGAAATCGAGAAGAACGATCTTGTTGTGGAATGTAGACTCGTGGATAAAAGCGTTTTCCGAGTTGACGCCTTCGATTGGAACGGTGTCTGAATATGTCGTTATCTGTCCCGTAAATGTGCCGTAATTTAGATAATGAAACCAATACGTAAAGCCATTGGTAAACATAAGGATCACCGCGAACCAACCGAGCACCGGCGGTAAAAACCGTATCCAGATTTTTATTTTCCAGAAGAGGTATGCGCAGAGAATCGCAAGAGTTTGAAAAATAAGCTGCGGAAGAAAAAACAAGTGTCCGTCGAAGAAATGGTAAATCGTGTGAGGGAAAAGAACCAGTTCACCGACGAGTATGCCGGAGAGAGAGAGAATCTCATCATTTTGGAGCGAGCCGATCTTCAGACGATAAAGCGTGAGCCCGAAGAAAACAGCAAACCCCAGCAGTGTTGTCCCATCAATTCCAAGTCCTATCTCCGCAAAGCGCAGGGGCACCAAAGCGACCGTAAGCAGGACGGCCCAAAGCGCGGACTTTAGAAACAATTTCACGTCGAACATATGCGCAAGAGCGGGGGGACCCGCTCTTTAATCTCATTATCCAAGTAGCTGACAGGCTCCCGTGCATTGTTCGTCACCTCATATCCCACATGAGAACGGCATGATCGTACAAGTGCCCGAAGCACATGTCGCGAACGGGGTACCGTAAAGCAATTGACACCACTCGCTATAATTACAGCCACAAGTTCTTGGATGTGTCTACACCCTCTAAGTCAATGATTTATAATCTCATTATTGGCTTCAAAAATAACTTCCGGCGCTTGGCCCGTCATCTACAGCTTGTCGTTAAAGAACCCGACCACGAGTGCCCATGCATCGCGGGCAGCCTCGGGATTATAGACACCGGGCCGCGTGTCGTTAAAGAAGGCGTGGTCGGCCTCGTACTTTACTGAATGAACGGGAAGCTCAAACCTTTCCGTGGCGCTCTCCAGGGACGCAACTTTTTCGGGTGTGATCCATCCGTCTTTCGTACCTGATATAAATATGGTCGGTACCGTCAGCCGCTGCAATATTTCATCTTCGGGGATATCGCCGTAAAATGCAGCGGCGGCGCTAAGACCCTCGAGTTCGCAGGCAGCCCTGAGCGCAAAGGTCCCGCCCATGCAAAAACCCGTGATGCCGAAATGTGAAATGTCATAGGCGAGACGCGCCGCGTCGATCGAATTCGCGATCGTATCGAGACCGTCTTCGATCGATAAGGCATGCATCATCTCCGAAGCCTTATCGGCGTCGGTCGCTACCTGTCCTCGGTAAAGGTCGGGGGCGATCGCGATAAACCCCTCTTTGGCATATCGATTTGCGATGTCTTTTATATGGGCGTTCAATCCCCACCATTCCTGGATGACAACGATGGCTTTTCCCCCGGCTTCATCCGGTAGAGCGGTGTAGGCCGTGGTCGGCCCGTTGGCGGTCTCAAACGACAAGCTTTCGGTTCGCATCGGATTATGGTCCCTCCTGGATCCAACTTTAGATATCGCAATGATTATAGACGAACTGACCGCCAGCTTAAAAAAAAAGAAGCCGCCCTGTTAAGAGCGGCCTCTTGCGTTTTGCACAAAGACGGTCAACTACCCGTCTTTGTTCTCATGATGTTTGTGACAGTACGGGCAATCGCAGCTCTTTGCATCGCCTTGAGCCGTTCCGGCCGCAGTGTCAGACATCGGTTTTTGTGAGCCGTCGCCCTTTTTCATCGGGCATGAATCACCTTTGCAGTGATCGCATTTGTCGCAGTCCATCGCGACTTCCTTACCCGATGCGTCTTTCATCTTCATCGGGCACGAATCGTGATGATCACCGCTTTGCGCGATCACCGGGGTTTCGGTTACCGTTGTCGTCCTGGAATAAGCAAATGCCGCGATGGCGAGTGTCATGACAGTGATGACGGCGAACACAACAATTAGTTTCTTTTTCATTTTTTACCTCAGTAATTTAAGAATTTAGAACAATAGCCGGCGTCCGTTTTGGACGCGGCCCCTAAGTAAGCGACACTCGTGGGAGAACCGCTTTCTAAATCCTAAAATTACAGTTGGTTACAAAGATCTTCTTGCGGGCATGAAGACGAGAGTAAACGCTTGGCGCGTCAGCGGCTCGTGAAGTTAATACCGGTTGATCAAATCTGACAGAAACTGTCTTGCCGGCTGGTGCCGCTTGCGTGTGGATGGTTTCGATCTTTCTGCTTTTGTCGAAAACGGCGGGAAGGTAAGCACAGCCGCCAACGCAAAACAGGTCCGGTTTACCAAAAGCCGGGAAACTGTCGTCTTGGTGTTTGGCTTTGTCACAATGGTGTGACATCTTTGCCATCGGGCAGGAGTCATGTTTGTCCGGGGCGGCAGTTACTACATGACAGCAAAGCAGGAAAAGGGCGCCGCTTAGCCAAACGCTCATAAAGCCGGCAAGCGACATCCTTATATACTTAACTGTGGTTTTTCTGTTCGAGAGCACCGACAAATATCGTAGCGCTCCCGCTATGAAGGTGACAATACTTATTTCATGATTGCGGAGTTTGTCAGCAAAGGACGGCTTTCGAGGGGGCGCGTGCCATCATCGGGGCTTACCCTGCTATAACTTGCCCCATCAGTCGTTGAAGCCATGTTGTTGCGCTTGATCGGCCACGCTGCCCGCGGTTACATATTCAAATCCGACCACATATTCTGAGGACATCTAACAACGCTCGTATTCGAAAGCTCATTGACAAAAGCTAATGCTGGTGTCACTTTTTAAATAAAGATAGGTGACATTCCTTTCTCTTTGCGACCACGTAGAAACTCACGGTGATCACTTAAAGTAATGTTGATGTTAGAAATCGGTTGACTGATTAGAGAAACGTCTTACGCCCGCGCATCTTCTAGGTTAACTACTTAAGACAACTTCCGAACTGCAAGCAAGACCGCAGAAATCCCGTTGCCGCCCAACTATCTGAATTCGGAAAAGAGTCGAACTCATGTGGAGATCTTTGCTATTCGACGGTAACACTTCGGTCCTGGATCAACCATTCTTGTTACCGGTAAGAGGCGAGCGAACATGATCATGTTAGCGAATAACTAAGATGTTTTCCGAAGATACTTAGACCCAAGGAGGAACTGCGTGTGAGCGGATATCCAACCATAATTCAAGGCGGCATGGGAGCCGGTGTCTCAAGTTGGCGTCTTGCAAAAGCCGTCGCTTCGACCGGCCAACTTGGTGTTGTGTCGGGCACTGCGCTCGATCTGATCTTATCCCGGAGGTTGCAGGATGGCGATCAGGGCGGGCATATGCGCCACGGCCTCGATCATTTTCCCTCTCCGGATGCGGCCGAAAGGATCTGGCAGGCCTATTACCTTCCCGGTGGCAGGAAAGACGGGCAACCGTACAAGAAGTTGCCGATGCCCACCAGGCACAACGTTCGGTCCCGGCAAGAGTTGATGATGGTCGCGAACTTCGTCGAGGTCTTTCTGGCACGAGAGGGCCACGGAAATTCAGTCGGTATCAACTATTTGGAAAAGATCCAGATACCACACCTGCCATCTATTTACGGGGCCATGCTGGCCGGCGTCAGTTACGTTCTGATGGGTGCCGGTATCCCGACTAAGATCCCGGGCGTGCTTGACCGATTTGTCGATCACGAACCGGCCACCTATCCGCTGCACGTGGTTGGCTCGCAATCGGGTGACGACACGTTGCTCACCTTCGACCCGCGCGAATTTTGCGCTGAACACCTTAACCCGCTTAAACGGCCGCGATTCCTGGCCATCATCGCGTCAGATGTCCTCGCACTTACGCTCGTGCGGAAGTCCAACGGACGTGTCGATGGCTTTGTGATCGAGGGGCCTACCGCCGGCGGCCACAACGCGCCGCCACGCGGCAAATTACAACTCAACGCGTCGGGTGAGCCGATCTACGGCGGGCGTGACATGGTGGATCTTGCGAAGATCCGTCAACTCGGTTTGCCCTTCTGGCTGGCGGGAGGCTACGGCGTCATCGAAAAGGTACGCGAAGCTTTCGCAAATGGAGCCACTGGTGTACAGGTCGGCACCCCCTTTGCCCTTTGTGACGAGTCGGGCATGCGAGATGATTTTAAACAGGCTCTCATCGAGCTCTCTGTTAACGGAACGCTCCGTGTCTTTACCGACCGTCTGGCCTCGCCCACCGGATTCCCGTTCAAAGTTGCCGAACTTGAGGGTACATTGTCCGACGAGCGCAAATACCTGGAGCGTGAACGCATCTGCGACATAGGTTTCCTCCGCGAGCCCTACCGTACGGGTCGTGGAAAGATCGGCTACCGTTGTGCCTCGGAACCGGTCGCGGCCTACGTTGCCAAGGGCGGCTCGCTCGAAAACACTGACGGGAGAAAGTGTGTCTGCAACGGGCTGTTAGCCAACGTCGGACTTGCTCAGACCCGCAGCCCCAACACGACGGAAAATAGCCTAATAACGGCCGGTGCCGATTTCGCCGGTATTCCTCGTTTCCTTGCTCCGGGTGCGACGCACTTCGGAGCGGGAGATGTTGTTAGGGTCCTGATGGGAGAGAGCGGACCCCTACCAACAGCAAATGAGATCAACAGTGTGAAATCAGCCGTGATCGCAATTACCGGCGAGTTTTGCAAACAGATGCAAACAATCGAACGGCAGCTGAACCGGATCGCTTCGCGCATTCCACCACAGGAAACGAAACTGGAAGTGACCGATGCCTTTTGGAAGATGCTCAAAGCGTTAGAGGTAGTTAACAAAGCTGCTGAGCCGAAAGAGCTCGAAGAGCTCAAGGAAACTGCCCGGGAAAAGGCCGGCGTCTGGCTTTGGCGGTCGCCTTGTATGAACCGGTCGCGTTTCAAGCCCCATGGCCACAGCGGGGACTACAAGATGATTGAAATGATGTATGACCTTGAGGAAGGGGCAGGTAATGATCCCACGCAGCCCGGCATCGTAAATTGCCTGGAATATGCCTTTTCGACCGTTCATAGTGTAGTCGGGGTTTGGGATCGCAGGGTTTGGTTGAAAGAGCTATTAGTAAAAAGGTACGCGAAAAAAGGTTCCTTGAAAGTCCTGGACGTCGCGTGTGGCGGGGCAAAATACATAATGGACTTTTTGGAGCAGGTGTCGCCGTCTTCGGCAGGAGTCGAGATCACCCTGATCGATCAGGATCCGACGGCGATCTATTTTGCGAGAGAGGTTTCGTTGGCAAAATGGAGAGACAGTGTCAACGCGATCGTTATGCCCATGGGCAAGGTCAAAAACCATGTGAGCGACGCGCGATATGACGTGATCATTTGTTCGGGCATGTTTGATTACCTCAACGTTAGCTCTGCCCGCTCACTGATCAGCAGCTTCTTTGCCCGGCTCACCCCGGGCGGTACGGTCGCGATCACGAATTTTCATAAGGAAGATGCATCGGCCCTATGCAAGGAATGGTTTGCAGACTGGAAGATCGTCTTTCGCGATGAGATGGAAGTGAGAGATCTATTCCCATCGGATGCAAACGTAGACGTCCGCGTGACGGAAAACGGGTCGCTCATTATGGCAGAGGGGTCTTGCGCCGGATAGTAGCGCGGCTTGGACGCTGGTAGAATATTCGCCCCAGACAAACATTCAGCCGACGACAACAACCATGTCACTATCTACATGGGAATCAACGGCACAAACCCAGGTGCGTTTCGCGTGGATCCTGACAGCATATCCGTATCAGAGGCCCGTCACTTTGGAGCCTGCACCGGTTTACCGTCCGCATCGTATTCTTCGACGGTGCCAAACTTGGCCAGCACTTGCCGCGTCTTCGAAGCGTCGCCCACGGCCACGATCTGCAAGTGACCCATGTCGAAGTACTTCTGCGCGACCCGCTGGACGTCGTCTGCGGTAATCGACATTACTTTCTGCGGATACACGTCCCAATAATCGGCCGGCAAGCCATAGAGGTTCTGGTCTACGATGTTCTGCAACAGCGCTTGCGGTTGCTCAAGTGAGAGCGCGAAAGTGCCGACCAGTGCGCGTTTGGCGTTCTCAAGCTCAGTCGCCGAAACTTTCTGGTTGCGCATCCGGTTAAGCTCGTACATAAACTCCGTCATCGCGCCTTCAGTGACATCGGTTCGTACCTCGGAATTGGAAAGAAACACGCCGCGAAACTTTGTACCGCTAAAGTTGCTGTACGCTCCGTAGGTATAGCCCTTGTCTTCACGCAGGTTCAGGAACAGTCGCGCTGCCGGGCCGCCGCCGAAGATCTGGTTCATCACCACGAGTGAAAGATAATCTTCACTCGTCCTTTCGAGTCCCAAATTGCCGAGCACCAGAACGGTCTGAACCGAGCCGGGGCGGTCGATCAAGTGGATCCGCGTCGCCTGCTGCTCGGGCGCAGTTGGGACCTTCGTTTGAGGCACATCGGCCCTCTGCCATCCGCGGAAGGCCTTTTCCAGTTTTGGCATGATCGCGTTAAGGCTGATGTCGCCGGTTACGAATAGGATCGCGTTGTTAGGCCGGTAGTAGGTCGTATGAAAGCGAGCCAGGTCAGCAGTCGTGGCCCGCTTTAGCGACTCAAGCGGCGGTACGAACAGACTGGCCGGATGATCGCCATAAATTGCGCGGTTAAAACGTTCGGCAGCGAGAAACTGCGGGAGAGAACGTTGAAACTGAAGTTGGGCGATCTGGCGCTGCTTGTATTTTTCAAGCTCTTCCGCGGGAAACGTCGGGTTGAGTATGACATCGGCAAAAATATCCAACGCCGGGTCAAGATTTTCGATCAATCCGGATGTTGAAACATTGCTCGTGAAACTCGAGAGACCCGAGCCGCTGCTCAAAGTAGCGCCGAGTGTGTCCATCTGTTCGGCGATGTCTTTGCTCTTACGCGTCGCCGTTCCCTCACGCATCAGCGCGCCGGTGAGCGATGCAAGCCCACGAAAGTCAGCCGGGTCTGAGAGACCGCCGCTCAGAACGACCATCTGCATGCTGAAGGTCGGGACGCGATGACTTTCCAACAGGACTACACGAAGTCCATTTGAGAGCTTGGCTTCCTGTGCTTTCGGCAGACTGACCTTAAGGATCTCTTTGTTGACCGGCGCGCGGCCCTTTATGTCAGCGCCTTTGATCGATTGGCTGGTTTGCGGGGGTGTACCGGAACGTTGTGCCGCGATCGGGGTGACGGCCAGCGCGACGGCCAGCAGTGTTAAGAACAGGCTTTTTCGAAATTCGGTAGTATTTCTCATGATGGTCGATCTCCTTTATTGCTGACCCGCCGGGGACCCTTTGGGCTTCGGCATGGTGATGACAACTGTGCGGCGAGATGCCGACAAATATTTGTTTGCCACGCGTTGCACATCCGCTTTGGTCACGGCCGAGACCTTGTCAAGCCTCATGTTTATCAGGTTCGGGTCGTTGTAGTAGGTTGTCCAGACTGCGATGTTGATGGCCCGCGAGAGGGAACTCTGCATACCGTTGATGAAGTTGCGTCGTGTAGTGTTTTTCGCCTTTTGCAGTTCCCAATCGGCGATCCCGTCTTTCTTCAGGCGCTCGATCTCGTCGTAGATCGCCGTTTCGACGTCGGCCGGTTTTACTCCCTGTCTGAGGGTCGCCGAGATGTATAGGGCCCCCGGCCCACGTTTCTCATCCATGAACCCGCCGACGCTCGATACGAGCTGTTTGTCCTTGACCAGCGCTTGATAAAGCCGCGAACTCTGTCCGCTCTGAAGCGATGCCGAAAGAACTTGCAACGCGTAGAAATCGGGGGTGTTCCCGTCAATGGCCTTGAATGCGATATCCACCTGCGGCAGCCGGGCGAGTTCATCATCAACACTCGTTCGGCGTTCGGCCTTCTGTTCGGGCTCCGTCATGTCGACCGCGGGCGGGTCGGACGAACGCGGGATGGATTCAAAATTCTTTTTGATCCGCTGGAGAGCGTCAGCGGTCTTGAAATCGCCGACCAGCGTCAGCACGGCATTATTTGGCGCATAGTAGGTTTTGAAGAACGCGGCCACGTCCTCGACGGTCGCCGCATTGAGATCGTCCATCGAACCGATCACGGTGTGTTTGTATGCAAAGTTGTCGTAGATCAACCCCTGCTGGATCTCACCGCTTTTACCATAAGGCTGATTGTCAACACCCAGCCGGCGCTCTTCCTGGACGGCGTTGCGCTGGTTATCCAGGTTCGCTTTGTTGATCACCAAACTGCGCATGCGATCGGCTTCGAGAAACAGCGCCAGATCGAGCTGGTTGGCTGGCAGCGCCTCGAAATAGGTGGTCCGATCCTCGTTCGTCGTTCCGTTCATCGTGCCGCCGTTGTTGAAGATGAGGTAGAAATGCTCGCCCGTGCCGACGTTCTCTGAGCCCTTGAACATCATGTGCTCGAAGAGATGGGCAAAGCCTGTGCGGCCGGGGCGCTCGTTGCGCGAGCCGACGTTATAGGTGATGTCGATCGCGATCACGGGCGTGCTGTGATCTTCGACGGTGATCACTCGCAGGCCATTCGCTAAACGCGTCTCTTTCAGATCGACGCGCATGTTGCTGCCGGTCTGGGCCGATGCGGTCCAGACAAGCGCGAATAGAAGCGTCGCATTGAGAATGTTTTTGTGCAGCGTCATAGGTTACAACTCCTGTTAGTATCGAGCAGCAAAAATTCATGGCCCTTGCTCTTCGGGACCTTTACGTCCGGAGCACGCCCAAGCCAAGATCAAAATCAAGTTTTGTTTCACGGTAATTTCTAATACGTAGTAACGCCGTGTATGTTTCATCAAAAGCGGCCTGCAGTTGTTTGTCGCCTTCAGCCTTCGACGCAGGCTGCCCGCGTTATGGATTAAAGGAACATGGCATTCCTTGTTCCTTAGGAGGAGAATTTGGCCGCAGATCGACGCAGATGAACGCGGATAAGAAACATATTTGAATCTGTCTTTCTCTGATCTGTGTCATCTGCGTTCATCTGCGGCTAAATATTCTTGCGAATTGTTGCTCCCCTTAGCCTTCGACGGAGGCTGCC
>OCZT010004776.1_pt1 | contig 13583 bp, 14 predicted proteins | sample 1539031 | NCBI WGS metagenome assembly OCZT01 (sample SAMEA3539308, study PRJEB22396) | soil metagenome | biome: tundra; feature: field; material: soil | place: USA | collected 2010-05 | depth 0.15 m | reverse complement strand
GCATACGAGATATTGGCGTGACTGGAGTTCAGACGTGTGCTCTTCCGATCTACTGGCGCTGCTGATGGCCCACCTCTACAACCTGGGCCTGAAGTCCAGCCCCCTCAGCGTCGTGCCGTACGCAGTCGCGTTTGCGCAGCTGCCCGCCTTCATCACCCTCGGCCTGACGCCGCCGCACCCGCCACCCCTGTGGGCTGTGGCCGCCGCCGGCCTGATCGGCGCCGCCGCCCATTTCACGCAGACGCTGCCCGACCTGGAGCTGGACGCAGGCACCGGCATGCAGGGTCTGCCCCACCGGCTCGGTACTCGCGGTTCGCTGGTCGTGGTGGGGGTTTTGCTGCCGGCCGGTGCGCTCGCCGCCGCGCTGGGCCCCATAGGCCGACCGCCGCCGGTCGCGTTGGTGACGCTGGGTCTGAGCCTGGCGCTGGTGATCGCGGTCCTGGTCGAAGGAGCGCTGCGCCGCTACTCGGCGGCCTTCCACCTGACCATCGCCGCCGGCGGCGCGGCGGTGGCGACCTTCCTGGTCACTGGCCGCCAGCTCTGATACGGCCTGGCGGCCGATCGCGGCTAGCGGCCGGAGATCTCCAGGCGGGGCGCCGCCAGCTCGGGCCAATCGCGGTTGGACTCCAGCTGGGTCCCTAGGGCTTCGACCGTCTCGATGATCGGTCCGACAACGATTCCCTCGTGCTCGGGCGCGAACGGCCGCAGGTAGGCGGCGCCGTCGCGCCACTTGATCAGGGCGCCGTTCTTGTTGCGGCGGTGGTAGTGATAGAAGCCCGCGGCCACCTGCACCAGGCCCTTGTAGAAATCGCCTTCGGGCGTGTGGCGGTGGGGCATCCAGGCTCCCTCCCAGGCCTCGTGCGCTTCCCAGAATTCGCCCTGGTTGAAGAGCTCGACCCCGCGGGCGAGGCCGCCGGCGCCGTTCTCGCCGGGCTCCACCCCGGCTGCCTCCCCTTCTTGGCGGAGCTTGATGCCCCGGCGCCAACCCCTGACGGCCTCGGCCCGGATCTCCCCGATGGCGATCCGCCGACCCTGCGGGTGGCGGTTGACGGCCGAGCCGGCAACGAGCAGGTTGGCCCCCGCCTGGGCGACCTGGGGCGCGGTTTGGGCGGTGACGCCGCCGTCGACCTCGAGGTCGATGACCAGCTCACCGTCGTCGATCAGCTTGCGAGCGTCACGGACCTTGCCCAGCATCGAGGTGATGAACTTCTGCCCGCCGCGCCCGGGGTTTACCGTCATCACCAGCAGATGGTCGACCAGGTCGAGTACGTCGATCACGGCTTCCAGCGGGGTGGCGGGGTTGATCGCGACACCGGCCCGCACGCCGGCGTTGCGCATGTCCTGCAGAAGCAGGTGGAGGTGACGCGTGGCTTCTGCATGGACGATCACCACCTCGCAGCCCGCCTCGGCGAAGGCCTGCCACTGGCTCTCCGGCCGGTCCACCATGAGGTGAGCCTCGAAGGTCAGCTTGCTCTGCTCGCGCACCGCCTGGATGGGGTCGGCGCCATGCGTGATTCGAGGGACAAAGGAGCCGTCCATGATGTCCCACTGGACCCGGTCTGCACCGGCCGCTTCGAGATCGGCCAGCTCCTCGGCCAAGCGCGACTGATTGCAGTCGAGCATCGAGGGCACAACCTGGGGCGTCAGCGCATCCATCAGGGGCAATGCTAGACGTCCTAGACGGAAGTTTGAGCCGCTGAAGCGACTGTTGTAGCTATTGGCGAGTTCAAATCACCAGTGATTGAGGTTTCGGGGACCTTACGGGTAGCGGTACTGTCGCTGTCGCCGCCAACACCCGCGAGGGCTACCTGCACGTCTGGGACACGCCCGGCCTGACCAGCGCCAACAACCAGGCCTGGCACTGGCACCAGGACGACCGCAACACCGGCCACTACGGCACCGACACGCGGCCGCCGGCCGGTATCCGCGACCTCAGCATCGACACCTCGGCCGTGAGGTGACTTCTCTGACGGATGAATCCGCCAGCTTCTTTTCAAGCGGCACTAGACTCCAGTGTCGCCAGAAGGGCCAGCCCAGCCCCAAGGATGTTGATTGCCGCGTTGGTGTCGGCGTGGGCCATGTGCCCACAGGCCCGGCACCGGAACGCAATGCCCTCGCGGTTGCCAGCCTCAACGTGGCCGCAGGCGGCGCACCGCTGGCTGGTGTGCTGGGGGTTCACGGCGATCAAGGTGCGGCCAGCATCTTCCGCTTTGCCGCTGAGGACCGACCGGAACTGCGCCCAGCCCGCGTCAAGAATGGAGTGATTGAGGCCTGCCTTCTGTGCCACCTTGCGACCCGGCGCTGCGACCGTACCGCCGGCCGAGCGGGTCATGTTTTTGACCGCCAGGTCCTCTACCACGATTACGTCGTAGGCCCGCACCAGCTCGAGGGCAGCCTTGTGGTGGAAGTCTTTGCGCTGGTTGGTGACCTTGCGGTGACGGTTGGCGACGACCGCTCTGGCCGCCCGGCGGTTACCGGATCCCCGCTGCTTGCCTGCCACCACCGCCTGTGCCCGGGCGAGGCGGACAGCGCCACGCCGGCCGTGACGGGGGTTGTCCACGAAGCTGCCATCTGAGGTGGCCAAAAAGGTGGTCACGCCGACGTCGACACCGACCCCGGCCCCAGTCGCCGGCAGAGGCCGGGCCGGGACCTCATCGCAGGACAGGATCAGATACCAGTGGCGCCCGTCGCGCTTGACCGTGATCGTCTTGACGCAGCCCTCGGCGGGTCGGTGCAGGTGAACCCTGACGGCGCCGATCCCCTGCAGGTAGACACGGTGGGCCTCGGGCTTCCAGCGGCAACCGTCACCGTCTTTGGGCCACTCAACCGAGTCGAAGCGATCGGCCCCCTTGAAGCGGGGGAAGCCTGGCGGCCCGCCCTCCTTCACCCGCCGGAAGAAGGCCGCCATCGCCCAGTTGAGCCGCCGCAGGGTGGCCTGCTGCGAGGAGAAGGACCACTGGGCCGCGTCTTCGGGCCCGGCCCGCACCGCGCTCAGCTGCGCCGACTGCATCCCGTAGCTGACGTTGACGCGGTGCATCCGCCAGGCCTCCCGACGCTCCTCCAGGGCAGCGTTGTAGAGCTGGCGGTGGGAGCGCAGGCACTGGTGCAGGCGCCCGTGCTGGGCCGCGGTCGGCCGCAGGCGGTACTTGTAGGCTCGCCTCACCGCCGCTCCTGGCGGGGCGACGTGGTCTGCTCGTCAATGTAGCGGCGGATCGCGGCCTCGGACACGCGGCCCACGCTGGCGACGAAGTACGACCTCGACCACAGCGTCGGCAGCCGCGAGCGCAGATGGGCGAACTCGGAGCGGAGCGCGTGCGACGTAGACCCCTTGAACTGGTGGGCCACCTGGACGGGCGCAACGCCTGGGGGCGTGCGCACGAAGAGGTGCACGTGGTCGGGCATCACTTCCAGCGTGAATAGCTCCCAGTCGAGCTCGCCAGCTTTCGCCCGCAGAAGCTGCTCCAGGCGCGTAGCCACCTCGCCCACTAGAACCTTCTTGCGGTACTTTGAGCACCACACCAGGTGCCAGCCGATGCTGTGTACCGCCCCCGCCGTCCGGCCGTATTCCGAGAGCGAACCCATGTGCGTATTATATCGGGCGGTGCCGTTGAACGGCGAGACCCCGCCGGCGCGAATCGCACTGGCGCTGCCGATTCCCCTGCCAGATGAATCAGGCAGTCCCCTCGGCTACTTCTGATGGACGCTGAACTTCACCGCCCCGGGTGATGACTGGAACTACGGCACCGCCGCCGCGTATGACGTCCGCTGCTCGTCCACCCTCATCACCCAGTCCAACTTCTACCAGGCCACCCCGGTGGACCTCGGTGGGGTCAAGCCCAGTCCCGGCGGCACCAAAGAATCGATCTCGATCACCCCATCGCCGGGCGCCAAATACTGCGCGGTGCGGGCGATCGACAAGGCCGGCAACATCGGGCCCATCCCGCTCGCGGCGGCGACCACCAACGGCGGGATCCCGGCCGGGACCACCCCCGGCGGCAGCGGGTTGCCCAACACCGCGACCGGCGATCAGGGCGCGGCGGGCGCGATCCTCCTACTCGTCCTGGTCGCCGCGATCGGCTGGCGTTCACGGGCAGCTTTGCGCGGCTCATTTCGGCGGGCGGTTCGCTAAGGCTCCGCCGGGCCGTCACCTGGGCCGGCGCGATCTTGCTGCTCTGGCTCGGGGTCGCCCCGACCACATGCTCACGCTGGTCGCGATGCTGGCGATGATCTGGGCCGCGCGCCGCCTGACGCGCTCCCGCGAGGCCACGCGGGCCTAGAGTGCGACTGCCCTCACTCGGCTGCGCGGCTGAACGCGCGTGAGCCGATGACGATCCCGACCAGCGCCAGCACGGCCATGATCACCAGCCCCCTGAACACGTCAGGGTCGCTACCGTGCCCGTTGAAGAGGTCGCGCGCCGCGTTGACCGCGTATGAGAGCGGGTTGAAATCGGCGATCACCCGCAGCCAGTCCGGCGCGAAGGTCAATGGAAGCAGTACTCCTGACAGCAGCAACAGAGGGAGGCTGACGCTGAAGACTAGCGGCGCGTAGGCATCTTCGCTGCGTAGCTTGAGCGCGACAGCGTATGCCAGCGAGGCCATCCCCAGCCCGATCAGGGCGACCAGTCCGAGCATCACCAGGATCCCCACCAGGGTCACGTGCAGACCGAAAGGTATGGCCAGCAGCATCAGCAGCAGCGACTGAACCAAAAGCGTGAGGATGTCTCTCAGAGCCCGACCCAGGAGGAGGGCGAAACGGCTGACCGGGGTGACCCGGAAGCGCTCGATGACGCCCGCGCGCAACTCGGCGATCAGCCCGAAGCCGACGCCGCTGGCGCCAAAGAGACCGAGCTGGATCAGAAGCCCGGGCACGAAGACGTTGTAGGCACCACCGGCCGGGAATCCACGCGTCGCCGCCATTGGCTTGAGCAGCGGGGCGAAGAGGACCAGGTACATGATCGGCTGAAGCAGCCCGATGATGACCCAGGCGGGGTTGCTCAGGAGGATGTCCAGGTAGCGCCGAAACATCAGCCAGGTGTCTCTGAGCAGCTTCATGAGGCGGCCTCCCGCAAGGAGCGACCGGTCTGGCGCAGGAAGACGTCGTCCAGGCTTGGCCGCGCCATCGCCATCGTCGTGAGCTGTATCCCCGCTCCGTCCAAAAGCCGGAGCAGTTGGGGCATCGCGGTCTCACCGCGGTCGACGTAGAGCCGTAGCGAGTCCTCTTCGAGGCCGGCCTCGCGCACGTAGGGCTGCTTGGTGACAAGGGCCAGCGCCTCGTCATGTCGCTCGCCCACGCCAAGGGTGATGAGGTCGCCGGCGACCTGCCGCTTGAGCTCGTCGGGGGTGCCCTCGGTCACGATCGTGCCGTGGTCGATGATCGCCAGGCGGTCGCACAGCGCGTCGGCCTCCTCAAGGTAGTGCGTGGTCAGGAAGACCGTGGTGCCACCCTCGCGCAGGCGTCTGACCTCGTCCCACATCCGAGCCCGGCTCTGGGGGTCGAGCCCGGTGGTCGGCTCGTCAAGGAAGAGCAGTTCGGGCAGGTGCATCAGCCCGATGGCAACGTCGAGGCGGCGCTTCTGGCCGCCGGAGTAGGTCTTGGTGGGACGGTCGGCGCACTCATCCAGCTCCATCGAGATGAGCAGGTCCTGGGCTCGCTGCTCGGCGTCCTGGCGGCTCATCCCGTAAAGCCGGCCCTGGATCACAAGCTCCTTCCGTCCAGGGACCTCGGGAGCGCTGCTACCGACCTGGCTGACGTAGCCGATGCGCTCGCGGACCTTGCCGGGCTCCTTGAGCAGGTCGGCGCCGGCGATCGTCGCCTCGCCGCCGCTGGGCGGCAGCAGGGTGGCGAGCATCCGTAGAGTCGTCGTCTTGCCGGCGCCGTTGGGGCCCAGGAATCCAAAGATCTCGCCCTTCTCCAGGCTGAGGTCGACGCCTTTGACGGCTTCGACGCTGCCATGGCGGGTCTTGAAGGTGCGGCGCAGGCCGCGAGTGTCGATTATCGGCATCGGTATCCCCTGTCTGGTGTCGGAAGCTTCTGACCCACCCCGCACAAAGGTACCCGGTTGGTCTAGGTCAACCCTTACCGGATTCAAACTGACCCACTACCCCTCTCAGGACCGCTTCGATCTCGTCGGGACTGGTGGGTCCGTCGAACTTGGCGGCGACGAGGCCGTTCTTGTCGACCACGAAGACCCAGGGATCGCTGGTCAGCTTCCACTCATCGAAGGTCGGGGAGGTGGTGGCCTTGGTCAGGTCGGGGTTGTCCGGGGTGCCGCCCTTGTAGGTTTCGATGTGGACGAAGTCGACTCCTTTCGGCCGGTATGCAGGCTCCAGCGACTTGACCACGTCGCTCTCCGGTCCGCAGTTCCTGGAGCGGCAGAACCCGGGCGCTCCGAAGTAGATGACCACTGGGTGGTGGGCGGCGATGGCGGCGGCGATGCTGGTGTAGTGCATGTCGTCGGGAGGCACGTTGGTGTCGATCTCTCGGATGTTGGAGACCTGGGAGGCGGTTGGGTTTTGACTCCGCGGTGCGGGCGAACCGACCGCGATCCCGGGGTCGCTGTCGACAACCTGGAAGGCCGCCGTGGTGGTGGTGGAGAGGCTACCTTTCACCGCCCGCACGACGACGTTGTAGAAGCCTGCTTTGTCGAAGGTCTGGTGAACGACGTACACGCCTTTGTTCTGGAGCAGGCCGCCCTCGTAAGGCGCGTCCATCACGGGACCGAGGGCGGTTGGCTGGCCGTTGCCGGGCGGCAACAGGTACACCTGCACCTTGACGGTGACCCCGCCGCCAACCGGGGTGCCGGTGGCGTCCAGGATGCCAACCGTCAGCCGGCGGTTGGGGCCCTTGACCACGCAGGGAGCGCAGGTCCCGGAAGCCGCTGAGGCCACCACCGACTGCAGCGGCGGCACCGATGGCGCCGGGGATGGGTTGCCGGATTCGACCGAGCCCAGGCAGGCGCTGAGTGTCATCGTCGCCAGCGCCCCGGCCGGGAGCGCGAGACGCCAATGCAGCTTCGTACTTCCGGTCGACCCGTTCACCACACCGATACTAAGAACGACAGCAGATGCGAATGAGAAACTGGTTGGCCGCCTGTCTGGCGGCGCTGGCGTTGGCGGCCTGCAACCTGCCCGGTGGGAGCTCGGCGGCATCGGCCGCGCCCGGGGCGCCTGCGCCGGGCTTTACCGTCACGGGAGTCGATGGGGCGACCCACTCGCTCTCTGACTACCGTGGCAAGGTGGTGGTGCTCAACTTCTGGGCCACCTGGTGCATAGCCTGCCGGGCGGAGATGCCCGACCTCGAGCACGAGGCCAGGGTCCACCGCTCCGACCCGGTGGCCATCCTGGGCATGGACTGGAAGGAGTCTGCGGCTCCGGTCAGGGACTTCACCGAGGGCCTGGGCGTTACCTATCCCATGCTTCTCGATGCCGACGGCCACGTTTACGACACCTACCGGGTGGGCTACCTGCCGACGACCTTCATCATCGACGCCCGGGGTCGGCTGTTGAAATCGCGGATCGGGATCACCAGCCGCGACGAGATCGAGGCGGAGATCAAGAGCGCCCAAAAGGCCTGAAGTAGTGAATAGATTCACAATGTTGATATGGACAGTGCTGCTGTCTACAATGTAGCAGTGACCCCGGTTGCTCCGACGCCGCCGCCAAGCCTCGCCGAAATGGACCCCAAGCCTCGCTTTGTCGAGGACGACGCCGGGTACCTCTACGACGCCGCCTCCCGCGAGGTCCTCACTCGGGTCGGGAAACTCGACGGCGACAAGTTGCTCAGGACCGAGGCGATCCGCGCCATGGTCATGGCAATCAAGCGCCTCGACCAGCTGATCGAGGACGAGCTCGTGGACACTGGCGTCACCCACGGCCAGTACAAGGCCCTGATGTGCGTCAAGAACTACGGCGTAACCGGTACGCAGATGCACGCTATAGCCGGCTTTTTGGGGGTCACTCCCCGTAACGTGACCGGCCTGGTTGATGGCCTCGAAGCTGCCGGGCTGGTCGAGCGCGTTCCGGATCCCGCCGACCGGCGCGCCACCATCGTTCGCGTCACAGCGGAGGGCGACGCCGCCGCGATGCGCAGCCGGCGTGTGCACCAGGCGGTGGTGAACAAGGTGATGGGAATCCTCACCGAACAGGAGAAGTTGCAACTCAGGCACCTCAGCACCAAGTTGCTGCACGCAGTCGAGGAGGTGTCGGCTGGCGATGGGAGGAAGAAGGTTGGCTGACACCTTGACCAAGGAGGAGCTGGCTCGCGAGAGGGAGCTGGCGGCTCAGCACGCGCGACTCGAGACCGGCCAGGCAGCTGAGGAAGCCGTGGAAGAGCACCATGGCATCGATCGCCGCATGATCACCTTCTTCGGCATCATGGCCGCGATCTTCCTGAGCGCGCTCGATCAGACCATCGTCGGCACCGCGCTCCCACGCGTGGTTGGCGAGCTCAAAGGCTTCGACCGCTACACCTGGGTCACCACCGTTTACCTGCTGACCAGCACCTCGGTGGTGCCGATCGTGGGCAAGCTCTCCGAGCAGCTGGGCCGGAAGCGAGTCTTCCTGACCGGTATTGGGGTCTTCCTGGTCGGCTCAATGCTCTGCGGCCTGTCGCAGGACATGACACAGCTCATCCTGTTCCGCGGCTTCCAGGGCATCGGCGGCGGGATCCTCACCGGTACCGCTTTCGCGGTCATCGCCGACCTCTTCTCGCCCGCCGAGCGGGCCAAGTACACCGGTATGGTGGCGGCGATGTTCGGCCTGGCCAGCGTCATCGGGCCGCTGGTCGGTGGCTACCTCACCGACAACATCAGCTGGCGCGCGATCTTCTACGTCAACGTTCCCATCGGTGCCGCCGTCCTGGCCGCGCTGGTGATCACCTTCCCGAGCCTGCGGAAGATCGGCGCCCATCCTCGCATCGACTACCTCGGCGCGCTGGGGATCGGCGGCGGCGCCGCCCTCCTCACTCTTGGCGCCTCCCTGGCAGGCACCAACGACTGGAGCTACCCCCCGGTGTGGTACCTGCTGATCGCGGGCGCGGTCCTGCTGGTGGTGACGATCGTCTACGAGGCTAGGGAGCCCGAGGCCGTGATCCCGCCCCAAATCTTCCAGAACTCGATCTTCTCGGTCTCAATGCTTGTGACATTCATCACCGGTCTCGGCATGTTCGGGGCGATCATTTACATCCCGCTGTTCCTGCAGGCGGTGGTGGGGGTCAAGGCGACCAACTCCGGGCTGCTCCTGCTGCCGCTGATGGGAGGCTTGGTGATCGGTAGCGTCGGTGGCGGCTTCGTGATGAGCCGGACCGGGCTGTACAAGGTCCAGGCGATCGTGGGCATGGTCTTTATGGCCAGCGGCATGTATCTCTTGACCACGCTGACGGTCCACTCGACGCAGTTCGAGGTCGCTCGCGACGTGGTCGGGTTCGGCCTTGGCCTGGGCCTGGGCTTCTCGGTCTTCAACGTCGTCGCTCAGAACGCGGTGAAAGCCCAGTACATCAGCTCCTCCGTCAGCGCCCTGCAGTTCATCCGACAGATGGGAGGTACGCTGGGCCTTGCCGTCTTGGGCTCGGTCGTCAACCAGCAGCTGAAGGTGAGGACCGCTGTCGACGTTCGGGCGTCGGCGCTGGCCCAAATACCGTCGCAGTTCCGCGCACAGATCACCAATCCCCAGGCGCTCTTCAGCGACGCAATCGACAAGGCATTCGCTGCCATCCCCAACCCCACTGTGCGGGCCGCCCGGCTCGAGGCGCTTAAGGCCGTCCGGCAGGGTGTGCAGCTGGCGCTGACCGACTCGCTCCATGTCGCCTTTGTCATCGGCCTGGCGGCGCTGCTGGTGGCCCTGGCCTTGACCTTCTTCATCAAGGAGATCCCGCTGCGGAAGACCACCGCCGCGCAGGACCGGGCGACCGCTCGGGCGGAGGGGCTGGCGGCGTCCTAGCTTCTCACCAGTTCTCGACACGATCCCGAACAGAAGGGGGCCGGTTCCCGCCGGCCCTCTTCTCTTATGCTGGCGGCGATGCGGCTGGTAACCTACATCCCGCGCGGCGTCGGCGCCGCTGAGCCCCGCCTCGGCGCCATGACCGATGCCGGCATCGTCGACGTCGAAGCCGGCGACGGCGCCCGGGCCGGGGACATGTTGCAGGCGCTCGCGTCTATTGGCGGCGTTGCGGGGCTGCGTCCGGTGGCGGGCGGAGCCGCACGGCCGCTTGCGGAGGTGAGGCTTTTGGCGCCGTTGCCCCGGCCGCCATCGTTCCGCGACTTCATGGCCTTCGAGAAGCACGTCCGCAACGCCCGCGCCCGGCGCGGACTTGAGATCCCGGATGCATGGTACGAGACACCTGTCTTCTACTACTCCAATGCAGCGGCCATCCGCGGGCCAGAGGATCCCGTCTGGGCCCCACCCGGGTCCGCCGAGCTGGACTTCGAGTTCGAGGTCGCCGCGGTGATCGGCAAGGGCGGCATCGACATCCCCCGCGAACAGGCCTTCGAGCACGTCGCCGGCCTGACCATCCTCAACGACTGGAGCGCTCGCGACCTGCAGATGAAAGAGATGCCGGTGCTCCTGGGCCCGGCCAAGGGCAAGGATTTCGCGACCACCATCGGCCCCTGGCTGCTGACCTTCGACGAACTCCACGATCGCATCTTGGGCGAACATATCGACCTCGCCATGACAGCTCGTCTCAACGGCCAGGAACGCACAAGCGGCAACCTCGACGACCTCCACCACGCCATCCCCAGCCTGATCGCCCATGCGTCGGCCGGGGTCGAGCTTTTCCCCGGCGACGTTCTGGGGACGGGCACCCTGGGCGGGGGCTGTCTCCTGGAGGACCCCGACCCCCGGTACCTGCAGCCGGGCGACATGGTCGAGCTGGAGGTTGAGCGACTGGGAGTGCTCCGGACCGAGGTCGTGGCGCGGCCCGGTCTTTAACAAAAGCTTCACACCGGAGGAAGAAGGTATGTGTATCCCCTCCCTTCCTCGAGGCCTCTCGAACTAACCAGGAAGTTCGCTTCCAGGTCCCAGACGAGAGGCCTCTCTCTTTGTGCGCCAGTAGGATTGCTGGCGACATGGCAGAAGCAAGGCCGTTTTCGGCCGAAGGCCGGCGGGCCAACCTTGCCGACCTCGCCGAAACCGAACTGGACCTGCTCGTCATCGGGGGCGGCATCACCGGCGCCGGGGTGGCGCTGCAGGCGGTCCAGAAGGGGTACCGCGTAGGCCTGGTGGAGGCACGGGACTTCGCCTCGGGCACCAGCAGCCGGTCGAGCAAGCTCGTCCACGGTGGCATCCGCTACCTCGCCCAGGGCGACGTCGGGCTGGTTCACGAGGCGCTCCAGGAGCGCCGCCGCCTGATCGAGCTCTTCCCCGAACTGGTGGCCCCGCTGCCGTTCCTGATGCCCATCCCGCGCCGGCTGAGGCAGGCTGCGGTGCTGTCGGCTGGCTTCTGGACGTACGACATGCTCTCGATTGGTTCCGGCTTCCCCCGCCACAAGCGCGTTGACGTCGATGTAGCCCGGCGGATGGCGCCGGCCCTGCAGCGAAGCGACATCCGCGGCGCCTGGAAGTACTGGGATGCCCAGACCGACGACGCCCGGCTTACGGTTGAGGTGATGCGTCGGGCGGCAGCCGCGGGCGCGCTGGTGGCCAACTACGCCGCCGTGACCAGGGCCGAGAGGGCCGGCGACGGCTGGACTGTCAGCATCAGCGACGCCGTCACCGACACCGCTCTGACGGTGCGGGCGCGGTGGCTGGTCAACGCCGGCGGGGTATGGGCGGAGCACGTCGAGGGGCTGACCGGTCGCCAGCCCAAGACCCACATCCGGCCCAGCAAGGGGGTCCACGTTTCGTTTGCGGCGGAGACGCTGCCGATCGAGGCCGCCCTGATCTTCCCGGTCGGCGACGGCCGGGTGTTGTTCGCGGTGCCATGGCACGGTTACGTCATCGTTGGCACCACCGACAACGACTACACCGGCGACATCGTCAACCCCGGGTGCACGCCCGAGGAGGAGGCCGACGTCGTCGCCGCGGTCAACCGTTTCTTCGGCCTCGAGCTCGGTCCCGACGTTGTCCTCAGCCGCTGGGCGGGAGTCCGCCCTCTGGTCACCAACGGCGAGCCTGGCTCCGACAAGGTCTCCACCAGGGACATCAGTCGCAAGCCGCAAATCCAGCTCGATGGCGATGGCTTGCTCACCGTCACCGGGGGCAAGCTCACCACCTTCTGGCGGATGGCCGAGGACGCCCTCAAGCTGCTGCCGCCGCCGCCCTCGCCCAACGGCTCTCAGGCACCCCCCCTCGCACCCGCCTCCGAGCCGGAGGAGTGGGACAGCGAGCCACTGCCTGGCGCCGCGGGCTACACCATCGGCGACGTCCGGCGCGCCTGCGACGAGGGCATGGCGATACAGCTGGAGGACGCCCTCAGCCGGCGCCTCCGCCTCAGCTTCCTCGACGTTTCGGCGGCGCTGGCGGCGGCGCCCGAGGCGGCCAGGATGATGGCTTCCCGGCTGGGCTGGCCCGACACCACTCCCCATCTCGAGCGCTACCGTGCCCACCTGGCCCTTGAGTTCGCGACCCCGATCCTGGAGAGCGCGGCAGAGGCTTGACCGGCAGCCGTCAAGCGGCTGTCAGCTGATCGTGGGCTATTAGCAGGCGGCCTGGGGGAAGCAACGAACTAGAGGCTGGGGTGATGGTGGTCGGATCGGCACATAGGCGGGCACTTGCGCCGGCGGTGGCCATCGCCCTGGTGGCGATGGCGTATGGCGTGCTGGCGGGGGTCCAGGTCGACGCCGCGCCCGGCGTCGGTAGCTGTCCTGCCTTCCCCGCCAACAACGTTTGGAACACCGACATCTCGAGCCTGCCGGTACACCCCAGCAGCGCCGCCTGGCTCGGCAACATGGGCGGGGCCTCGCGACTGCTGCATCCTGACTTCGGCCCTTCCGGGGGCGTGCCGTACGGCATCCCATTCAATGTCGTCGACTCAAGTCACACCAAGATCAACCTGGCCTTCGACTACAGCGACTAGAGTGACCACGTCCCATATCCTTTCGGCGCCGACACCTCTATCGAGGGTGGCTCGGGAGCAGGTGGCGACCGGCACGCGATCATGGTCGACCAGAGCACCTGCCCCCTCTACGAGCTGTACAACGCCCACTACAACGGCGCCAATGGTTCGACCGCAGGGTCGGGGGCGACCTGGAACCTGGCCGCCAACTGCCTGCGGCCGGCCACCTGGACCTCTGCGGACGCCGCCGGACTACCGATATTCCCCGGCCTGCTCCGGCTCGGGGAGGTCCAGGCGGGCCGGGTGCAGCACGCCATCCGCTTCACCGCTCAGCAGACCGACCGCAGTTTCGTCTGGCCGGCCCGCCACCAGGCCGGGGCGTCTTCCACTCCAGCCTGCCGCTGATGGGCGCACGATTCCGGCTGCGCGCCGGCTTCCCCATCTCGCACTTCAGCGCCGCCACCCAGGTGGTCCTCACCGCGATGCATCACTACGGCTTGATCCTGGCCGACAACGGCTCCAACTGCTATTTCCAGGGCCCCGCCGTAAGCGGTCGGAGCGACACCATGATCTCGGAGTTGAAGACCAACCC
>OCZT010004774.1_pt1 | contig 13584 bp, 11 predicted proteins | sample 1539031 | NCBI WGS metagenome assembly OCZT01 (sample SAMEA3539308, study PRJEB22396) | soil metagenome | biome: tundra; feature: field; material: soil | place: USA | collected 2010-05 | depth 0.15 m | reverse complement strand
CTCAATTCCAAACCAAAAATCCAGTAGGAAATAAAGTTCAAAAATGCAAATTTGAAAGGTTCAACCCGAAGGGAACGCGAAGTCATTTCAATTAAACCCAGAAATGAACATCGACATTATTCAATTATTAAACCTGCAGGAGCTACATATATTCGCATGAACTTAATTGGGTAAAACCGGCTTTGCCAAAAATATTAAATAAAGCCGCTGCAAAACTTGGTTTGCAGCGGCTTTATTTATGCTAATTTTTCTCTTAATTTCTTGGGTAAACCTGCCACAACCAAATCGTAAGAATGTTTTATCAATTCGCACAAAAAATTTCGCGAAATCATTGGTTGGATATAAACCGTATTCCAATGTTTTTTATTGAAATGCCATGCAGGTGTTATGGCGGAGTATTCTTCGCGTAAAGCAATTGCTTTTTCGGGATCGCACTTCAACGAAATTTGTGTTTCGGTATTATCCAGTGGTATAAGTGCAAACATTTTGCCTTGCACTTTTAGTACTAACGTCATTTCGTCGAAAGGAAAACACTCAGTTGTTCCTTTCATACTCAGACATTGTTCGCGAAGTTCTTCTATGTTCATAGTATTTGGAGCTGAGTGGATACATCCTAATTTCAGAGGTCTATAGCATGCACAAAGATAGAAATAATCCTTTACAAATCAATTACCAGCTCCTCCACCACCGGATTTTGTATCATCGTTAGAGATTCCGCGTCGAGCCTTTTTTACAGTTGTGTCCATTTTTCCAAAATTGTAAGTCAGGCTGGCACGCAATGAGCGGGATTGTCTGAGATACTCGTTATGCATCATGTAATCCGGAGTTATGTAGTCGTTAATGTACTTCTGCTCCTTGGTAAGCGGATTATTGACGGACAGATTCAGCGAAAGCTTTTTCTTTAAAAAATATTGGGATAATCCGATATTGGTATAAGTGTACGATGAAGATTTTCCCTGAAGCTGAACTGACGAAGTGTATAGCCCATAGTTTGCATTTACAGCTCCATTTTTCCATAATTCAATGCGGGTATTCAGTGAGTTCCTAAAATTGAACCCATCGTTTTTTATTAAGACTCCGTTACTGGTGGCTTCCAGTTGGGAATAATATACTCCACCATTGTAGCCAATATTAAATTTCGGACTTGGACGATAAGAAAAATATGCGTTCAAACCTATTCTCATGTCCTTCCCTATATTTTCGTAGGTGGTATTACGGATATTATTTGCACTCATAGTCGAAACTTGCTCAATAGAGTTATTGGTAAACGCCGCTGTTCCGGTTACTCCCAAGTTAAATTTGGGAGTAAAAGTATTATATCCCAATTCGAATGAATGAGCAACTTCAGATTTCAAGCTTGGATTTCCATAGTAGATATCCAATCGATCCATATCATTTTTATACGGATTCAGGAACCATATACCAGGGCGATAAAGCCGTTGCGTGTAGGATGCTTTAATCGTGTTTCCTGGCTTTAACTGGTACGAAAAGGTGAAGTAGGGAACCACATTTTGCAGTTTATTGGTAAAGCTGGTATCTTTTACAGATGTAGAGGTGGCATCGTTCCAAGTCAATTCGCCACGAAGTCCGGTTTTAAAACTAAACTTCTTCAATTTAAGCACATAGCCGGCATATACTCCCAAAATGGTTTGTTTGTAATCCAGTTCGTTGCTTCGGTTCATATCTTGACTCCATGCATTTGTGTTATTATCAAATAGAAAAGCATCTGAATTGCTATTGTTTTGACGATAAATAGCTTTTATACCGCATTCAATCTGATGTAGCTTTGATAATGGGTCGTAGTAATCTACCTGAAGTGTCTGTTCACGCGTAAAATCATCCGTTTTTGAATGTTGTTTATACCCTGCATACTGAAACATGTTTAGCGTTTCGGTATTAAAATCATAGGTATATGGGTTATTGTCTAACTTGTAAGAAATGGTAAACGATTTATCCGGTTTTTTAAATGTACGTTGGTAATCAATGTTCCCCGAGATACTTCCGTATTGGTAATTTCCACTATTCAGTTGATCGAAATATCCGGTTCGCGTATTTTGCTTGTTGAGAATCTCAGTGGATGAAGTTCCGGTTGACTTATTATCGGCCAGATAACCCCAAAAGGATGCGGAAATCAAATTCAACGAATCGAGATCATAGCTGGCTTCACCATTAAAATTGTGCGATAAACCTTTATTGTTACTACCTCCTTTCTGATTAGTATAGTATTGTTCAGTGGCCGAAGGCAGATAGTTCTCGCGTGTTGAATTATTACTTGAGTTCGGTTGCTTGTATTGGTTGATCGAATATCGTCCGGAGAAACCGAATTTATTTACCTTAGTGGTCAAATAAAGACTTCCATTGGCACTCCCATATGAATCAAAACCGCCACTTACGCTTCCATTGTAGCCATTCAGCGATTTCTTCACGGTAATAATATTGATAATACCTCCCACTCCTTCAGCATCATACTTCGACGACGGATTGGTAATTACCTCAATGTCTTTGATGGTATTGGCCGGCATGCTTTTTATAACCTCTTTGAAATTTTTGGACATCATCGACGAACTTTTGCCGTTTACCAACACTTTGTAGTTCGACTGCCCGTTTAGAGTCACGTTCTCATCTCCATCAACTGTAATAAGCGGCACTTTACGCAATATTTCCAATCCGGTGCTTGTCTTTGAATCGGGATCTGACTCAATGCTGTACGAGATTTTATCCACATCTACTTTCACGAGGGGCTTTTGAGCCGTTACAGCCACTTCCTTTAATGCCACACCTTCGTTCATTTTTACAGCACCCAAATCAGTTTTTAGCTCAGTGATATCTACTTTTTGGTGTGACTCGGCATAGCCTATAGCCGAAAAGATAAGCGAGTATTTTCGTTTCTCGGTTACTGAGACCGTGAATTTTCCCGAAACATCACTGCTTATTTTTTTAATCGTTTTTGCGCTATCGTTTTGAAGTGTCACGGTGGCATAAGGAATACTTTTACCCGATACAGTTTCAATAGCCTGTCCTGTAATTTGATATACAGCAGGGTTGTTTTCTGCGACGATGTTAATTGCAACTAACAAGAAAAGCAGAAGTGAAAATTTTAGTCTCATACAAAATAGAGTTAATGGTTAGCGTTTTTTTTGTGAAGTAGAATGTTTGATAAATGAGATTTGAAACAAAGCTGAGATCCGATCCACTCACGGCTTAGTTTAATATTGGGTGTTGCTGAGATAGACAAACAACGGATGGTTAGTCTATTGTTTGTCTATTTTAAAAAAAGGTGTAAAGTTGCTATTGATACATGTACATGACTTACTCATTTATGTACTTCTCCAATTTAGACATTAAGTTGCCAATGTCATAATGTCCGAAGTTGGGATTAATGATTTCACCCGTTTTACCTACGAGTACATAATGAGGTATACCCGATATGTTGAATTTAGAGGTTAGAAAATTCCATTCGTCTGTTGTAACGCGGTAGTGCTCGCCCTTAATATCGGGAATCATATTAGACCAGGTGCTTTGAGGCGATGTTGGGTTGGTGATATACACAAACACAATATCCTTTCCGACTAATTCTTCTTTTAATGGCTTAATTTGTTCGATACCGCTGCGGCATGGTCCACACCAGGTAGCCCAGAAATCGACATAAATTACTTTTCCTTTATACTTGCTTATAATGGCTTCAAAAATCTTGTCGGCTTCTGTTTTAGGTGTTTCGTTTACTACAAAACCAGTTTTCTTTTTATTAGCTTCCAGTTTGGCAATTGACTGATTATTGCATAGTGAAACATATTCGGCTACAAATGGCGTACTGAATTGTTGTTGAATAGCTTTTAATTTTATATCGCTTACGGGAGATATTTCTTCCACTATATTGCGGCAATAATCTTGTGCTACCATTATATCTCTTCCCAAACCTGACTTTACATTAAATATTTTTTTTAATGTTTCATCCCGACTAGTACTTCGAGCTTGGGCAAATTGCTCCATCACAAAATCATTATGTCTTTTATAAAATGTATTTAGTGAATCACCGTTTGCTTTATGCCATGCACTAATTTTAATCGCAGCTTCAGATTGGGCATGGTCTATAATAGCTTTCATTAATGACTCTTCATCAGCCGTGAGGTTTAACTTATTTTCTTTGAAATAGGCACCAAAAGTCGTAAAATCCGCTTTTGGATTTTCTTTGTATAGTTTCGCTATAATTTCCTGATGTTTCGTAAAAAAATTGGTAGTCGGTTTCGCATATTTTTCGTTATAACTCTTTTCTTCTGCTGCATTTTGAATTGCATCCAGTCCTTTAATTTTTTCAACCAATACTTTCTCAGAATCAGTCAAGGTATATCCTGATTTCTGAAGATCTGTTGCAATCTTTATCGGATTCCAAATGAACGAGTTAGTAGCTTGGAGAATCTCTAAATATTTTAGTCGATTTATATAGCTATTGTAACTGGGACTAACTACTGCTAAGGGATTATTTACAGATTCATTATTTATAAAATCGAAATATTCAGCTGTTAATGAATCAGATTTTATCGGTATCGTTCTTTGTGTGCGTGGAATTTTATTTTTTTCGCGGTAAGCACTTTCCCAATAATAATCATAAAACATTTTATTTGAAGCCGATTCGTATTCAAAATGCATATTCATTACCTGATATGCTTTTGCAGATATTGTATTGGTTTTCATTATCGAATCCAAAACAGTCAAATCTTTAGTCTTACAAATTTCATTATACGATTTGTATTGTGCCGGTGACATATCCAAAATTTTACTTTGCATATATCCGTAATCAAAATTTCTGATTTTCATCAATTCAAACATGTCTGAGTTAATTTTGGCAGATTCTCCCATAAAAAGCGGATTAGCTGTGCCAAGAAGTTGAAAAACTTCTTTACCCGGTTCTAAGAAAACAGAACCATTGTATATGGACGAACGTACATAACAAATATGTGGATAGTAAATAGGCAGTTTAGTAGAAAAGAACCCATTTTCATCAATTCTGATTACAAAATTATTTTGATTTCCGGTAATAATATCGTCGATAGAGATAGAAAGCGTTTTTACGCCAACACGCGGAGTATAATCTTTAATATAACCACTATAGGTTGCCGAATCAATTTTGAAAACCGGAAGTTCATACGATTTATCATCTATTGGCTTTATCTTTCTAGCTTCAGTGGCATTATTTCTGTATTCTTTCAGGTTATGAAACGATAAACCTAACAAAATAGCACCCGGTGTAGTGATTTTGTAAAATACATCAACCGTTTTCCCATTGCCTGTGAGTTTTATTGAATTCGTTGATTTTTTTCCTTTGGGAAAGCTATAGCTCCACAGTTTGTTTTCATAAACCAGGTGTTTGTCGTAAAATCCAAACTTCCAATCTCCGGTCGATTTGTCGAACCAATTGCCCATTAATTCTTTCGGTAGCGAGGACTGGTTTACCGCATCTTTTGTTGCTATATCGTATATGAACCAGTTGCCACCATCATTAGCTTCGCCGTAGTCCATATATTGGGTAGATTTTGGAATGGCGGGGAATATCAATACATAACTAACTTCACCCGAAGCCGGCATGGTGTACTGTTCATTTAAAGGTATTCCTTCTGATCGTTTGATAAATAATTTTTCACATCCAATTGGCTGAATATAAGTTTCCTTGGGGATACTAATCCACCAGCCAGGTGTATATTTCGTGTGAATTGACATAACAGTAGTGGTATCGGTAAGCTCCACTTTTGTTATTGTAGAATTATTGTTCAGACTTAGTCCCACCTTCGGATTATTAATAGTTGTTTGAGAACAAACTACTATGGCCGAAATCAAAAATAATAAAGAAGTGAGTGTAATTTTTTTCATATCAGAGTTGATTTTTATGGTTAGTTATTCGATTTTTCGTTAGGTCTCATTAATATCCAAATTGTTGTTATCCCAAACGTTATCCAACAACCAATTTGAACAATTTACAAGTGTTTTATATTGAGAGATTTCGCATCGGTCAAAATATACAATGTGTGAATTTTGAAGCAAAGTAAATGTTTTAGTAAATAACAAAAAAACATATTACATAACATTAACTATATTTATTTTATATTGCAAAGTTATTAACTTTACTTCTAAAAATAGATACCTGAAGGAATGAAATTTAAAACTTTGTGCTGTTTTGCTGTAGCCAAGGTATCAGTGTTTTGGATATCTTTTCTGCTCAATTTATACTTACACATAAAACTAATTCTCATTACTACCATTTCTGTAGATAACAATAAAGTTCATTTTCACCTCATTTAAGCAATGCCTAAATGAGGCGAATTTTTATCTATTTGCAGAATAATCATTGTTGTCGATGGAAATAGTACTTGTTGTATCTTTCTCAATGACCATGGCTTCATTTTTATCTTTGCTATAAAGTTTTGACTTATTTATAAGTGTGCCATTAAGGTGCTTAGTCTCACAATAATTATTTACAAAAGCGTTGTTTGATTTTATAGTGAGATTTCTAAATCTGGAGTTGTTTAGATCAATAAATGCACTGTCATTTGCAATAATGCTTACATTGTAATTTTTTTTATTAATCGTATATTTTTTAGCCTGATCGCTATTGTAAATAAATCTACCCCCTGTTACTTTAACGGTCAACGAGTCCGGCTCAAAATTACTAACGTTTATCCACAAGTGGTTTTTACCAATTATTTGAGATATTTGCTTACATTTTATAAAGGCTCTGGGTCCATAATAAACGTACAAGGTATCATTAATGACCTCATATAATTTCGCTGGCACTTTTCCTCCCTTTATGTATTCAATCCTCATTACAGTACTGTCTGAACGGTCGACATGAATATCCGAAGCTTCTTCGGCTACAATTACCTTGAAACTGGGTAAAGGATATTCTTTGTAACTGATATTATTTTTTTCTTCTTCCTTGTGTTTTTTGGAGTCTGCAAATAAGAAAAGCATCCCACCCACAATAAGAATGGCAAAAGCTGTTATAATTATATTACTTGTTTTCATTTTCTTGTATAGCTGTTAGTAAGTCAGTTAAATCATTATTTGTAAGTTTCAGCACTTTTATTTTTTGAATGAATTCGGGTAATTCATTGTTGAAAAATGCTTGTTTTTCGGTTTTCAGGATACGATCCAATGCATCTTCCGTCACAAAAAATCCAATACCGCGTTTATTGTCAATCACGCCGGCATCTTGCAGTATGGCATACGTCCTTAAGAGCGTATTCCGGTTCACCTCAAACTCTATTGCCAACTCGCGCACCGAGGGTACACGTTCGCCGGGGCCGAGCTTGCCTTCCAGTATCTGGTGACAAAGGTTATCAGCTATTTGCTGAAAAATACCTTTTGTCGATTTAAAATCTATACTCATAGTTGTTTTTCTTTAAGTTTAAAGTAACCCAGCGGAAGTAAAACTAAAGGTGCTATATAGGCTATGGAATATCGAAATATATCGTCGTTAGTATAAGCATTTGGCAAGAAATATGTAACATTTGTTATGTCAAAGCCCTTTGTTTCAGGATAGAAAAGGTGTGAAAAACACATCATTATTATCATTATCAAATAGATTACTGCTACAAGAGAAATCCCTGTTTTTATCAAGCCTAGTTTTCGAAAGAATATTTTAACTGAAAACAAATACATGCCTACAGAAAAAAATGTTAGAGCCGTCCCAATTCCTTCGAATAATCTCCAGTGTGTTATAGTTGGATAATTACTTTTAATTAAAAACATAGACCAATGAAATTTATTAATATAGTTATATTTTTCAGGTCCCGCTAATTGGCCTAAATTATTTTTCATATGACTTAGAACTGCGATACGCGCGATATGGGTATCTACCCAGAAAATAAATAGGAATATAACAGTTCCAACTACGGCTCGAACAACAAACTGACATAGAAATTTCTCCAATGTAGATGCCGGCATAAGTAGGTAATTGCTCATTTTTATTTTTGAACTTAATTCGGAAAAGGCTGAACCTACAAATGCTCCAAGTCCCACAAGACACATTATAAAAAGATCAAAATACCTTGAAGCATCAAATTTAAAGTTAGTGTCACCATAAAAGCGATTAGGCATATACATATACATAAGAATAAACCCCAAAATAAACCCACCCACAATGGTGAGCAGATATTTTTTATAATTAAGTAAAATGTCATTGCGAAGGAGCTGGTAAAACCTACTGAAGCTAAAAAATTTATTTGAATTCATATTTTTCGGGGATTAGATTGTTTTATTGATGATCGCATTAAATAAGAGTTCCAAATCGATGCTTGACTCATTACCGTTGGAGGTTGGAACTATAATTCTCTGTCCAAGGGTACATTGTTCGTGGTAAAGCACATTTTCTATCCCGGCTAGCGATGGCACCAGGTCGAAATACAGTTTCTGAGCTATTTCGTCAATGTTTTCCTGGTAGATAATTGTACCATTCTCAATCACCACCACCGTGTCAATCACCGTGTCGATGTCTTTCACCTGATGGGTGGAAATGATGACCAATTGCTCGTCGGTTACCGAACTCACCAAAATTTTACGAAACTGACTTTTAGACGGAATATCGAGCCCATTGGTAGGTTCGTCGAATACCAGCATTTTACAATTGGTAGAAAGCGCAAACGCTATCAGAAACTTTTTGCGCTGTCCGTGCGAAAGCTTGTTCAAGTTAGAAGTGGGGTGCAATTCAAATTCAGCAAAGATGTCGTGAAGTTTGTGATAATCGAAGCTCGGATAGAGTGGACTAAAAGCATTCACATAGGTGGAAATACTGATGGGAGGAAATGCAAATTCTTCGGGAACCATGTATACGTCTGCCAAATAATTGGGGTTACGCTCAAACGGAACAAAGCCGTTTACATTGATCTTTCCCGCTTTAGGCTGGATTAATCCCGAGATTAAATGCAGCAGGGTCGATTTGCCTGCTCCGTTTTTACCGAGCAACCCTACGATACGCCCACTTTCTACCTCCAACGAAAAATCGTTGAACAGTGGCGACTTCTTTTTGTAATGAAATGATAAGTTTTGAATGTTGATCATGGCATATATGTTTAGTGGTCTATGTAACTATGCCACAAAGTAACGAACAATATTTTAATTGACAAAGCAAAAATTGAACTTTTTTTCAACTTTTTCCAAAATAATCCTAAACAATTGATTTTCAATTGTATTTTAGCTAACTAAAAAGCCACACTTCAGAACATTTTCCGAAGTGTGGCTTTTTTTAAACTGCTGAGTCACATAATTAGTGTAACATCGGTTGGGGTTGGTTATCTATAATTTGATAAAAATCTTCTTTTTGTACAGTATATTGCCAATAAACCAGTTGAGCGTTACGAACAACAGTGCGAACATCAACGATCCCATAAGATCGCCAAAAACCGGAGATAGCCATTGACTGTAAACGTAAGCATGAATGGATATCCATTCGCCATAAACCGTAAAACCGATATTGCCCAATAAAACGCTCAGCACGGCTGCTACTACATAGATAAACATAGGGTTTACACCGAATGATTCGAAGAAAATACTCCAGTTTTTTTTAGCTTTTATATCGATCAGCCAAATGAGCAGTGCCAATAAAAGCGAAGCCAATCCACAAGTGGCCAGCACAAAACTCGAACTCCATATTTTTTTATTGATGGGGAAACCATACTGAAGTAAAAATCCTAAAAACAGGATAATCGTTCCGAAAATAAACAACTTTTGAATCCGCACTCCATTTTCTTTCACTTCGGATATTAATTTCCCGGCCCAAACTCCAATTAAAACATGCGCTATGCAAGGAAGGGTGCTCAATACACCTTCGGGATCGAATACAACTGCCGAACCATCGGGCAAATGATCGGTGTACATGTGGCGAATGCCCAAAACGGCACGGTCGATAATGGCCACTAAACTGCTGCTATTTTGCTCAAAACTGTTGGATACAGCTATCAATATCCAATAAAAACCTAACAGGATAGCACTTATCCACAGCGCTCTTTTTGGCTTAAAGATTAAAACAGCCAGAGAACCAAAAAATGACACGAGTGCCAGGCGTTGCAAAACACCAAGTATTCTTAGCGACTCAAAATTGTTGGCTGCTTGTCCTATTTTAGCGAAGAAAGTAAGATCTTCCGTCCACAGCTCTCTTAATGTTCCACCGAAATGTCCAAACCAATTCAACGCTACCCCAATAAGAAAGAGCAAAACCGAACGACGAAGCAATTTTGAAAATGTTTGGGTGGTGAATTTGAAGTCGAACTTTTTGTACGAAAGAAACATGGAAACTCCCATGATAAACATGAAAAATGGAAATACAAGATCAGTAGGAGTCAACCCATTCCATTGAGCATGACGGAGCGGAGCGTAAATGCTACCCCAGCTTCCAGGATTGTTGACTAAAATCATTCCTGCAATGGTTATGCCGCGTAGCACATCGAGTGAAAGAAGACGCGAAGAATTTACTTTTGTAATTTTTGTCATGGCATTCGAATAATTAGTGGAGTAAACGTGCATTTATATTCTCACAAATATACAAAAAAAACGATACGGTATAAACTTCACAATATCAAGACAACAAAGGCTGTCTCCTTTTTTTGAGACAGCCCTTGCTCTTTTCTCTTCAACTTCGGAATAGAGAATTACGTAAGACCGGAATAGCGCTTGTTTTAGGACCAAATGCTGCGTTTAGGAGGATTGCCATAGTTGTCAAACTGATCTCCATTTGCTCTTATGACTTGAGTAAGCTCTTCTACCGTAAAATCGTAGCCATCGGCTATTGCCAATTGCACAAACCTCTCTTTTGTCATTACATTATCGTACTTGATACGGAATTCTTTATCTCCGCTTCCCTTTTCCAGCAAATCTATTACACTTTGTTTAGACATATACAATCATTAATTAAAAGTTATTTATCGTACAAATATAATCAAATATGCAGCAACACCCAAAATAATAAATCATTTTTCTATATATTGTTCATTTACACTATCATTTTGAAGCAGCAAACAGCATAAAATATATCAAAAAGACAAAAGACTTGCATTATATAAAGGAGAGCGTCCTGTAGGCAAACTGCCTACAGGACGCTTTCCTTTAGTCTTGAAATATTATTTTACTTCAGCTCCGTTGCTTACCACCACTTTGGGTTGGATAAGAACCAGCTTTCCATCGGCATTTTCGGCCGAAAGAATCATGCCTTCGCTCATCACACCACGCAATTTACGAGGTTCAAAGTTGGCAATAAAACATACCTGCGTTCCAATCAATTCTTCGGGATTAGGGTAGGATTGTGCAATGCCCGAAAGGATGGTGCGATCTTCTAAACCATCGGCAATGCGGAATTGCAACAGTTTATCAGCCTTCGGTACTTTTTGGCAATCGAGAACAGTTCCCACGCGAATATCCATTTTCATGAAGTCATCGAAGGCTACATTTTCGCGTATCGGTGCTGCTTTATAGTTAGCAGTTTCGTTTTCCTTTTTTGTATCGAGCAGTTTTTGAACCTGTGCTTCGATGGTTTCATCTTCAATTTTTTCGAAAAGAAGTTCCGGAGTTCCTAACTGATCGCCGGCTTTCAATAAATCGATGCGTCCCAGTTCTTTCCAGTCGAAGGTTGAAAGGTTCAACATATCTCTAAGTTTCTTGGACGTAAATGGCAAAAATGGTTCAAAGGCAATGGCTAAATTAGCTGCAATCTGTAAACTCAGGTGCATGATGGTTGCCACGCGATCCATATCGGTTTTAGCCACTTTCCAGGGCTCTGTATCCGCCAAATATTTATTTCCGATACGTGCCAGCGTCATAGCCTCTTTTTGTGCATCGCGGAACCGGAAATTGTTAAGTAGCTTTTCTACTTCGGCTTTTACGTTTACAAATTCCTCGAGCGTTTGTTTATCGTAATCGGTCAACTCGCCCAGTGCAGGTACTTTGCCGTCGTAATATTTTTGAGTCAACACCAACGCACGATTGATAAAGTTGCCAAAAATTGCCACTAACTCATTGTTATTGCGTGCCTGAAAATCCTTCCAGGTAAAGTCATTATCTTTTGTTTCTGGTGCATTAGCGGTCAACACATAGCGCAACACATCTTGTTTTCCCGGAAATTCTTCCAGGTATTCGTGCAACCAAACCGCCCAATTGCGCGAAGTAGAAATTTTGTCGCCTTCTAAATTCAGAAACTCATTTGCCGGAACATTGTCAGGGAGAATATAGGAACCCTCTGCTTTCAGCATGGCAGGAAAAACGATACAGTGGAAAACGATATTGTCTTTGCCAATAAAATGCAACAAGCGTGTTTCCGGATCTTTCCACCATTTTTCCCAACTATCGGGAAGCAATTCCTTGGTGTTCGAAATATAGCCAATGGGAGCATCAAACCAAACATAAAGTACCTTTCCTTCAGCACCCGCAACAGGCACCGGAATTCCCCAATCCAAATCTCTACTTACGGCACGCGGTTGCAAGCCCATGTCGAGCCAGCTTTTACATTGTCCGTATACATTTGGTTTCCATTCTTTATGATCTTCCAGTATCCATTTGCGCAACCATGCTTCATGTTGATCAAGTGGAAGGTACCAGTGCTTCGTTTTCCGCATAACAGGCACTGCACCACTGATGGCAGACTTTGGATCGATTAAATCGGTAGGACTAAGCGAAGTTCCACAGGCTTCGCATTGATCGCCGTAGGCATTTTCATTGCCACAATGCGGGCATTTTCCTGTTATATAGCGGTCGGCAAGAAATTGTTGTGCCGACTCGTCAAAATATTGTTCGCTGGTCTTTTCAACAAAACCACCTTTACCTTCTATCGTTTTGAAAATTTCTGAAGCTAATGCTTTGTGCGTCGGCGAGGTAGTGCGCGAATAAATATCAAATGTAATTCCAAAATCCTCAAACGACTTTTTGATAATCCCGTGATACCTATCCACAATGTCTTGTGGCGTTACACCTTCTTTCTTAGCTTTAATGGTAATCGGCACACCATGTTCGTCCGATCCGCCGATGAACAGCACTTCTTCGCCCTTCAGGCGGAGATAGCGTACGTAAATATCGGCAGGAATATATACACCGGCCAAATGACCAATGTGCACCGGCCCGTTGGCGTAGGGCAAAGCGGAAGTTACGGTAGTACGTTTAAAATTTGTCATATTTTTTGTTGCGAGTTATAAGTCAGAAGTTACAAGTTAGTAGATTGCAATTGCTTACCGTCTTACTTTCTTGCCCCCTTAGCTCTTTAAAATTGGAGTGCAAAGATACGGACAAATAATTAAATTTGGAGTATATTTGTGAACCAAAAAACAGATGAGCTAATTCTATTTCGTTATGCCCCTAAACAAAACCCTTTTAAAAGAACAGCTAGCCGAACTTTCGAAAAAAGACCTGGCCGATATGGTGCTAAAACTGGCAGCTAAAAGGTATAATTACGAATTTCTGTTGGTGAATTTTTTAGATAAAAACGGCGGCGAGCAAACCTTATTTGAAGAAGCGAAAGAAGCCATTGATACTCTAGACCAAAAAGAATTTAAAGGACGTACCATTCAGCACCAAATGGTAAAAAGGCTGAATGCGTGTACCAAAAGAATCACT
>OCZT010004773.1_pt1 | contig 13584 bp, 12 predicted proteins | sample 1539031 | NCBI WGS metagenome assembly OCZT01 (sample SAMEA3539308, study PRJEB22396) | soil metagenome | biome: tundra; feature: field; material: soil | place: USA | collected 2010-05 | depth 0.15 m | reverse complement strand
TTTGTTCTGCGGAAGGTGAGGCAGATGTCTGAGAAAAAGGTGTTAACGAACCCCCGAATGTTAAAAATGGAGCTCCGGTAGCGGCAACGGTTCCAGTAATCACAAAATCATCTGCCGTAGAATTGCCAAAATCAAAAATATAACATGTTCCGGCAGAACTTGATGCACCATAGGGTACAATCCTAAAAGTAATTGTTGTATCAGAGCCTACATTTTGTATGGCACTGACACCCGATAAGCTAATTGGACCTGAATGATCCCCAGTAGTAGCAGTAGTTGGAAAGCTGACGTTAGTAATATCAGTAAAATTAATCCCATTTAGCGAATATTGTATTAGAGCCTGAGGAGGACCTGTAGGAGAACGCCTATAATCATAAGGATCTACTGCGGTCAATGAAACCGCATGACCAGAATTAGCCTTTACTGTAAATGTAAAAAACTGAGATGCAGTAATAGCCGCAGCAGAAGTAGTTGAAGTAAAACCATTACCTCCCCAGCCTCTAGTTGCACCAGTTCCTGTATTTCCTACACCTGTGCCTCTTGTCAAACTTCCAATAATAGTGTTTGATGCAGTAGTGTTTGCTGATAATGGAGATGTTCCAAAATTATTAGTACCACCTGTTTGGGTACTTACATCCCAACCAGCTATGGGGCCTTGAGCATTACCAGCACTGTTAAATAAAATAGTTAAAAATAGTACTGATAAGAAAGTATGTATGATTTTCATAATACACCTGAGTATGTTAATAGAATTTCCTAATTATTCACATCTGTGTAGATTAAAGGATTAAAAGAACCCAGCCCTATAATTGTGGCATTTGGCTTATTTTTATACTGCAATGCAAAAAAAAAGGTCTTCTATAAAGATAACTGTTTTCATTAATATGTTGCAATAGATAAAAAAAGGTATCCCTCTTGTAATCCAATCGCAAAATTAAATTGAGATTTTACAATTTTGCTTTGTTGTTTCAAAAACTGGTAATAAATAAATTAGTAACACGTTACTGTGTCAATTCCGCACAACTATAATTTTATAAATTAAAAATTCATAATTCTGAATTTAACCTTCTTAAAATATTGCATTTCTTTTCTCTTATGAATAAGTTTCAAAGGTTTTATTCATTAAAATTTAATTTATTGACTTAATTTTCAAACTTACCTATATGAGGAGAATTTAATGGGTTGGTTTTTTACATTTATAGACTCATCAGTCGGTAAGAAACTGGTTATGGCTTTAACCGGGTTATTCTTATACCTCTTTTTAATCGAGCACTTAATAGCAAATCTCTTGCTGTTGAATAATGATAACGGTGAAGCGTACACTATTTATGCAGAGGTTCTAGGGAGTGCTTATAATATTCCTCTTAGAATTATTGAAGTTGGGCTCTTCTTCTTCCTATTTTATCATACAATAAATGGAGTGCGGATCTGGATTACTAACAGAAATGCTAAGGGAATTCCTAATATGGTAAATAGGGCTTCTGAGAATAGTTCTTTCTTTTCTCGTTTTATGATTCAAAGCGGTTCTGTTATATTCATTTTCCTTGTAATCCATTTAAGAACATTTTTCGTGCACTATAGGCTTGAAACTCCGGATGATACTATGTATCAGGGCGTCGTCAAAGCGTTTGAAAATCCTCTGTATTCATGGTTCTATATCTTTGCCATGATATTACTTGCATTCCATCTGGTGCATGCATTCCAAAGCGCTTTCCAGACCTTAGGGTTAAGACATAATAAATATACTCCATTCATAAAAAGTTTCGGTGTTATCTTTTCAATTCTTCTTTGCGCCGGATTTGCTTTAATACCGGTTTATTTCCTTTATATCTCTAATACGGGAGGTCATTAATATGAAATTAGATTCAAAAATCCCGGCAGGTAATCTGGCAGAAAAGTGGAGTAACCAGAAATTTAATTATAAGCTCGTTAATCCTGCCAATAAAAGAAAATATGAAGTTATAGTGGTTGGAACCGGACTCGCTGGTGCTGCTGCTGCTGCGTCACTTGCTGAACTAGGTTATAAAGTTAAAGCTTTCTGCTATCAGGATAGCCCAAGAAGAGCTCATAGCATCGCAGCCCAGGGAGGAATAAATGCTGCTAAAAATTATCAGAACGATGGCGACTCTGTATACAGACTTTTTTATGACACGATAAAAGGCGGCGATTATCGCTCTCGCGAAGCCAATGTCTACCGCCTTGCCGAAGTGAGTTCAAATATTATTGACCAGTGCGTGGCCCAGGGTGTACCTTTTGCCCGGGAATATGGCGGTCTCTTGGATAACCGCTCATTCGGTGGTGCCCAGGTTTCAAGAACTTTTTACGCAAGAGGCGAAACCGGTCAGCAGCTTTTAATCGGTGCCTATAGTGCTATGATGCGTCAGGTTGGCTTGGGTAATATAGAAGTATTTCCAAGAAGTGATGTTCAGGATATAGTTGTCGTCGACGGACGTGCAAGAGGTATTGTTCTTAGAGATATGGTTTCCGGGAAAATTGAATCATATATCGCTGATGCAGTTATTCTTGCTACCGGAGGTTATGCCAATGTCTTCTATTTGTCTACAAATGCAAAGGGATGTAATGCAACTGCTATTTGGCGTGCACATAAAAAAGGTGCCCTGTTCGCTAATCCATGCTTTACTCAGATCCATCCAACCTGTATTCCTGTTTCAGGTAGCTATCAGTCTAAATTAACATTGATGAGTGAAAGCCTCAGAAATGACGGTAGAATTTGGGTGCCTAATGATCCTAAAGATAAACGTTCTCCTAATGAAATTCCTGAATCTGAAAGGGATTACTTCCTTGAAAGAAAATATCCTTCCTTCGGTAATCTTGTCCCTCGCGATGTTGCTTCAAGAAATGCCAAGGAAATGATTGATGATGGCAAAGGCGTAGGTTTAACTGGTAAGGCAGTATTTCTCGATTTTGCTGAAGCCATCCAGAGATTAGGGAAAGATTCAATAACTGAAAAATATGGTAACCTTTTTGAAATGTATGAACAGATAACTGATGAAGATCCGTATAAAGTGCCAATGAGGATCTATTCCGCCTCGCATTATACAATGGGCGGACTTTGGGTTGATTATAATTTAATGACTACCATCCCTGGTTTGTTTGCTTTGGGTGAATGCAATTTCTCTGATCATGGCGCTAATCGGTTGGGTGCCAGCGCTTTGATGCAGGGACTTGCTGATGGATATTTTATTATCTCCTATTGTATTGGTGACTATCTTGCTCAGTTAAAAAAAGATCAACTTACTATCGATGCCCCGGAATTTAAACAGGCAGAAAAGGAAGTTAGTGATAAAATTAATCGTTTATTAAATGTAAACGGATCTAAAACTGTTGATGAGTTGCATCGGGAACTTGGTATGGTTATGTGGGATTATGTCGGCATGTCACGTAATGCCGAAGGTCTCACTAAAGCTAAAAAAATGATTTCTGAAATTCGTGAAGACTTCTGGAAAAATGTTAAAATAATCGGTACTAATGAAGAAATTAATCAGTCACTTGAAAAAGCTGCTAGGGTTGCCGATTTTCTTGAACTCGGTGAATTGATAGCTGAAGATGCTTTGCAGAGAATGGAATCCTGCGGTGGGCATTTCAGGGAGGAAAGCCAGACTGAAGAAAATGAAGCTAAAAGAGATGATGAAAATTTCTCTCATGTGGCTGCCTGGGAATATACTGGTCAGGATAAACCCGAAGTTCTGCATAAAGAACAGCTTCAATTTGAATTTGTTAAACCTTCGCAAAGGAGTTATAAATAATGGCGGTATTGAATTTACATCTCAAAGTTTGGCGGCAAAAAAATAAAGAAGACGAAGGTCGTTTTGTAGATTATAATATCCGGGATATTTCAACTGAAATGTCTATTCTGGAAATGCTCGACGTTCTTAATGAAAAACTTATTAAGGAGGGGCACGATCCGGTTGCCTTTGAACACGACTGCAGGGAAGGCATTTGCGGTTGTTGCGGCATCTTTATTAACGGTAGGGCACACGGTCCTCTGAAAAGGATTACTACTTGCCAGTTGTATATGCGTCATTTTAAGGATGGTGAAACTATTGTTCTTGAACCATGGAGAGCTAAAGGATTCCCAGTTCTTAAAGATCTTATGGTTGATAGGTCAGCTTTCGATAGAATAATTGCTGCTGGTGGCTTTATCGCTGTTAATACTGGTGGGGCTCCTGATGCAAACGCAGTACCTGTTCCAAAGCATGATCTGGAGAAAGCTCTCGATGCTGCCGAATGTATCGGATGCGGTGCATGCGTTGCCGCATGTAAAAATGCCTCTGCTATGTTGTTTGTTAGTGCTAAGGTTTCTCACCTGGTACGATTGCCTCAGGGGAAACCTGAACGGGAAAAAAGGGTTTTCGCTATGCTGAATCAAATGGAAAAAGAAGGGTTCGGCTCTTGCACCAATACTGAAGCTTGTTCCGCTGAATGTCCTAAAGGAATTTCTATGGATGTTATCGCCCAATTTAGACGTGAATATTTTAGAGCTTCTGTCTGGCAAGAAAAAGATTAAAATAGATATCTACTCCACTTTTTAGGGCGGTCTATCCGCCCTTTTTTATTTTATTCCTTTGATAAGAAATTTTGATAACATTTGTTTATTTTACCCCTGACATTTCGGAATAATATAAATGTTTGAGAAAGAAATTAAATTCATAGTTGATTTTTCATTAAACAAAGTGAAGAACCTCGGTTCTTTCTTTTCTTTTGAAAAATTGCTCAGTACTGATATACATCCGGCTATCCTGCATTATATATCTGCGGAAATAGATTTTCTGATATTTGAGGACAGGAAGAAACTTATCCAGAATTCGGTTTTTGATTATTCAGGTCCTGAAATAGCAAATTATTTTAATCTCATCGGAGAGGAAGTAAAAAAAACAAGGAAGATTTCCGTTGAAGATATAAAGAAACTTATTACCCAGGCCGTTACATTTAATGTTAATTATATAGCGCGTCCTAAATGGTCATTGTCTAAACTGATTTTTAATGATTCCGACTTAAAACCCATTGAAGAAATAAAACTCTCCCTTAATTATGTCTATTATTATGAATACCTGAAGAATATTCTATTATCATATTTAAATAAAAAAAAATCAGTTTCTTTAACCTTAATTGAATTTGAAGTCCTGCTTAATAAAATAGATAAAGAACTTTTTTCTGCCCAATCAAATAAATTGGTAGATAATACTCTATACTCTATTGCGGATTTTATGAACACAGGAAGCAGCAGTAATAAGGTTCCGGTCCAGTCGATTGAAATATTCTTTAAGGAGAGAAACCTTATAGAATATTTATTCAAACTAAGGCGTGCTCTTCCCATTGATTCTAAACAGAAATATTCTGTTGAAGAACTGCGTTCTATAATTTATTCCGTCACACCATTGGATAAACAGGTCTCCGGTACCGGCGAACCGGAGGAATTAGAAATTCCGACTGAAGATTTCCGCGATATCTCTTTTGAAGAGAATTTACCCGAATCCGATGTACAGAAAGAAGAAGAGGTACCTGTTCCTCAACCTGAAAAGTCAACTGAGGAAATGTTAAATGAGCTGAATGATCCTTTCGATTTCATTACAGATAAGAATTCCCCGGCTGAAGATACTGGTGATGAGAAGATAATTATTTCTTCTCCCGAAGAAGATGAACTTCTGGAATTGATTGATGAGGATTTAAAATCACTTGAAGATCTTGAAAAAGAGATCAAAGATGATAAGGGAGAAATAGAATTGGATATTTCCCACAAGGAGATTCTTGATGAATTTTATGATTTTGGAAATGATCCTGAAAATGAACTCTTGGATGTGGACCAATTTTCTGTTGGTTCGGAAAACGAGAATATTCCTGTAAGCGGCAAAGAAATAGAAAATCTTTTGGATGAAACTGAAAATGAATCCAGAGTTGAACAGATGGAGGATATACATTTTAGGGAAAGAAATAATTTCCCTAATGATTTATTAACCTACCTTAAAGATAAAGAGATTGACAAAATAGTGAATTCAGTATTTGATGAGGACCGTGACGATTTTGCAATCACTATGGATAGGATTTCAGAGTGTTCGTCTTATGATGAGGCTACTGAAATATTGAAAAGCGTTTTTCTTACTTATAGAGTTAATCCTTATTCACGGGATGCTGTTACCCTTACTAATGCCGTAGCTAATTATTTCAATCAGGCTTAATCAATGTTTATCGATTATACCGAAGTTGAAATTAAAGCAGGTAGAGGTGGCGATGGTGCTGTAACGTTCCGAAGGGAAAAATATGTTCCTAAAGGCGGTCCCTCTGGTGGCGACGGCGGTAGGGGTGGGCATATTTATATTCAGGCTCACCATAACCTTTCTACTCTCCTTGATTTCAGGTATCATAAAAAATATATTGCTGAAAATGGTGATCCGGGAGCTTCTGCTCTTAAACATGGTAAAGATGGAGAGGATATTACTATTAAAGTCCCTGTGGGTACAATAATTAAGGATGCAGAAACCCAAAAAATACTTTTCGATCTTGATGAAGATGAAAAAAAAGTAATGATAGCTAAAGGAGGCAGAGGAGGCAAGGGGAATAGCAATTTTGCTACTTCTACAAACCAGGCACCCCGGTTTGCTGAACAAGGCAGGGAAGGCGATGAGAAGAAGATAATTTTAGAGCTTAAATTGATTGCTGATGTAGGTTTAGTCGGTTTCCCCAATTCTGGTAAATCTACCCTTATATCAACGATCTCTGCTGCACGTCCTAAAATCGCCGATTATCCGTTTACTACACTCGAACCAAATCTTGGTATCGTTCAGTATAAAGATTTCCAGAGCTTTACCGTTGCAGATATCCCCGGTATTATCGAAGGCGCACACGAAGGCAAAGGTTTGGGTATAAAATTTCTTAGACATATTGAAAGGACTAAAATCCTTCTTTTCATTATTGATATAACTTCTGAAAATCATCAGAAAGATTTTACTATATTATTCAATGAATTAAAAAGCTATTCCCCTGAGCTTGCAAAAAAACTTAAAATCGTTTCTTTCTCTAAAGCAGATCTGCTTCCGGAAGAAGAATTAAAAAAACTTGATAAAAAAAAGATTAGAAATGCCGATTCGAAAACTTTGATTTTTTCATCGGCTACAAGACAGGGAATTGTGGAACTCATCGATTATTTATGGAAAGTTCTGAAAAAGAAGTAACAGAAAATTTCTTTGAAATAAATCCTATTGTTTCTATATTTACAAGCTAAAATTTAATTATTGGCGGGGTAGCTCAGTAGGTTAGAGCAATGGAATCATAATCCATGTGTCGGGGGTTCGACTCCCTCCCCCGCTACCATTATAGGAGTTAAAATATGTATACTATATTAGTACTTTTTGTTTCAATAATTGCAATATTTTTAATAATAATGGTTCTACTTCAGTCTAGTAAAGGAGGAGGATTAGCTGGAACATTCGGCGGTGGCAATATGGGCTCTATGTTCGGAACAAGAAGAACTGCAGATTTCTTAAGCAAGGCTACATGGTGGTTAGGCGGAAGTTTGGCTGCTTTAGCATTGATAATTAACCTGTTTTTCCTTCCTGGTAGATCTTCTTCATCTGATAGAGAAAGTATCATCCAGAAATCTGGGAGACAAAGTGTCCCGACTACACCTACCGTTCCTAGACAGAATCCAAGCGTTCCCCCTGGGAAACCATAAAAAGCTTAAATAAAAAAAGGCTGTTACAACAGTCTTTTTGTTTTTGGTTTCTGAACCATTTATTTCCAGTCCGTTAAAATCTTCACGATCTCGTCCTGAATTTCATGATGAAATCTATTCCCTTTTTTATCAAATTCCATTATCATGCTGATTATCAGATCTTCCCCCTTAGCTGTAGTCAAATAACCTGACAAGGAAGAAATTCCGTCAAGTGTACCTGTTTTTCCGTGAAGATTGTTTTCTGCACTTGTACCTGTAAACCGGTTTCTTAATGTTCCATCAACTCCGGCAATGCTTAATGATCTGTAATAATCTTCAAAATTAGCTATATCAAAATACATTTTCTCAAGAATGCCGGCTATGGATATCGGAGTAACTTGGTCGAATCTTGAAATACCCGATCCGTCTACTATAGAAGAACCTTTTAAATATACTCCATTTTCTTCTAGGAAATTTATTATGGCTTGCGTTGAATAAAATGAATTTCCTTGTTGTTTCGATGCTTCAGCGCCTATGGTTTTGAAAAGACATTCGGCTAGAAAGTTATCACTATGTTTATTAATAAGGCTTATCAGATCTCTAAGAATAATTTTTGATTCAGCAAGTATTACTGCATTTCTGGGTGTTTCTCCTTTCATACACATCGTACCCACCTCGATACCTTCAGCAGCAAGCTTTTCCCTCAACAGTTTAGCTGCATACAGTGGGGGGTCACTTATATTTGTTGTATAGGACCTCATTCTCCTTCTTATTTTTTTATAAGTTACTACCCTGTTCCTGTCTATTACAATGGCGGAAATAGGCGGAAGACTAACATTTGCTACTTCATCAGTTATCCAGTCACCGCGGTAATAAACATCGTCAAAATAGGTATCATCACCTATTATTCGTCCGGTTATTTTTCTTATCCCCTTGCTTTTTAGATTGTTAATCATCAGTTCCAGATCTGAAGCTGTAAAGGTTGAGTTGCCATATCCTTTTATAAAAATGTCACCATTAATTATACCGTTCTTAATATTTTGATCATTGGTCATCAATCTCGTAAATAGTGGGAAATCTCCTCCAAGCATCGATAGTGCGGTAGCTGTTGTAAATAACTTGTTATTAGAGGCTGGTGTCATCGAAACGAATGCATTTTTCTGGAATATTGTATCCTGTGTCAGCGGGTTATAGATTATCATACCCACGATTGTAGAAGCCGGTAGCTTCGCTACAACATTAGAAATAATACCTTTAATTTCTTCTTTTGAAGTTGCATAAGAAACAGAAATGAGGAATAAAAAGGGGATAAGTATTTTTTTCATAAAAAAGAATAATAAAAAATGTGTTTTCTTATAAAGAATGATTAAATTTGCCATTCAAAAATTCTGAAAAGCCGATTGGAAATATAAAATATCATATTCCAAATAAAAAGTTTAATTAACAGTCTAAAAATATTTTTTTCAGGACAGGTAAACAAATGGTCAAAAAAAAGAAGCTTCAAAAAGCCTACGAGAATGAAGAATTCCTTAATTCAGCAGATGCTAGAACCTTAAGGATACTTGCTGAATTCCTTGAACCGAAAAGCAAATTTAAGAAACATAATGTCGTTGACACAATCGTTTTCTTCGGTTCCGCTAGGCTTCTTCCAAAAGATCAAGCCGTTAAGGCTTTAAATAAATTTAACACTCTGGATCCTAAAAGAACAAAAGGGTTTGCTGAAAAGCTTAGAACTGCTCAGCATGCTGTATTGATGTCTAATTACTACGAGGATGCTGTTAAATTATCCAAAAGGTTAACTGAATGGTCACTTGGACTTGAAACATCTTCCAATAGGTTTATTATTTGTACTGGGGGAGGCCCTGGTATAATGGAAGCTGCAAACAAGGGTGCTAAACTCGCCGGGGGACTCTCAATTGGACTTAATATTAGTATTCCTTTCGAGCAGTTCGTTAATAAATATGTCTCTCCTGATCTGAGTTTTGAATTCCATTATTTTTTCATGAGGAAATTCTGGTTTGCTTACCTTGCTAAAGCTCTTATTGTATTCCCTGGTGGTTTCGGTACGATGGATGAATTTTTCGAAATAATGACTCTGGTTCAGACAGGTAAGATTAAAAAGAAGCTTTTACTAGTGGTGTATGATGAAAAATACTGGAGAAGTATTTTAAATCTCGAAAACCTCCACAATAACGGTATGATCAATAAGGAGGACCTTAATCTGTTCTCATTCTGTAATTCCGTTGATGAAGCTTTCAATCTTATTACCCGGCACTTTGAAAATCATTACCTTAATGCCAAAGAATTGAAAGTTATTGAACCGAAGATTGCCTTAAAATAATCCGGCATTAATAAAAAAATTCCCATCTAAAGATGGGAACTACTTACTTACTCGAAAATTCAATTATTTAGATCAACTAAAATCTATGTTCCATGGTTTCAGTTCGGTGAGCTCTTCTTGCAGCTTTGATTCTTTCCATCCTCTTTTTAATAGATGGTTTTAAAAAGAATGTCCTTTTCTTAAATTCCTTTAAGATTCCAGACCGTTCATATTTCTTCTTAAATCTCTTAAGAGCTTTGTCGATAGATTCGTTCTCGCCAATAGTAATACCTACCAAGTTCTCACCTCACTTTAATGGTAATTTCAAATAGTTAATGATTCAATTAATTTTTTATGTCCGGATTTCTGAAACTCTACAGCTATAGAACTCCTTCCATTTGATAATATTTCTTTGGAAACTACTTTCCCGAAATCATCCCAGTTCTGGTGATATATCGATTCACCTATCGTAAATGATTTCGATGGAGCATATACCGAACAATCTCCTGATTCTATTCCTTCAAGAGAAGGTTTGGCCTCTTTAATGGTTACAGTCATATCAATGACCATGGTTTGCTTGCATTTTTTGCATTTAGCCCAGCGTTTATTCTCCTGTCCATTTACATCACCAGCTAATTCCATTTTCCTTGTGCCATTACACACAACACAAAAAGCTTCAACATTTTTAATTCTTGCCATTAGAAATAACCTTTTAATAGATTAAACGAATATTAAATTTAGCAAAGTTTTTTTCTATAAGCAAGTTATTTCGAGGTTTCAGTATCGTTCTTTAGTCTAAAAAGAGCATAAAAAGAGGGAAAAAACTAATTGAGGTTAGGATTGATTAGATTTCCGTTTGCTATCGTATATCTTATCTGTCCGTCTTTTTTAATCCGTATGTTCGTTTTATCTCCTATTCTCAACCTGCCGCTGGTAAGCTCTACTTCATAACCACCTAGATCAAATTCTTCATTTCCATAAAAGTTTGATAGATCTCCGACCTCTTCTATCGATGAAATAATCTTTATATCTCCTGAGTTTTCATCAAAATCCTCCTTTTTATTAATCCCTATATCAATTAAACTCTCTCTATTCTCATTCTTGATTTTCAGATTTCTTAAAATTAAATCATATAAGGATTCTTGATTAAATGATAGATTATTATATGTTTCATAAGATTCATTAACATAATCATTATCAATTATACTGTTGATTGCTGAAAGAAGAAGAATAAAATTCAGTTTCCTGATAAATTGTTTCTCCTTGTCGTCTTTCCATCCTCCTGACTCTATTAATATAGTACTCGTTCCAAGCCCCTGAAATGTATCACCGAATGACCTCGGTTCATAATCCTCCTCGTACTTCGAAATATGCCCTGGAACATAATTATTGATTATATGTGTTAAACCGCTTATAATTTTTATCGCATTTCCGCGCGTTATATTTACGGAACCTCTTTGATTAAAAAGAGGTGCAAGAAATGAGATAGCTGCTGTTTTATATGTATTTCCGACCGCATATCTTATGTTCTGGTCATGAAGATTAAATCCGAAATCTGCTTTTATTACATCAAATGAATTTCTTAATATTTTCCCCTCAGGGGACTGCATCCGTATCGCATCCCTGTTTATGTCTATATCAAGATAATTCCCCCTCCTGAACTGCTCCGCTCCATCTGGATTAACCATTGGAAGAAAATATAGTAACGCATTATTAAATATCTTCTGCCTCACAGAGTTAAAACCATCATTTCCCGATAGAAAATTGAATATATCAAAAAAAGCCATTGTTGCTGTTGATTCATCTCCATGCATCTGGGACCACATGAAGATTTTCTTTCCCCCCTTTCCGGTAGTAATTAAATTTATATCTCTTCCCGAATAAGACTCTCCCTGTTTTGAGAGAATAAAAATTTTATCGTCTAAGCTATTAATTAACTTTGAAATATCTGAATGTTTAATCCTCCTTGTTGTAAGTAAATTTTCTTTATACTTGAAATAATTGTAATATAGTGCAGCTGCAAATTCAAAATCCATCGATCATTTCCTTTGGAAAAACACCATTTATTACTTCTTAATTCTTTAAATTTAATCAATAAGTTATATATTATCTATAATTAAATTTTAATTTGAGAATAAAAATGACACAGGGAACACTCAAAATTCGATCCATTGCACCTGATTTCAATTTACCGGGAATTGATGACAATAATTATTCACTCGGTTATTTTAATAAAAAAAAAGGATTTATTATAATATTCAGTTGCAACCATTGTCCTTATGTCCGCGCTTATGAAGACAGAATAAAAAAAATTCAATCAGATTACGGTAATAAAGGTATAGGCATCATTGCCATAAATTCTAATGATTCAGATCAGTATGAGGACGATTCTTTTGAAAATATGAAAAAGAGAGGGGCTGAAATGGCTTTTAACTTTCCCTACCTGCGGGACGAAGAACAAACTGTTGCTAAAGCGTATGGTGCCTCTCATACTCCTGAAATATTTTTGTTTGATAATCAAAGAAAATTGATGTTTCATGGGAAAATCGATGATAACTGGAGGGATGAAACTAAAGTAAAATCAATGTACCTTAGAGATGCAATTGAAGAACTTATTGAAGGAAAAGAAATTTCAGTTCCTGAAACTTTTACTATCGGGTGCACAATTAAATGGAAACCTTAAGTTATTACTCCCATATTTTCTTCAAAAGCTTCCAAAAATTTTAAGGGATCGGGTGTTATTGCAAAACAATAAAGAGGGTAGAGACTGGAGTATGTCTTGATTATTTTGGTCAATATTTCAGCTGAATAGATCTGCTTTTTTTCCAGGCCAAATCCAGATTCAAGTAGAATATGTTTTACGACGGATAATTTATCAATATCCTTATCAGCATTGAATTTGTTAATTATTAACTCCGGTTTTTTATCTATAGTGTGAAGATTGAATTTACCATTTAGTTTGTATGAAGAAAATACCTTAATAATTTCATTCTTATATTCATTAAGATTTTTCTTGAAATATAGCTCCTCTCCCTCTGTATTGTTAAGAAATAATCCGAAATCGATTCCTGTTTTATCAAAATAAAGATAGAATTCACTATCCATTTTGAACCTGCCGAAATGTATCAGGAAATAGTTCTTGTAAGGTTCCCCTTTTGTAAAACGCATATCATTGCTGATCCGCATTATCGTTTGGTTAAATTTTGCCTCGGTTCTTATTGCAGGATTTAGATGGTTAAAAAAAGGAGCTATGGTAGTGATAAAAGATTTTGCCGGAAGCACAAGATGATTCTCGTAATCTTCCCTATGCTCTGCAAACCATTTAGCATTGTTGTTCCTCTCCAGTCCCTTAAGGTATTTGAACGCTTCAGGATGAAACCCCTCAAAAGGCGGAATTGTTTGGGTCAATACATTAACCCAATGTTTAATGTAATGAATATCCCCCCAAGATCATTCTCAAGTCTTCCGTTTGTTAAGTTCGTATCAAGAATTTCTATACCTTGGTTAAAGAAATGAATTATATAATACCTTATATTTAGACCAACAAGACTTGATTTATCCAATCCGAAATTAGCCCCAATTCCGAAATATCCGC
>OCZT010004772.1_pt1 | contig 13585 bp, 12 predicted proteins | sample 1539031 | NCBI WGS metagenome assembly OCZT01 (sample SAMEA3539308, study PRJEB22396) | soil metagenome | biome: tundra; feature: field; material: soil | place: USA | collected 2010-05 | depth 0.15 m | reverse complement strand
CGGCGCATCGGCGAGGTGTGCGCGCTGCGGCACGAAAAGTCCGGCGTCGTCGTCGCTCCCCCGGTGGTGGCGGCCCTCGCCGCCGGCCGGGCCGTGGACCTGCCGCCGCAAACGACGCTGCTGCGCCGGGTCGGTGGCCGCGGACTGGTCGAAGGCTGTTGCGCCCCGATCCGCGACCAGGCCGGGAAGGGCATTGGCGCCGTGCTCGTGCTACGCGACGTCACCGAGCGCTCGCGCCTGGAGGCGGAACTCCAACGCGCCTCAAAACTGGAATCGGTCGGGATTCTCGCGGGCGGCATTGCGCACGATTTCAACAACATCCTCGCGATCGTCATGGGCAACCTGACGCTCGCGCAGCTTGATGCCGGCACGGGCGCGGCGTCGCTGCGCTGGCTGAAGGAAGCGGAACGCGGGGCCTTCCGCGCCCGCGACCTCACGCAGCAGCTGCTCACCTTCGCGAAGGGCGGGGATCCGGTGCGCACCGCCGTGTTGCTGCCCGAGATCGTGCGCGAGGCCGCCAAGTTCGCCCTGCACGGCTCGACCGTGCGCGGGGAATTTGAAATCGCGGAAAACCTGTGGGCCGCCGAGGTGGACGGGGGCCAGATCGGCCAGGTCGTGCAGAACCTGGTGATCAACGCCATGCAGGCCATGAAAGGCGGCGGCAGCATCCGCATCACGCTGCGCAACGAGGAATTGGCGGCCGATTCCACGACCCCGCTCGCCGCCGGCCGCTACCTGCGGCTGTCGCTGGCGGACACCGGCACCGGCATCCGGCCGGAGCATCTCGCGCGGATCTTCGAACCCTATTTCACGACGAAGGAGCAGGGCAGCGGACTCGGCCTGGCGACGGTCTATTCGATCATCCGCAAGCATCAGGGCCATGTGGCGGTGGAATCCGAGCTGGGCAAGGGCACGACCTTCCATTTGTGGCTGCCGGCGGCCAAGCAGGCGCCGGTGGAAACGGTGCTCAGCCGTTCGCCGTTCGAGGTCATGCAGGGCCGAATCCTGTTCATGGATGACGAGGAGCCGATCCGGCAGATGGTGAATGTGCTGCTGAGCCGGCTCGGCCTGACGGTGAAGACGGTGGCCGACGGCGCCGAGTTGGTGCGCGAATACGCCGCGGCGCGCACGACCGGCCAACCCTACGACTTGGTGATGATGGACCTCACTGTGCCCGGCGCGATGGGTGGCCGAGAGGCGATGCAGGAGTTGCGGAAGATCGATCCGGCCGTGCGGGCCGTGGTCTCGAGCGGTTATTCCGGCGACCCCGTGCTGGCTAATTTCCGCGAGCATGGGTTCTGCGGCATCGTCCCCAAGCCCTATCGCGTCAACGACCTCATGAAGGTGTTGCGCACGGCGCTGGCGGAGAAGTGAAGGTCGACGCCCTGGTCAATCGGCCCCACCGCTCAGCCCTGTTTGTAATATAATACGTTACAAACGCGGTTTGCGCGTCAGGTCTTGCCCCATTGCCGGAGCTGTTCGAAGCAGCGGCGGACACTTTCGAGCGGGGCGTGATTGTATTGCTCCTGCTCGACGACATACCACTCGACCGCGCCCACCGATTCGGCGGCCGCGAACACCTTGGTAAAGTCGACCGGCCCGAGGCCGAGCTCCTTTTCATCCTTGAGATGCAGCAGGCGGACGCGCGCCCCGTGGTCGCGGATGAATTTTTCCGGCGGGCAGCCGCCGACGTGGGACCAGTAGACGTCGAGCTCCGCGGAGAGATCGCGGGGCGCCGCGGCCGAAAGCATCCAGTCGAAGGCGCTGCAGCCCTCGACGAGGGCCAGTTCGCTGGCGTGGTTGTGGAAACTCAGGCGCAGGCCGAAGGCCCGCAGCGCGGCGCCGATGCCGCCGAGTTCCTCGCCGACCCGCTGGCAGGCCGCCGCGGAAAGATAATGCCCCGGGTGCCACCACGGGCAGATGACCTCGCGGGTGCCGAGGAGCAGGGCGTCGTTCACCACCGTGTCAAAGTCGCCGCGCAAGGCGCCGATGCCGGCATGCATGCCGGAAACCTTGAGGCCGGCAGCATCGAGGGCCGCCTTGGCCTTCTTGGCGTCGAGGTTGCCGTAGCCGGCCAGTTCCACGCCGGTGTAGCCCATCTTTGCCACCGTGGCGACGGTGCCCGCGAAGTCAGTGCCCGTGTCGCCGCGCACGGAGTAGAGCTGCAGGGAAAGAGGAATTTTTTTCATGTGAAGGATGCGGGGAGTTCGCCCGCCCGGAATGGGAAGTCAACCGCCGGCTCAGGCCAGTGGCTCGACCGTCACGCAAATTCCGTCCGGGTCCGTGAGCGTGCGCGTCGCGGCGGCCCGGCTGGTCGCAGCGGTGAATCCGGCGAGGCCGGTGAGCGGCGCCTCGCCGCGCGGTGCGGGCTGGCCCCAGGTGTTGACGGCGACGTGGTGATGGTAGCCATCGGCCGCCAGAAAGAGCGCGCCGGGATAGTCGTCCTGACGGACGGCCAGACCGAGTTTGCCGGTGTAGAACTCGCGGGCGGGGTCGAGCGCGGTGACCTGCAGGTGGACATGCCCGAGCGTCGCGTGGGCGAGGGGTGCGGCGGCGGCGGCTTGGGCAGGTCACGCAGCAGGCCGCGGGGATCAAGGGTGCGGGTGAACATCGCCACGCGCTCACCCGCCATGGGCCAGTCGGCGCGCGGTCGGTCCCGGTAAATCTCCAGGCCGTTGCCGTCGGGATCGGCCAGATAGATCGCCTCGCTCACGCCATGATCGGAGAGGCCCTCGAGCGGCTGGTGGTGCTCGATCAGGCGCGCCAGGACGGCGGCCAGGGTCGGCCGGTCCGGCACCAGCAGCGCGATATGGAACAGGCCGGCGACGCGCCCGGCGGGTTCCACGGCGGCTGGTTCCTCCGTGAAGGTGATGACCGCGGGACTGGCGGCGGAGAAATGCAGGCTGAGCGTGCGGGCGTCGGGCCGGCGGGCGACCAGCCCGAGCGTGTCACAGTAAAACGGCAGGAGCCGGTCGAGGCTGCGGGTGACGAGGGAGACCTGGCGAAGGACAAAGGTGGGGGACAAAGTAGAAATGGGTGAAAGCAGAAAGAAGAAACCCGGAGCCGAGCGCTCGCAAGCGCCCGCCAGAGTTTCTACTTTTTAAATTTCGTTCGTTTCTTCTTTGCCCGTCAGTGGGCGGTGTCCAAGTCGCCCGGCTTGAGCAAGGGCTGGAAGAGCGCCTTGTTGGCGGCCTTCATGTAGGCCTCCTTGGCCTCGATGGTGTTGTCCTTCACCCGGGCCATGAGACTCTGGTCCATCGTGATCATGCCATCGTTGCCGCCGCCTTCGATAAGGGAGCGGATGTTGGCGATCTGGCCGCTGCGGATGGTGTTGGGCAGCGCCTCGTGCGCGAGCAGGATCTCGTGCACGGCGCACCGGCCCGAGGGGATGCGCTTGCAGAGCAGCTGGGCCACGACGCCGACCAGGCAGCTGGAAAGCATCACCCGCACCTGGTTCTGCTCGTCGGCGGGGAAGGCATTGATCATGCGGTCCACGGTCTTCGGGGCGTTGTTGGTATGCAGCGTGCCGAAAACGAGCATGCCCATCGCGGCGCAGCTCAGCGCGAGCTTGATGGTTTCCATCTCGCGCATTTCACCCAGGAGCAGGATGTCGGGGTCGTGCCGCATCGCGCCCTTGAGCGCGGCGGCGAACGAGTCGGTGTGCTCGCCGACCTCGCGGTGGATGACGATGGATTTCTTTACCGGGTGCACGAACTCGATCGGATCCTCGATCGTGATGATGTGCCGCGAGAAGTTTGAATTGATGTAGTCGATCATCGCCGCGAGCGTGGTCGACTTGCCGGCGCCGGTGGGGCCGGTGACGACGACGAGGCCCTCCTGGAGATGGCAGAGTTTCTTCAGCGCCTCGGGCAGCTTGAGCTCGTCGAACGAACGGATCTTGACGGGGATCTCGCGAAAGACCGCGGCCTGGCCCCAGTGGTTGTAGAGAAAATTCGCGCGGAAGCGGGCCACCCCCGGAATCTCGTGCGCCAGGTCGAGGTCCTTGCGCGCAAGAAAGTCGTCCCAGCGATGCCCATGGGCGATTTCCTCCAGCATGGTTTCCATCGCGGCGGCGTCGAGCACCTCCGAGGCGATGGGCTGAAGGGCGCCGGAGATGCGGGCCTTGGGCGGAAGGCCGACCGTCAGGTGCAGGTCGGAGCCGCCCTGGTCCAGCATCGTGCGAAGAAATTTGTCGATGGCGGCCATGGTCAGGAAATCTTCGCCCGCAGGACGCGGTTGCTGATGTTGGCGAGGGCGGTTTCGGCGGTGATGGACTTCTCCTGCCAGAGGCTGAAGACGACATTGTCCATCAGGCACATGCCCTCGCGCACGCCGGTTTCCATGGTGTTGCGCAGGCCCTGGGACTTGCCCTCGCGGATGAGGTTCTGGATGGCGGTGTTGTTAATGAGGATCTCGCACGCGAGCATGAGGCCGCCATGGGTGGCGGGGAGCAGGCGCTGGCAGATCACGCCGCGGAGACTTTCGGCCACACTGGCGCGAATCTGCGTCAGCTGGCCGGGCGGGAAGACGTCGAGGATGCGGTTGAGCGTGGTGGCGGCGTCGCTCGTGTGCATGGTGCCGATGACCAGATGCCCCGTCTCGGCAGCGGTGATGGCCATCTCAATGGTCTCCAGATCGCGGAGTTCGCCGATGACAATGATGTCGGGGTCCTCGCGCAGGGCGCCCTTGAGGGCGCTGGCGAACGACTTGGTGTGCTCGCCGATTTCGCGCTGGGTGATATTGCAGCCTTTCGCGGCCTGCACGACCTCGATGGGATCCTCCACCGTGATGATGTGATCGGTGCGGGCCTCGTTGAGGTAGGCCACCATCGCGGCGAGGGTGGTGGTCTTGCCGGAGCCGACGGGGCCGGTGATGAGAATCAGGCCGTTGTGGTAGGAGAGGAGCTTCTTGAGCGTGTCGAGGTGGGACGTGTAGCCGAGCTCCGCGAGCGTGGGCACGATTTCCGGCACCATGCGGTAGGAGCCGGCCGAGCCGTTCTTGTGAAACATGAGGTTCACGCGGTAGCGGTCGCCTTCCCGGAGCGCGAGGGCGTAGTCATAGTCCTTGCGCTCGAGAAAGATCTTCTTCTGGCCCTCGGAAAGCAGCGCGGTGTTCAACCGCAGCGCCTCCTCGGCCGAAAGCGGCGCGTCCGCCAGAAACGCCAGCTGCCGGTCGCGGCGGATGAAGGGCCGCGCGCCCGTGGAGAGATGGAGATCGCTGGCCCCGTAGTCCGCCGATTGCCGGAGCAGATCGCGAAACGCCGAGGCGAGCGCGGCCTCGTCGAGCTTACCCATGGTGGCGAACGGAAACTCGGGCGCCTTGAATGAGGCGGTGGAGTTGAACGGCGAGACCGTTCTCGGGCCGCCGGCCTGCGCATTTGTCGGGGGAACGAACGGCGGCGGCGTGCTTTCGCCCACGAACGGGTCGCTGGCAGGCGGTCCCTTCTTGCCCTTGGCGATCGCCAGGCCGGCGACTTTTTCGAGCGTGGCGACATCCTTGACGAAGTCGTCGTCGATCAGCCGTTGCGCGAAGTCCGCAATGCCGGCGCCGTCACCGACGGCGGCACGCACGGCGTGGCAGTTTTCGCGCGTGAAGAGGCCCTGATCGAGACCGAGGCGGACGAGCCAGAGAACGTCGGGGTTCATGCAATTGAAGTGATGATGGCGGAAGAAGATAGGCAACGACTGGCGGACAAGCCAAGCGCTAAGGCAGGATTCCGGGTTGCAAACGGGGAGGCTTCGGCGAGACTGAACCCTTTAACTTCTGACAATGCTCAAGAAAATTCTGGCGAAGCTGCGCGCAACGATCACGCCTTCGCGCTCCTCTCATCCCGCCCCGGCACCGGCGGCAAAATCTGCTTCCTCGGCCAAGCCCTCCACTTCGCCGCGCCCTGAGCGTGGAGCCGGCTCCCGCCCACACCACGGCCAGTCGCAGGCCGGCGCGCAGGATTCCCGGCCGCGCCGCGATGACCGCGGCCCGCGCTCGGAGCAGGATGGCCGGGGTGGACGGGACGGTTCCCATGGCGGTGGTTCGCATGGCGGCAGTTCGCATGGCAGCGGCGCGCACAGCGGCGGCGGGCGGCTGCATTCCCGCTCCGGCGGTGGCCAGGGCAGTCACGGCCCGCGTGGCGAGCGCGAGCGGCCGATGATCGACAAGACCTTTGATCATCCGCGGTCCGCGCCGGTGAAGCCATTGGTGCACGTGAATGTGCCGAAGATGGACACGGAATTTTCCAAGCTCGGCCTGTGCGATGCGCTGGCCTTTGCGGTGCAGGAAATGGGCTACGTGACCCCCACGCCGATCCAAGTGCAGGCCATCCCGGTCGTGCTCAAGGGCGGCGATGTCATCGGGTCGGCGCAGACCGGCACCGGCAAGACGGCGGCGTTTGCGCTGCCGATCATCCAGCGGCTGGGCGCGCACGGCAAATTGCGCTGCCTGATCCTCGAGCCGACGCGCGAACTCGCCCTGCAGGTCGAGGAGGCGTTTCAAAATTTTGCCAAGTTCACCGACCTGAGCGTCACCATTGTCTACGGCGGCGTGGGCTACGGCAAGCAGTGCGACGACCTGAAACGCGGCATGGACATCCTCGCCGCGACGCCGGGGCGGCTGCTCGACCATCTGGAGCAGGGCAACTGCTCGCTGAAGGACGTCGACATTCTCGTGCTCGACGAGGTGGACCGGATGCTCGACATGGGCTTCCTGCCCGACGTGAAGCGCATCGTCCAGAAGACCCCGGCCTCGCGCCAGACCCTCTTTTTCACCGCCACGGTGCCCCCGGAAATCGCCTCGCTGGCCTCCTGGGCGCTGCGCGACCCGGTGAAGGTCGCGGTGGACCGCCAGCGCTCGCCGGCGGAGACGGTGTCGCATGCGTTTTATCCTGTGGTGGCGTCGCAGAAATTCGACCTGCTGCAGCTGCTGCTGGAGCAGACCGACTTCAAGAGCGTCCTGATCTTTTCGCGCACGCGCATGGGTGCGGACCGCATCGCCCACCGGCTGCAGGCCAAGGGCCACACGGTGGCGGTGATGCACTCCGACCGCAGCCAGCGCGAACGCATCGAGGCGCTCGACGGCTTCAAGAGCGGCAAGTTCGAGGTGCTGGTCGCGACCGACATCGCGGCGCGCGGCCTCGACATCGCGGGCGTCTCGCACGTCGTGAACTACGATGTGCCGGAAAATGCCGAGGATTACGTCCACCGCATCGGCCGGACCGGCCGCGCCCACCACACCGGCGACGCTTTCACGCTCGTGACCGAGGATGACGTGCGCGACGCGCGTTCGATCGAGCGCTACATGGGCCTGGCCGTGGAGCGGAAGAAGATCGAGGGCTTTCCCTACATCTACTCCGCGCTCTTTGATGAGAAGGCGTTGGCGGACGAAGTGGCGGCCACGGCCAAGCCGACCAGCCGGCTGCATCGCGGCGCGAGACGCTGACCGCGGCTAAGCCGTGTCGTGCATTAGGTGGAACGCATTGCCCTCAATGCGTTATTCGGCTCGGTCCGAGAATAATTTCAGCCAAAGATTCTCAGCGCGTTAGGGACAACGCGCTCCACCTTCAAAGAATCAGTTGCGCTCAGTCCGTGCCGTTGACCACCTTGTAGGTCAGCGCCGCGACCGCGGCCCCGGCGAGGTCGGACCCGACATAGAGGCCGAGCTGCTTGGCCGACTCGAGGCCCATGCTGAACACCCCGAGGCCGACCGCGGGGTTGAAGGCGCCACCCGAGATGCCGCCGACGGCGACCGCGCCGGTCATCACCGTCATGCCGATCGCAAGCCCGTAAAAGGAATTGCCCGCCGTGCCCTTGGACGTCGCGACATTCAGCACCACCCAGGCGAGGGCGAAGGTGAACAGGAATTCCACGATGGCCGACGGGACCGCGCCATGCAGCGCCGGATGCGCGGGCTTGCCGCCAAAAATATACGTGACGATGCAGGCCGCCAGGAGACCGGCGACCAGTTGCGCCACCCAGTAGGGCACGAGGTCCTTCGCCTCGCATTTGCCGCGGAGGACCACCGCGAGGGTCACAGCCGGGTTGAAGTGGCCGCCGGAGACATGGCCGCCGGCGAAGACCATCACCATCAGCGCGGCACCGATCGCCAGCGGGGCGAGGGGAGCGCCGCTGCGGACGGCCATGCCGACGGTGAACACGAGGAAGAAGGTGCCGATGAACTCGACGAGGTATTTTTTCATGGAGGGGTTGAAGGAAGGAGCGGAGACGCCACGACGGATACGGATGAACCGGGACGTGGCAAAGTATTTTCGGCATCGCCAGCCCTGCCAATCCTTTGCAACCTGCGCGCGACTTTGCCCCCACCCATGTCCTTCAAAATCACCTTCATTGGCGCCGGTTCGATCGGCTTCACCCGCCGCCTGCTCGCTGACCTGCTCGCCGTGCCGGAATTCGCGCACGTCGAGTTCGCCTTCACCGACATCAACGCCCGCAATCTCCGGATGGTCACCGAGCTGTGCCGCGGCGACATCGCGGCCAACGGGCTGGCGACGAAGATCACGGCGACCACGAACCGGCGCGACGCGCTGCGCGGGGCGAAGTATGTGTTCACGGTGGTGCGCATCGGCGGGCTGGAGGCGTTCGCCCACGACATCGACATCCCGCTGAAATACGGCGTGGACCAGTGCGTGGGCGACACGCTCTGCGCGGGCGGCATCATGTATGCGCAGCGCGGCATCTCGGCGCTGCTGGAGTTCTGCCGCGACATCCGCGAGGTCGCCGCGCCCGACTGCCTGCTGCTCAACTACGCCAACCCGATGGCGATGATGACGTGGGCCGTGAACCAGTATGGCGGCGTGCGCTGCGTGGGCCTCTGCCACGGCGTGCAGCACGGGCATTTCCAGATCGCGGAGGTCCTCGGCAAGAAAAAGTCCGAGGTGGATATCATCTGCGCCGGCATCAACCACCAGACGTGGTTCATTTCGGTCAAGACCGACGGCAAGGAGCGCACGCCGGAGCTCCTGGCGGCGTTTGAGCGGCACCCGGTTTACAAGAAGGAGGAGAAGGTGCGCATCGATATGCTGCGGCGCTTTGGCTATTACTCGACGGAGTCCAACGGCCACCTCAGCGAATACGTGCCATGGTATCGGAAGCGGCCGGATGAAATCAAAAAGTGGATTGATATGAGCTCGTGGATCCTTGGCGAGACCGGCGGCTATCTGCGCGTCTGCACCGAGGGCCGGCACTGGTTCGAAGCGGAGTTCGGCGGCAGGAAGCGCCCTGAGCCGCTGCGCTACACGACGGCCGACCGCAGTGAGGAGCACGGCAGCCGCATTCTCGAGGCGATCGAGACCGGCCGGGTTTACCGCGGACATTTCAACCTCCCCAACCGCGGCACGATCACCAATCTTCCGCCTGACGCCATCATCGAGGCGCCCGGCTTCGTGGACCGCCACGGCATCAACATGACGCAGCTCGGCGACCTGCCGCTCGGCTGCGCCGCCGTCTGCAACGCCTCGATCACCGTGCAGCGCCTCGGCGTCGAAGCGGCGGTGGCCGGCGACGACACGCTGCTGCGCCAGGCGTTCATGATGGATCCGCTCGTCGGCGCCGTCTGCAATCCCCCCGAAATCTGGCAGATGGTGGACGAGATGCTGGTCGCGCAGGCGCCATGGCTGCCGCGGTACAAGAAGGCCATCGCCGCGGCGAAGAAGCGCCTGGCGAAAGGCCCGCGGATCAAGACCAAGGTCACCCGCGGCGCCGCGCGGCTGAAGACGCGCTCGCTGGCCGAGCTCAAGCGGATCGAGAAGCAGAACCCGCGCGCGGGGCATTGAGTTCAATTTCCTGCGGATCGAGCGAAGCGACATCAGATATTGCGCGAATCAGCGCGAATGCCTAGGCGTGAGAAACCCGTAGGGGCGCAGGCTTGCTCGCAACGTTGCGCGGCGAGCGCGCAACCTACCCGGACCCGCTGGGCGGTCGCCGATGTCCCCATCGGCGACAGCGTCGGTGGGGACACCGACGCCCACTTAAACCGGCGGGGTCAGCGACCCCGCCCTACACCACGGCGCGTCACAAATTTCCGTTCCGGCTTGAACTATATTCCTTTAGGGGTATATAGCATCGGCATGGAGCTGATCAGGATCTACGAATGCCTCTGCGACCCGACGCGGCTGCGGTTGCTGCACGTGCTGGCGCAGGGGCCGCTCTGCGTCTGCCATTTCCAGGCGATCCTGCGCGCGCCGCAGGTGAAGATCTCCAAGCATCTCGCCTACCTGAAGGCGCGCGGGCTGGTGCAGTGCGAACGCGAGGGCAACTGGATGGTCTACGCGCTGCCGGCCAAGCCACCGCGCGAGCTGCGGGCCAACCTGGCCTGCCTGCAGGACTGCGCGGCGGAAAATGCCGTCTTTCGGAGCGATCTGGCGCGACTGCGGAAGCTTGCCCCGCAGCTCACGGTCACGGGCCCGTCCTGCTGTGCCCCGGCCAAGGTCCGCTGATTTTCCCATGAACCCAAAGACCCCCTACAAGGTTCTGATCCTCTGCACCGGTAACTCCGCGCGCTCCATCCTGGGCGAATACCTCCTCCGCGCCAAGGGGCGGGGCCGCTTCGAGGTGGCCAGCGCCGGCTCGCACCCCACCGGGCGCGTGAACCCGCTCGCGATCCGCGTGCTGCGGGAAAAGTATGACCTCGACGCCAGCGCGGCCCGCTCGAAGTCGTGGGACGAGTTCAAGGGCGTGAAGTTCGATTTTGTGATCACGGTCTGCGACAACGCCCGGGAGGCCTGTCCGGTGTGGCCGGGCCAGCCGATGATCGCGCACTGGGGTTCGCCCGACCCGGCGGCGGCGCAGGGCACGGAGGACGAGAAATACCGTTTCTTCGTGAGCGTCGCGTCACAGATCGCGCGGCGCGTGGACCTGTTCTGCGCGTTTCCCGATGCGAAGCTGCTCGATGCCATGGCGGTGCGCGCCGTCGGCGAGCAATTCAAACTTTCCGGCGAGACGGCGATGAAAAGCTGAGGGCCGCCGGCCTGCTGCGCATCTCTCATGAATCCCATCTCCGCCCGCCTGTCGTTTCTCGATCGCTATCTGACCGTCTGGATTTTCCTCGCGATGGCCGCGGGGTTGCTGGCCGGGCGCTTTCTGCCGGCGATTCCGCACGCCCTGACCGCCTGGAGCGTCGGGACGACCTCGATCCCGATCGCGATCGGGCTGATTGTGATGATGTATCCGCCGCTGGCGAAAGTACACTACGAGGAGCTGGGCGACGTGTTTCGAGACAAGAAAGTTCTGGCGCTTTCCCTGGTGCAAAACTGGCTGGTCGGGCCCGTGCTGATGTTTGCGCTCGCGGTCATTTTCCTGCGCGACCGGCCGGAATATTTCGCCGGGCTGGTGATGATCGGGCTGGCCCGCTGCATCGCGATGGTGATCGTGTGGAACGACCTCGCCGGCGGCAGCCGGGAGTATTGTGCGGGGCTCGTGGCGTTCAACGCGCTGTTTCAGGTCTTCTGCTACGCGCCGCTCGCCTGGCTGTTCCTGCGCGTGCTGCCGCCGTTCGTTGGCGTGCACACCGGCGAGCTCGACCTGACCAGCATCACGATCGCGAGTGTGGCGAAAAGCGTTTTCATTTACCTCGGCATACCGTTTTTCGCCGGCTGGTTGACGCGCTTCAGCCTGCGGCGCGGGTCGCGCGTGGCGTGGTATGACGGAAAGTTCTCCGCGGTGATCAGCCCGCTGACGCTGGGCGCGCTGCTGTTCACGATCTTCGTGATGTTCAGCCTGAAGGGCGACACGGTGATCCGCATCCCGCTCGACGTCCTGCGGATCGCCCTGCCGCTGGTGGTGTATTTCGCCATCATGTTCTTCGCGACGTTCTGGATGAGCATCCGCGCGGGCACGGACTACGAACGGGCGGCGACGCTCGCGTTCACCGCGTCCGGCAACAACTTCGAGCTGGCGATCGCGGTGGCGGTGGGCGTGTTCGGGCTGGCTTCGGGTGCGGCGTTTGCGGCGGTGGTCGGTCCGCTGGTCGAGGTGCCGGCACTTATTTTGCTGGTCAACGTAGCGTTGGCTTGGAAACGGCGTCTAGCCCGGCCAACGTGAGCGCCGGATGGACGTACCGAAGATCTTGACCATGGCGATGACCGCGGCCGACTGGCCGGCGGTGGCGGCGATTTACCGCGAGGGCATCGCGACGGGGCATGCAACGTTTGCCCCGGCGCCGCCGGACTCCCATGCCGAGTGGAGCGAGTCAAAGGTCGCCGGCTGCAGCTTGGTCGCACGCGAAACGCCGGGCGGCATCGTCGGCTGGGCGTGCCTTACGTCCGTGTCGGACCGCTGCGTCTACGCGGGCGTGGCCGAAGTGAGCGTGTATGTGGCAGCCGTCGCCCGGGGCCGCGGCGTGGGGGACGCGCTGATGGCCGACCTGATTGAGCGCTCGGAGGTGGCGGGGATCTGGACGCTCCAGGCGGGGATTTTTCCGGAAAACCAGTCGAGCATCGCGCTGCACATGCGGCACGGGTTCCGCCAGGTGGGCCGGCGCGAGCGGATCGGCAAGATGACCCACGGTCCGCTGGCCGGCCGGTGGCGCGATATCCTTCTGCTCGAGCGACGGAGCGCGGTGGCGGGCGTCTGAAGCGTAGGGCGGGGTCGCCTTGGCGCGCCGTAGCCTTGTGCGAAGGCGGCTGACCCCGCCTGTAGGTTGCGAGCCCCTCGACATGCTCTGGGCCCTGAGCTGGTCGAACGGGCTTGCTCGCAACGTTGCGCGACGAACGCGCAACCTACCCGGACCCGCTGGGTGGTCGCCGATGTCCCCATCGGCGACAGCGTCGGTGGGGACACCGACGCCCACCTAAACCGGCGAGGCTGGCGATCCCGCCCTACATTTGCCGTTGCCATGCCGCGGGTTTGCCCGTGGCGTGCGCGGTTCATGCAACTCGACATCCCGGCCGGTGATTTCGCCGGCTACATCTTCGACCTCGACGGCACGCTGATTGATACGATGCCGCTGCATTATCGCGCCTGGGACCAGGCGATGCGGGAGGCCGGGCTGCCGCATGCGCTGGACGAGGACTTTTTCTACAAGCTCGGCGGCGTGCCGACGCGACGGGTGGCGGAACTGTTCGGCGAACACTACGGCATCAAGCTGGATCCGGACCTCGTCTTTCACGCCAAGGAGGCGCTATTCACCGAGCTGCAGGCGGACGCGAAGCTGATCGAGCCGGTGGTGGCGTTTGCGCGCCAGATGCATGCCACGCACCCGCTGGCCATCGCGTCGGGCGGCCCGCGCATCATCGTGAACCGCTCGCTGGAGATCACCGGGCTGCTGCCACTGTTTCGCGCGGTGGTAACGGCGGATGACGTGAAGCACGGCAAGCCGTCGCCGGACATGTTTTTCCTGGCGGCGAAGCTGCTGGGTGTGCCGCCGCAGGATTGCCTGGTGTTCGAGGACGCCGAGCCCGGCATCAAGGGCGCGCTGGCGGCGGGCATGAAGGTCGTGCGCGTGCCGAGCAGGAGGATTTAGTGCGGCAGAATTGTCATCGCGAGCCCAGCGCAGCTAGGCGTGGCGATCCATCCGGATGGATTGCTTGTATGTACGAACCGGTGATGAGGAGCAAGCAGTGCCAAAGCCGGCTGCCGAG
>OCZT010004771.1_pt1 | contig 13586 bp, 5 predicted proteins | sample 1539031 | NCBI WGS metagenome assembly OCZT01 (sample SAMEA3539308, study PRJEB22396) | soil metagenome | biome: tundra; feature: field; material: soil | place: USA | collected 2010-05 | depth 0.15 m | reverse complement strand
CGAGATATTGGCGTGACTGGAGTTCAGACGTGTGCTCTTCCGATCTGCCCCCGGAGTCAGGTTCGCCACAGATTATAGGAGGCACGTTGACGCGGACCTTGGGTTCAGGAAGCCGCCGTTTGACGCAATACCAGGGGTCCTTAGCTTGCTTGAGAAGAGCGGGGATGATTTCGGTCCAGGCGGCAACGAGGCCTGCGTACGGCGTCGGGCAGTCGTCCTTTATGGCAAGATGCAACCGGTGCAGCGCATGGTAGGGCACCAGCGGGAACATATGATGTTCCACGTGGTAACCCATGTTCCAGTAAAGATACCGGTTAACGGCGTTCATATACACCGTCCGGCAATTCAGACGGTGATCGAGCACGTTTTCGGCAAGGCCTGCGTGTTGGGTCATTCCGTATACGATCATCAGCCAGGTGCCCAGGAGATTTGGAAGGCCAACAAAAAGGAGTGGTAAGACGCTGCGGGTTTCGATGGCGAGCAAGAGGACAGCGGCGTAGATCGCGAGGTAAATCCGCGCCCGGAGATAGACCTTCGAAAACTCCGTCTCGGGGATAAATGTTCTTTCCGCGCCAGAGATGCGGCCGAAGGAGTGCTGCACTATCTGCTTGAAGTACTTCGCGTATGTAGGAAGAGCGAAGAGCATCATCGCGATGGCCTTGATATCAGGCGGCCGGGGCACGGCAATCTCAGGGTCGCGGCCCACCACAATCGTGTCGCTGTGGTGGCGGTTGTGGCTCCAGCGCCATATCGTGGCCTCGCGCATCACCATGAACGATGCGATCTCGTAAAGCAGGTTGTTCATCCAGCCGGTTTTGAATGCGGTTCCGTGGCTGGTCTCATGCCAGCGCGAGTCGGAGGTCGTCGCGTAAAACGTGCAGTAAATCAAATACGGGAGGATGAACCAGATCGTGCGCCAGAGAGCAAATGCGGCATAAGCGCTGCCAAAAATGAGAGTAAACCAGAGGATGGTGTCGCGAACCGCGGGCCCATCCCGGCGTTCGAGCAGGCTGCGCATGACTTCTCGCGGAACAGCGCACTGATACCAATCAGCCTCGGCGAGTCCCTGTTCTACGGCCAAGGTGGAATTCAAGCCGGTGAGGCTGTAATCGAACCTGGATGCAGGGTTAGAGATGACGTTTGCGTTGTTGCTCATAATCGATTGCCTCCTGTCGAGGGTCCCTACCGCTCGACAACGTTACCGACCAGGAACCAGCAAAAGGTCCCAGATCCCGAAATCGACCGCGTCATCGGAGAGTTTGTAGCCGCCGGCCGCTTGGAAGTCGCTTGAGGTTCGTCGCGGTCAACGAGACATTCGGCGGTTTCGAATCTGGCCCTAAATCGCCCGCGATGAGATTTTGAAAGGTCTCAACCGCGGTAGACGTCCCTCCAAAACCTGTCAGGGCGAAAGGCAACCGGCTGGAATCGAAGTCGGAGGTCAGACTGCTGAGGCAAGGAATATCAGCGACGGGGGCTTCCCCAGACCTTCACACATCTCGGGGTACGCTTTCGTTTTTTGCCATACCATCTCGTTACTCAAAGAAAATGCGGATACAGAAGCCAAACGCGAACGGATGCATCAACCGCCTTCCGCGTACCCTGACTCGGAGAACTTTGTGACCACTTCGCCAGTGTTCAATCCCGTAAAGCGATACAACGCTACACTGATGATTTTCATTGTCTTACCATACTTGGGCGGATTCCGATTACGAATAACAGATGAGACCATGGTGTCCGGGCGCGCAATAGCAAAACCCAGCGTTCGAAAACTTGCGCAAATCGCAAGATATGCTCGCGGCTCGACCGGTAGTTGCCTGCAAGGCACGATGGTACAATCGCGCCGTGCCCAAAAAGAGTGAATCCCGAACCGACGTCAGGCAGCCTCGGTACAAATTGGAGACGGTTTCTCGAGCGTGTGCGCTGCTCAGGGAGTTCGCGGATGACGGACAGGCACTGAGCCTGGTCGAGATCATGAAGCGCACCGGCATGGAACGCACGATCTGTTTCCGGTTATTGCGCACCCTGGAGGGCGAAGGTTTCCTGCGCAAAGCTGAGCACCTAAAGTACGCCTCGAACCTACGCATCCTGACTGGTAAGCGATATCGAATCGGTTATGCCTCGGAAAGAACCGATTCGTTCACAGCCGCGGTGAGTCAGGGGCTGCACTGGGCAGCCAGGGAGCGACAAGTGGACTTGATCGAGTTCGAGAACAACTACAGCCCCAAGGCGGCTCTGCACAATGCCGAACTGTTGGTGAAGGAGCAGGTTGATCTAGCGATTGAATTCCAGGCGTATGACCGGATCGCAGCCAAGGTCTCCAATCTCTTCCAGGGAGCAGGCATCCCGGTAATCGCGCTTGAGATACCGCAGCCAGGGGCAACATTTTTCGGCGTGGACAATTACAAAGCGGGCCAGATCGCCGGCAAAGTGTTGCTTCGGGCCGCGCAAGCGGAGTGGAACGGAGAATTCGACGAAGTGATCTTGCAGGATATGGAGATTGCCGGGGCGGTGCCACGTCTTCGCCTTTCAGGCGTTCAGGCGGTTTTGAGTTCCAGTGACAAGAGAGGGTGGCTGACAACTCGTCTCGATTCGCGTGGAGATTTCATTCGGTCCTTTGAGATGACCCGCAAGCACCTGCAAATTGTGCCGAAGCGCAGGACGCTGTTGGCCGGGGTGAACGACTATGCCGTTTTGGGTGCGCTAAGCGCGTTTGAGGAAACGGGGAGAGGTAATTATTGCCTTGCCGTTGGCATGGGCGGAGTGCCAGAAGCTCGCCGCGAATTGAGGGTGCCGGCTACCCGACTCGCCGGCACTGTGGGCTTTTTCCCCGAGCAGTACGGCGACCGGATGCTAGCCATTGCCCTGGAAATTCTTATGCACAAGACTGTTCCTTCCGTAAACTATGTGCCGGTACAGTTGATTACTCCAAAGAATCTTGACCATTTCTATCCCAAGGAAATTTTCGAACAGTCGGACATGAGCCAGACCTCATTCTGACCCATGATCAGCCGAAGGCTTTGTCAGAAATTTTTGTGATTTGAGCAATCCTGAAAGAGCCGCAATTTTGGGGTCGAAACTGAAGATCGCTATTCAAGTTGTCACCCTCCAATCTCTCAATTCATCTGAGGTGGCGCATGGAATCGTGAACGGATGATTCTAGCGCCTCGAGTGCGAGGACATCCCTTCGTCTGGTCCCGGTGCTCGGTCGGACGGGAGAGATTTAAGAGGATCTTGCTCCCGCTGACGGATTGTTTTCACGGAGCTTGCTGAGTCTCACCTGGGCCCCTGCGAAGTGAACTGATAGTGTCCTGAACCAACCTCGTGCGTGCCTCCGCCTTTTCCAGGGACGACGATGGTTGCGGTGGTGTTGGCCGGGATGGTGACATCCATGATCAGTTGGCTGCCTTCGACCTTCCAGTCACTGACAATCCGTCCGTAAGGCGAATCGAAATGAGCCTTCACCCATGTCAGGTTGCCGACAACAGCCGGCTTGATCAGTATCTTCTTGAATCCTGGCGCGGCGGGGCGGATGCCGGCCAGCGTCTGATAGAACCATGCATCCAGATTGCCGGCTTGGATTAGCAGCGCCTCGCTGTTCATGCCCGGCCCGCGCGTGTCGTAGTCCCATCGTTCCCAGATGGTGGTTGCGCCTTTTGAAAGCATGTAGCCCCAGCTGGGGCGGGTGGTCTGGGTGGCGATGGTCCAAGCCACATCGGGCCGCCCGATATCGGTGAGCGTCTGCATGAGCCATTGCATGCCGATCAGGCCACCCGACAAATGGCCGTTATGTTTGACCATGATGTCGTCAATGAGATTAGCAATGATGGCGGTGCGCTGCTCTTCAGGCGCAAGTGCGAACGCTAGCGCCAAAACGTAGCCAGTTTGTGTTGCGCCTTGATATGAGTGGGTCGACGAGTCGAGGAATTTGTGGTTGAACGCCGTCTTCAGTTTGTTCGCCAAATCGGCGAATGCGCGCTCGTCCTCTGTTTCTCCCATCGATTTCGCCAGCCGTTCAATGATCCGGTAGTTATGGTACTGGTACGCGGTCGATACAAGTTCACGAGGTGTCGAGCCGTAGTCGGAAGCTTTCTCGTCTATCGAATAGGTATCGCACCAGTCGCCGTAGCTGGTGCCTTTCAACGTGCCGTCCGGCAGTTCATGCTTTCGCATGGCCAAAACCCACGTCTTCATGGCGGCGTAGTGCGCTTCCGCCACGCGCCGATCGCCATAGAAATCGATGAACCAATCCGGGATGATGGTGAATACACTGGGCCACTCCACGCCGTCGCCCCACGTCCAATACATGGAGACATCCGGGATCGAACCGTCGGCTCGTTGCGATCTGTCCACATCGTCCATCCATTTTGAGTAGAAAGGCTCGACATTGTAGTTGTATGCCTCACTCTCCGCATCTTTGGCCGGGTCACCGGTCCACGCCTGCCGCTCGTCGCGATCGGGGTCCAGAGGCGCGGAGCGCAGGAACATTCTCATCCCCCACCACTGGGCGCGATGAATCCTGTTCACCAAGTCGTTGGAACTTTGGAATTCGCCCACGGGTTCCGCAGCCGTATGGATGACAAGACCTTCGAAGTTTTCCACGGTAGGCGTGCCTGGAAAGCCGGTCACCTGCACCCGCCGGAATCCCTGCCCTTTGAACTCAGGATTCCAGACTTCAGTGCCCTGGCCTTTAAAGGTATACACATCGGTGGAGCGCGCGGAACGGTTGTCCGCGGTTTTGAGCGTTCCATCGGCATTCAGGCTATAGGCGCTGGTCATGCGAACCTGGGTTCCACGCGATCCCGTCGCCGTCAGCCGCACGGTTCCATAGAAATTTTGGCCCATATCGACGATGTAGGTTCCCGGTGAGGGGTTGGTAATGCCCACCGGATGAACGATCTCGGTCACCTTCATCGGTTCGATCATCTGCGCCTTCAGGGCACCGCCTGGAGCGGCCACTATGCGCGCCTGTTCCCATTTGGAATCGTCGAAGCCGTTCAGATCCCAGCCCGGCATTTCCATACGCGCGTCGTACTCTTCGCCATCGTACTCATTGTTAGCCCGGATGGGACCGTTCGCCGTCAGCTTCCAGCTTTGGTCGCTGATCACGGTAGTCTTGGAGCCGTCCTCATACTCGATCTCCAGTTGCAGGAGCAGCTTGGGGTACCCGTAGTTGGCAGTGAGAGCCGGCGGAACTTGCGGAGTTTCTCGCCGGGGGGCGTAAAAGCGTCCATTGCCTAGAATGACGCCCAGCGCGTTTGCGCCTGTGCGCAGGCGATCGGTTACGTCAAAAGCCACGAAGTACGCGGCCTTGGCATAATCCGATAATGCCGGGTCCATCACGTCCTGGGAAACCTTGGTTCCGTTCACATAGAGATCGAAAAAACCCAGGCCGCAGACGTACGCGGTGGCGCGCGCGACTTTCTTCGCGATGGGAAACTCCCGTCGCAGATAGCGGGCGGGCAACCGCCGCGTGTCCTCTTTACTTGCCGATTCATCGTTACCGATCCACTTTGCCGACCACTGCTTCAAAGCAGTACCGAAGGTGGCGGGCTTGCTCCACTCTGAGGGCCTGCCCTCCGCATCCCAGACCCGGACCTTCCACGTGTAGCGGCTAGCGGAAGCCAGCTCTTTGCCGCCATATTCGACATGGATCGATTGATCGGATGCGATGCGGCCGGAGTCCCACTGGCCATCCACAACGACCTGATAAGCCGTCTGCTTTTCATTGCGGTGTTCGGAGTCGAGAATCCAACTGAATCGCGGTTTAGCTACATCAACCCCCAAAGGATCGAGAAGATTTTCGCAGCGCAAGTGCGAAACGGAGGCCGCGTTTAGCTGCGCGCCGAGTATCCCGAAAGTGATCAAGATTCCCAAAAGGATCCTAACCTTCAAGCGATAGAGAGGACTGACAATGGAACTGGAAAGTCTCACGAATTTGCCTTTCTTGCTAACCACGATATTTGAAACGGTTCATCGATCCGTGCGGGCCGTATCGAAGAGGCCGCCCGGCCGCGCCAGCCTCCAGACGCTGAAGCACAAAGAGAGGGATAAGGCTGGAGACAGCGAAATAACTGCTCGCTTGATCCCAATGATCATCATTGCCACGGCTCTGCCGAACAACGCGGCTTCATTGATCTTGATTGTCTTACCATGCTCGGAAAGATTTCGATTACGATTGACAGATAAGACCATGGCGAGCGCCACTGCAATAGGAAAAGCCAGTCTTGGTCAACTTGCGGAAATCGCAATAATTTGCCGCGGTTTGGCCAGAGCTCAACCGCTTTGCACGATGTTATAACCGCGCCGTGCCCAAAAGAGTGAAATTACACCTCATTCCGAACCCGGTTCAGCCAATCTCTTTGTTTGAAGGATTTGCGATTTGGGCAAATCGCAACTGGCCGTGGGTTTGGGATTGACATCGAAGAACGCCATTCGAGTAATCTAATTCGGATTCATCAATTAGTCTGGGACGGTAGAGAATCGTGAAGGGCTGAGTCTTGTCAATTCGGTTGTAGTGAGCTCCCTTGAGAAGTTTGGAAACCAACCCCACGGCAACAGACATATGCTAAACGGATTGCAAATCCGTTGCGGACTTGGTCGCAAGCGGGGCAAGACGACCGCAGCCTCAGTGCAACCTATCGCTGTCCAAGTCAGCGATCTGCTGTGGAATCGAGCCGATGAATCGTCTATCCATCCCCGCTTCAATTTGTAACAGCTACACGAGTTGAAACAGAGGTTGCACTATGAAATCGATCGAGACTTCGCGCCGGGAATTTCTTATGGCCTGCGGGGCCGGAGTGGGCGCGTGGAGTTTGACCGGCAGGTTTGCGCGTGGCGACTCTCCGGCCATGAATTCAGCGGCTGTGTTGCATGCGGAGCCAGATCCCAGGCGTGCGCTTATTCCGGCATTGAGCTGGGATACCGAGGGGGGAGAACGCTGGCATACAAACCTGCTGAGAAAGGCCACTGGCGTAGGGGTCCGCATCCGCGCCAACGGTCAGTCACGCGAGGGGATCGATCTTCCGGTCGAGGTTGCGGCTTCGCCTGGCAGCATCCGCTACCGGCTCACGCTCTCGCCACAGGCCAACCTGCTGTGGGAGATCGTTGTCCAACAGGATCGCCTCAAAATGAACTTCGCGGCGGAAGGCACAGCCTCTTTCGCCCCTGGCGACATTGAACTGGTCTTTCCATTTGATCCCCTGGTCACGCCGACGACAGTGCTGCCAAGCCGGTGGAACGAAGATGGAAGTGTCCAGATTCCCCTGATTGTCAGCGCGCCGGACTTCGGCCAGATGCTGCTGACTGCGAAGCCGGGCGCGGAGATGAAGGGCCGTCTGGAAGGCAGCCGCGACAAGCATATCGTAAATCTGATTTTGGGGTTGCCGCAGCTGGACCAAACGCGCGGCTGCACACTCACCCTGGCTCCAGTGTTTCTTTCTCCGCCGCAGGGTCTTCAGGACGAGCGCGTGTGGCGGTTGGCGCGGCGCGGGTGGTTCAACGCCTTCCAGCCCAGCGCACCCTGGGGTGAACAGAATCGGGCATTCAGCGCGCCTGCGGGCATTCTTGCCAACAATGTGATCAGTGACCCGTGCAGCATGTCGCTGATGTACTACGCAGATCAAATGATGTGGACTCCCATGGCGGCCCCGGGGATCTCGCTCGCGGATCTTGTCAGACGCAGCGTCGAGTTTTGGATCGAGCAGCGTACCCGCACCTCCGGCGAGGTGGTTGGTTATTGGGATTACGGAAACTTTCTGGATGCCAACACCGGCCCGGTGATCGCCGCGTGGGATTACGTTGAGGCCACCGGCGATCTGAGTTGGCTGGAGAAGACCATCTCACGACTGGAGTTTGTGTCCGATTTCCTCGCCCACCGCGACCAGGATGGAGACGGGCTGGTGGAGTGCACGCAGAGCGGCAACGACAATACGCTGATGGAACCCGACCGGTGCTGCATTTGGATGGACGCGGTGAACCACGGCCACAAGGACGCTTACGCCAACGCGCTGGCCTACCGGTCCTGGCGGTGCCTGGCGGACCTGGAGTCGAGGCTTCATCGCGGGGACCAGCGCGCGCGGTATGCCGGGCTTGCCGACCGGCTGAAGGCCGCCTACTTTAAAACGCTTTACAATCCCGCGACCGGATGGATCGCGGACTGGCGCAGCGAGGACGGCCAGCTGCACGATTACGCCAGCCCATTCGCCAACGGTGTGGCGATCGCGTACGGTCTGGTTAGTGTCGAGGATGGCAAGAAGATTGTCGATCGACTTTGGGCCAAGATGCGGTCGGCAGGTTTTGGCCGCTTCGAGTTGGGCATTCCGCCCAATCTTGTTCCGATTCGTCGAGCGGACTACTTGCAGGCGCCACATTCTTCGGTCGGCATGGGCGCCCCTCAGCGGGAAGATGGAACCGACGCCTTCCAGCAATACGAAAACGGAGGGATCACAGGGGCGCAGACGCTTCCTTTTTTGATGGCAAATTATGTGGTGGATCGAGAAGAGCCGGCCGACAAGGTCTTGAGGCAGATGCTGGCGCGTCAACAAGGAGGCGGCTTCCAGTCTGGCGTGCAAAACGTTGCCGACAAAGGGATCGACTGGTCTACATGGGATGGCAAGCCCTGCGGATATGAGGGTTATCTTGCCGATGTGTACTACTTTCTGATGGCCGCCGTGCTGCGCGAGCCGGCGATGCGTCAACGTTTCTTGCGACCACTCTAGCAGTTTCCGGATAGCTGGAATATGGGCCGATGCGACTTAGTGGACCCCTTCCCTCAAGAAAGGGCTGCCCAGCCACTTGACCTCTGAGTCCACCGGAATGCTAATGCGATCGATGTCGATATCGAGGTTGCGACCTCGCGGGCGCAATCAACCATGCAATCTGGAGTAAATCTATGAGTTGCAAGATCAGCAGGCGTGCCGCCTTGAAGTCGGCGGCTCTTGGCGCGGCGGCCATTGGTTTTCCGCACGTTTTTCTCAACGCGGAATCGGCCCATCCGGATAGCATGGCCGCGGATTTCACCCATCCTCCCGATGAGGCGCGCCCCTGGGTCTACTGGTATTTTATGGACGGCCATCTTACCCGCGAGGGCATGGAAGCCGATCTGCAGGCGATGAAGAAAGCCGGCCTGGGCGGCGCAATCTTTCTCGAAGTAGGCATAGGAATCGAACCGGGTCCGGTGAAATTCATGAGCGAAGACTGGCAGAGCCATCTTGGCCACGCGTTTTCAGAGGCCGATCGCCTGGGCCTGCAGATGGCTTTGGCTGCGGGGCCCGGTTGGTGCGGCGCGGGCGGTCCCTGGGTCAAGCCCGAGCAATCGATGCAGCACCTGGTGGCCAGCAGAACTCAGGTTCAAGGTCCGGCAGCCTTCAATGCCCGCTTGCCTCAACCGCAGCCGCGCACTCCGTTCTTTGGCGTAGATACCCTCTCGCCGGATCTGCTGAAGATGTGGAAGGAGTTCTATCGCGACGAGTTTGTGCTCGCCTTTCCAACGCCTGCGGCGGGCGCTTCCATCCGCGATGTCGATGAAAAGGCGCTCTACACGCGCGGCTCCTACTCCTCGCAGATTCCCGGACCCTACACCACGCGCCCTTGGGTGCGGCCCTTCCTGCCCAGCGAAGCCGCCTATGAAGCCGTACCGGCGGAGCGCTGCGTGGCCTCACGCAATATTGTGGACCTAACCAGCAAGCTCTTGCCGGATGGCTCGCTCGCCTGGAGTGTTCCCCCGGGAAGCTGGACCATTCTGCGCTTCGGGCGCACGCTCACCGGCCAGACCACGCGCCCATCGCCCAAGCCAGGGCTTGGACTCGAGACCGACAAGTTCGACGCCGCCGCCATGGACGCGCACTTCGACGCCTACATCGCTTCCCTGCTCAACAAGACCGGCGCGCCCCAGCATCCCGGCCGCGGATTGGTTGGCTTGCACTTCGACAGCTGGGAGATGAGCTCGCAGAACTGGTCACCGCGCTTTCGCGATGAGTTCAAGCGGCGCCGCGGCTACGATCCGCTCGCCATGATGCCGGCATTTACCGGCTTAGTGGTGGACACACCTGAAGCTTCGGAACGGTTCCTCTGGGATGTGCGCAAGACCGCGCAGGAGTTGGTCTGCGAGAACCAGGCGATGCGGCTGCGCGAGCGCGGCAAGCGCTTTGGGCTGGTGCTCTCGCTGGAGCCCTACGACCTGAATCCCGCGGCGGATCTGGATCTGGGCAGGACTGCCGATGTTCCCATGGCCGAATTCTGGTCGAAGACCGCGAATGCTCCTCCAACCGATTTCAGCCTGGCGGAAGCGGCCTCGGTAGGCCATACGCAAGGGCGCAAGATCATTGCCGCGGAGTCTTTTACGGCCGACATGCCGGAGCGAGGCCATCAACACCCGGCGTCGGTAAAGGCGCAGGGCGACTGGGCCTTCTGCCAGGGGATCAACAAGTTTGTCATTCACCGCTATCAGGCGCAACCCTGGCTCAACCGCTCGCCTGGAATGACAATGGGAACGGATGGCGGCTTTGGCGTGCATTGGGAACGGACTCAGACCTGGTGGGATTTTGCGCCTGCTTATCATAACTACGTGAGCCGCTGCTCGCAGATGCTGCGCCGCGGAGTTTTTGTAGCCGACATTCTCTATCTCACCCCGGAAGGTTCGCCCTGTGTGTTCTTTCCGCCGCGATCGGCCTTCAGGCCAGGGCAATTCCCTGATCGCCGCGGCTATAACTTCGACGGATGCTCTCCGGAAACACTGATTGCGCGGGCTTCGGCAAAAGACGGGCGCATCGTTTTTCCTGACGGCATGTCCTACCGGCTCCTGGTGTTGCCGCGATTTGCGACCATGACGCCGCGCCTGCTGGAGAAGATTGTCAGCCTGGTTGAAGACGGGGCGACCATGTTGGGAGCGCCGCCAGAAAAGTCTCCCAGCCTGTCGGATTATCCTGCCTGCGATCACAAGCTCCGCGAGCTAGGCGCAAGGCTCTGGCCGGCCGGCAAGCCCGCACCTGACCGCCGGGTCGGCCTGGGCCGCGTGCTCTATGACGCGGGCGCGAGAGATCGCGAAGTCACCAATCCGCTGGCCAATGCCAAGTGGATCAGCTCCGGGAAGGGCAGCGCTGGATCAACCTCCAGCGGCGGAAATCAGTATTTTATGCGCAAATTCTCCCTTGCGGATGCCGGCAGCGTGCAATCGGCGATGCTGACAATTACCGCGGAAAGAAGCTACAAATTGTCTCTGAATGGCCGCTTCATCCTGAGCGGAAACACGGTAGAACGGGCGCGCAGGGTGGAGGTGAGCAGTTTGCTTCGCTCCGGCACGAATGAACTTACGGTGATTGTCGAAGAGAACGCGGAAAAGCGGGGCCAGACCGCCCTGATCGCCTCGCTTGCCGTTCGCCTCAAATCCGAAGGCACGCTCGAGATTTGCACTGATCGCCAATGGAACTCTTCGTTGACGGAATCGGGATCGCAGTCGCCCGCCGTGGAAGTGGGCTCTTATAACATGCCGCCCTGGAAGCTGGATGACTCCGCAATCGAAGAGGCCGATATCTACCCCAGTTATGCCGTGACGGCTGAGCTACTCGGGCAGATGGGCGTCGAGAGTGATTTTGAAGCCGATGCGGAGATGCGCTACATTCATCGCCGCGACGGAGCCGAGGACTTCTATTTTCTGGCCAACGGCGAAGACCGGCCGCTACGCGCGACCTGCCGTTTTCGCGTAACCGGCCGCCAGCCGGAGTGGTGGAATGCCGTCACCGGGGAGCGCCGCGATCTGCCCGAGTTCGCTGAGATCGGAGACCGCACAGAGATTCCCATCGAGTTGGAGGCTATGGAGAGCGGTTTTGTAGTCTTCAGAAAACCGGCGGTTCAATCGGCCTCCAAAGGCGGCGCAAACTTTCCCCGCTTCGAGACGATAACTACGCTCGCCGCGCCCTGGCAGATCGCATTCGATCCCAAGTGGGGCGGCCCGGAACAAGTTACGTTCTCACATCTCGAAGATTGGAGCAAGCGGCAGGAGCCGGGAATCCGCTACTACTCCGGCAAGGCAACCTACAAGACAACCTTTGACTGCAACTCGCCAGATTCAAGTTTGCGTTACTTTGTTGCGCTGGGGAGAGTTGCAAACATCGCCTCGGTCAAGCTCAATGGCCGCGATCTGGGAGTGGCATGGTGCGCACCTTGGCGTCTCGCCATCCCTGACGGCCTGTTGCAAGCCAGGGGCAATGTCCTCGAGATCGTGGTGGCCAACCTCTGGATCAACCGTCTCATCGGCGACAGCAGCCTGCCCGCGGAGAAGCGGCTCGCCTGGATCACGGGAAACCCGTTTCACCCGGATGACACATTGCTCGAGTCGGGACTGCTGGGACCGGTTACTCTCCAGGCTCACCCCCTGAGCAGAGGTTCGTTGTCCTGAGATGGTCTTTATTGATGGTTCTGACTGCCAGCCGATGTCCCTCGACAAAGTTACTTATTGAGGGACACCAGGCAGGTTTCTCACTCTTACTTTGGGTGTTGGGGGTCATCGCGACCTGAAAGAGATCGCGATGGCCGTTGACTCCGATTCGAGCTTTTCGCTACTGGTGTTAGAGCGAGCTGAGGTTAGTGAAGCGCGGGAACAAATCGCCGAGGCAAGCGAGGGCATGCCCAACTCCTTAGGGGCAATCACGACCGAGTGTTAGCCGCCAAACGAGCCCGAGTTCCGTTAGCAACGCACTCACCTTGCCCCCATTACAGACTTCCATCAGAGTTCATTTCCTCCAGCCGAACCGGGCCAATCAGACCGGCCGGAAGCAACCCGTTTTCCGGTTTGTCTTCTTCGCGATCAAGGACGGCACTAGGGCCCTGCGCGAAAAGCGCGTTGAATAGATCGTTCACGACTGTGATCTGGAGCGTATTCTCTCCCTCGTGCAGCAGTGAGGTAACGTCTGCCTTATAGGGTTGCACCGGAAGTTGGGGCCCCGGTTTCCCATTTATGTTGATCTCGGCAACATCTTTTACATCGCCGAGGTTAAGCACGATAGGATGATGGCTTCCCAGAAGAGCCGCAGGTACGGTGAACGTAGTTGTGTACTGACCGCGCCCGGAGAAATTCTTAAGCTGGTCAATCAATGTCCAATCTTCGAGGAATGTCATTTTCAGATCGATCGATTCGGGATGGCTGCCAGGTCCAATCCCGACGCCGTGAAAATCCCAACCGTTCTGCCCAACAGCGATCTGGAGTTCCGGCTTTGCAGGAGCGGACATCTCGACTGGTTTCCCTGTTGGCTTTCCATCCGGATCAAAAAGTAAAAGCACAGATCCGTAGGGATCAACATCAATTGGCACTCGAACTGTACTTCCACTCCGGTCAAAATGCGCTATCGGACGAATATCGCCAGTCCAGGGGTTCCAGATCTCGGGCGTGCCAGCGGCGTGGAACTCAAGGATGGTCTGCCTCGCACTCTCCTCGGAGTTGCGCAGAAAGAAGAAGTCAAGCTTGCCGATGCGCTTCTCGATGAATGACAATGGCCGGCCATCGAAGTGAAGGTTCGGCGCAATGGATGCATCCAGGATCTTTGCCACGCCTTTGGCATCCGGCGCAACATGGACATTGCCGTTCGTCAGAA
>OCZT010004769.1_pt1 | contig 13590 bp, 13 predicted proteins | sample 1539031 | NCBI WGS metagenome assembly OCZT01 (sample SAMEA3539308, study PRJEB22396) | soil metagenome | biome: tundra; feature: field; material: soil | place: USA | collected 2010-05 | depth 0.15 m | reverse complement strand
CTCTTCCGATCTGCGATGACGAGCCGCCGCGCGCCGAGGCGTGCGGCGAGGTGACCGGCCAGCGTATCGGCGTTGACGTTGTAGAGCTGTCCGTCTTCGCCGATGCCGATGCTCGCGACGACGGGAATGAAGCCGCCGGCGAGCAGGGTGTTCAGCAGCCGCGCGTCTGATTGATCGATCGGCACGCCGACCCGTCCGAGATCGACCGTGCGGCCGTCCGCGCTCGTGTGCGGCGCGGCGCGGCGCGACAAGCCGCACCTCGCGTCGGCGCCCGTCAGGCCGACCGCGGCGACGCCTGCCGTGTTCAGCGCGGCGACCAGCCGTGTATTCACCGTTCCTCCGAGCACCGGCACCACGACGTCCAACGTCGCGGCGTCCGTGACGCGCAGGCCGTCAACCTGGCGCTTCTCGATTCCTGCCGCCTTCAGCGCCGCGTCGATTTCGCGTCCGCCGCCGTGCACGATGATGACGGGGACGACCGGCGTCCGGCTGGCCATGACGGCGATCGCCTCGACAATCGTGCGCAGCCGCGCCGGCTCTTCGAGCAGCTCGCCGCCCAACTTGATGACCAGCGGCCTCACAACAACCCCGTTGTCTCGTCGAGCCCGAGCATCACGTTCATGTTCTGGACGGCTTGCCCGGCGGCGCCTTTGACGAGGTTGTCGATTGCCGACACCAGCACGGCGCGCCCCGACGGGTCGACGCGCCAGCCGATGTCGCAGAAATTCGTGTGCGCGACATGCTTGATCTCGGGCAGCGCCGATCCGTTCAGCCGGACGAACGTCGCATCCGCATACGCGCGCTCGTAGATCTCGGCGACCGCCGCTTCGCCCCGGCCTCCGCTCGTCGCGTCGGGCTGGAGCCGGACGTAGATCGTCGCGAGGAGCCCGCGATCGAGCGGCACCAGATGCGGCACGAACGTGACCGGCCCGCCGACACCCTGCTCGATCTCCGCGCCATGGCGGTGGTTGAAGACGCCGTACGCCGAGACGTTGTCGTGGCACTCCGAAAAATGGGTGCGCTCCGACGGCGTCTTGCCGGCGCCCGAGACGCCGGACTTCGCGTCGACGATGATGTCCGAGCCTGGGGCGATGAGTCCGGCGGCGACCAGCGGCGCGAGCGCCAGGAGGGTCGCGGTCGGGTAGCAGCCCGGATTGGCGACAAGCCGCGCGCCCGCGACGGCGGCCCGCTCGAGCTCGGTCAAGCCGTACGCGACGGCGTCAGGCAGCCGGTGCGTCTCCGGATACCAGCGGGCGCGCACGGCAGTGTCGCGCAGCCGGAAGGCGCCCGACAGATCGACGACGCGAACGCCCGCGTCGACCAGACCCGGCGCGAGCTCGGCGGCGGCCGCATCGGGCAGGGCGAGGAAGACGACGTCGGCCTCGCGCACGAGCGTGTCGGAGGCGAGCGGCGTGATGTCGCCGCGCCACAGGCGCGCGAGCGCCGGCAGCCGGCGCTCGGCGCCATTGACTCCAGGGGCGCCCGACGACATCGCGGCCGTGATCGTCACGAGCGGATGACGCGCGAGCAGCCGCAGCAACTCCTGGCCGGCGTAGCCGGTGGCGCCGGCGATGGCCACCCGGGCGACGCTGGACGCGTGTGGCTGATGCGCCCCGATAGACTGAACGGCCGTATGCATCGGAAAGCATATTTATACACAATAAGCGAGCGGACGCAACAGAAATCGATGTATAATCATTCGTCCCAACCTGATGAAAGCGCGCCGCCAAGCCTTGATTCTCGATATCGTCGACCACGAGCCGCTCCACAGCCAGGAGCAACTCCGCCGCCGGCTGCATCACCACGGCTTCGACGCCACGCAGGCGACGATCTCGCGCGACATCAAGGAACTCGGCCTCGTCAAGCGCGCCGGCGACGGCGCGTATCAGCGGCCGGGCGTCGATACGACGAATCCGGCGACGGCGCTCGCGGCGCTCGAGCGCGCGGCCGCCGAGTTTCTCCGCCGCGTCGAACGGGTGCAGCAGCTCGTCGTCATCCGCACCGGCGTCGGGCAGGCGCAGCCGCTGGCGATTGCGATCGATCGCGCGCAGCTCCCCGAGGCGGTCGGCACTATCGGCGGCGACGATACGATTCTGGTGATCGCGCGCGACGCGCGCCGCGCGGCGACGCTCGTCAAGCGGCTCGAAGGCTACGCAGGCAAATCAAGGAGAGGGTGATGGAACGGATCGTTCTGGCATATTCGGGCGGGCTTGATACTTCTGTGGCGATTCCGTGGCTGAAAGAGAAGTACAACGCCGAGATCATCGCCGTGACGATGGATCTCGGGCAGGGCAAGGAACTGGAGGAGGTCCGCGACCGCGCGCTCGCGACCGGCGCCGTGCGCGCGCACGTGCTCGACCTGCGCGAGGAATTCGCGCGCGACTACATCCTGCCCGCGCTCAAGGCCGACGCCATCTACGAAGACCGCTACCCGATGGCCACCGCGCTCGGCCGGCCGCTCATCGGGCAGAAGCTCGTCGAGATCGCCGAGATCGAACAGGCGACCGCCATCGCCCACGGCTCCACCGGCAAGGGCAACGACCAGGTGCGCCTCGACGTGACGACGCGCGCCCTCAACCCCAAGCTGAAGATCATTGCGCCGGCGCGCGACTGGGGGATGACGCGTCCCGAGGAGATCGAATACGCGAAGCAGCGCAACATCCCGGTGCCGGCGACCGTCGCGAGTCCGTATAGCACCGATTCGAATCTCTGGGGCCGCTCGATCGAGTGCGGCATCCTCGAGGATCCCTGGCAGGAGCCGCCCGAGGAGATCTACGCCCTCACCAAGTCGCCGGCCGAGTGTCCGGACGAGCCGGCCTACGTCGAGATCGCGTTCGAGCGCGGCGTGCCGTCGGCCATCAACGGCGTGCCGATGCCGCTCCTGGATCTCATCGCCAGCCTCGGGACGATCGCCGGCGCGCACGGCGTCGGCCGCATCGACATGGTCGAAAACCGGCTGGTCGGCATCAAGTCGCGCGAAATCTACGAGGCGCCGGCGGCGGCCGTGCTCCATGCGGCGCACAAGGAGCTGCAGAAGCTCGTCACCACGAAAGATCTCGAGCGGCTGTCGCGCTTCGTCAGCCTGCAGTACGCCGACCTCATTTACAACGGCCTCTGGTTCACGCCGACCCGCGAGGCGCTCGACGCGTTCGTCGAGAAAGTGCAGGAGCGCGTCACCGGCGTGATTCGCCTGAAGCTCTTCAAAGGCGACTCGCACATCGTCGGCCGGAAATCGCCGTATTCGCTTTACGATCATTCCCTTGCGACCTACGATGCGGGCGATCTGTTCGACCAGTCGGCCGCTGTCGGCTTCATCAAGATTTGGGGTCTGCCGGTGGAGATCGCGGCGAGGAAAGCTCCAAAAGTCGCAGGTCACAAGTCGTCAGTCGTCAGTCTTGCTGGCCAGAAGTGACTGGTGGCTAGTGGCTGGTGCTGATGTCTAATCTCTGGTCGGGCCGCTTCGACACCGAGCCCGACGCCGAAACCTTCGAGTTCGGGTCCTCGTTCCGTTTCGATCGCCGTCTTTTTGAAGACGACGTGACGGGGAGCGTCGCGTGGGCTCGCGCTCTCGGGGCGGCGGGCGTGCTCCCGGGCGACGAAGCGCATCAGATCGAGACGGCGCTTACCGAGATCCTCGAGCGCGGACGGATCGATCCATCCTTTGTCGACGGTCCCGACGAAGACGTCCACAGCTTTGTCGAGCGGCTGCTCGTCGAGCGTCTCGGCGATGCGGGCCGGCGCCTGCACACCGGCCGATCGCGCAACGAACAGGTGTCGGTGGACCTGCGGCTGTATCTCCTTCGCCGCATTCCGCTTCTGCAGCGAAGCCTGGGCCGGGTGGTCGCGGCGCTGGCCGCCCAGGCCGCGTCGGCGGGCGATGCGCTGATGCCGGCCTTCACGCACCTGCGGCCGGCGCAGCCGGTGCTCGTTGCGCACTTCTTTCTCGCGCATGCGGCGGCGCTGCGGCGCGATCACGCGCGGCTGCATGCCGCGCGGGACGAGAGCGACGCGCTGCCGCTCGGGTCGGGCGCCATCGCCGGCACGAGCTACGCCATCGACGTCGAGGCGCTCGCGCGCGATCTCGGCTTTTCGCGCGTGGTCGCCAACAGCATCGACGCCTCGTCGGACCGCGACTTCGCGGCCACGTTCATGTACGCCTCCGCGCTCACGATGGTGCATCTCAGCCGCCTCGCGGAAGACCTCGTCATTTTTTGCGGCGACGCGTACCGCTTCTTCGAACTCTCCGATGCGCTCAGCACCGGCAGCAGCATGATGCCGCAGAAGAAGAATCCCGATCCGCTCGAGCTCGTGCGCGGCAAGACCGGCCGCGCCATCGGCCATCTTGTCGGCCTGCTGACCACGATGAAGGGGCTGCCGAGCGGCTACAACAAGGATCTGCAGGAAGACAAACAGTCGGTGTTCGACACGGAAGACACCCTCGCGGGGTCGCTCGCGGCGGTCCGATCCGTCGTCCACGGGCTGACCCTCAATCGCGAGCAGGCTGAAGCGGCCGCATCGGGCCTGCTCCTGGCGACGGACGTGGCCGACTATCTGGTGGGCCGCGGCGTGCCGTTCCGTCGCGCGCACGAAATCGTCGGCGCGCTCGTGCGCAAGCTCGTCGCCGAGCGCCGGGAGTTCGGCTCGCTGTCGCTCGAGGAATGGCGGGCCTCGAGCGATCGGTTCGACGCGGACGTCGTCGCACGGGTGACGCCGCGAGTCTCGGTTGGTGCGAAGCGGACACCGCAGTCGACCGCGCCCGGCGCGGTGCAGGCGGCGCTGGAGGATGTGCAGCGGTGGGCGATCCGGGCGGCCGGATAGGGCTCTTGCCACCACGGAAGAAGCTCTGTTAAGATGTCGGTCGCCTTTCGCTATTCTTCCCCCGCCAGAGGTTCCTTCGGGAGATTTTGATGCAGCAGCGCCAGCTTCGGCTTGGTGACGTTCTGGACGATTACTGTCCGCGGGAGCGCCGCGTCACCAACCACGCGATTGTCGCCATGATCGGGCCGGACGTGAAGCAGACGCGCTGCACGACGTGCGACACCGAGCACGAATACAAGCACGCCAAAGTGCCCCGCCAGCGCAAGAAATCGGATACGCCCGCGGCGTTGTACGCACAGGTGCTGGCCAACGGGCCCAAGCGGGTCGCGCACGAACCGCCTCCGGGAGCCCCGGGACACGATGACGAGAGCCACGCGGAATCGCCCGTGACCCCAGGGGCCGCCACGCCGCACGCCGAGCCCATCGCGGCGCACGCGTCGCCGCCGGAGCGCCCGGCGCCGGTCGCCGAGAAAAGCGACGGCGGCGCGGAGGAATCCGAGTCGCCAGAGCACGAGGTGGAAGAGGGCCCCGTTCATCGTCCGCTGATTCGCGCGACGCTGCCGCGTCAGGAGGGGGCGCCGCCTCCGCCCCGGCCCGCGCCGGAGTTCACCATTCGTCAGCCTGGCGGCCGCCAGAACCGGTTCCGCCCGCGGCCCGGACGCGGTCCGCAGCAGTTTCAGCAGAACCGCTCGGGTGGCGGCGGCAACGGGAACATGGGCGGCGGCGGCCCGCACCGCGGCGGGATGTCGCGTCAGGGTGGCGGACGTCCGCCGCAGGGCGGGATGACGTCGCGTCTCGGGCGAAACGGTCCGGGACGGAAGCGATCAAAGTAATTAGGAATTAGGAAGTTAAAATTAGGAATGGCGGATCTGGCTGGAAAGCTCGGACTGATCGTTGGTGTGGCCAACAAGCGGTCCATTTCGTGGGCGATCGCGCAGGCGGCGGCGGCCGCGGGCGCGCGGATCGCGCTGACGTATCCGAGCGAACGGCTCGAGGAGAACGTCCGCGAACTGGCGGCGAAGCTCGAGAATCCGCTGGTCCTGCCGTGCGACGTCACCAAGGACGAGGATCTCGCGGCGCTGGCCGCGTCGCTCGATCGCGAGTTCGGCGGGCTCGATTTTCTGGTGCACGGCGTCGCGTTCGCGCAGGCGGCCGAGCTCTCGAGTCCATTCGTGCAGACCTCGCGCGAAGGGTTTCGGGTCGCGCTCGACGTCAGTGCGTACTCGCTCATCTCGCTCGCGCGCGTGGCTGCGCCGCTGATGGAGAAGCGCGGCGGCGGCAGCATCCTCACGCTGACCTATCTTGGCAGCCAGCGCGTCTTCCCGAACTACAACGTGATGGGCGTGGCGAAGGCGGCGCTCGAAGCGTCGGTACGGTACCTGGCCAGCGATCTCGGAGCGCGGAACATTCGCGTCAACGCGATCTCCGCCGGTCCGATCAAGACGCTCGCCGCAGCGGGGATTTCCGGCTTCTCGAGCATCCTGCAGGTCTACCGGGAGCGCGCGCCGCTCAAGCGCAACGTCGAGCTCGCCGAGGTGGCGGACGCGGCGATGTTCCTGCTCGGCGCCGGCTCGCGGGCCGTCACCGGCGAGATTCTCCTCGTCGATGCCGGCTATCACATCACCGGCCTCTAGCCCCACTCCTCGATTCTGATCCGGCCGCGCGCGACGCCCAGCTCCTGCAGCAGCTTCGTCGTCTCGTCCACCAGCGTCTGCGGGCCGCAGATGAAACACAGCGTCGCCGGATCGTGAACGAGCGGCTGCAGCTCGGCGCGGCCGATGCGGCCGCGGCCGCCCTTCCATGACACGTCGCCGCCGGTGCGCGTAATCGTCTGGCGCAGATCGAGGCGGCCCTCCCGCGCCAGGGCGCGCCACTCGGCCTGGTACGCGAAGTCGTCGGGCGTTCTCGCGCTGTAGACCAGCCCGATCTCGCGGTGGGGCATCGCGAGCGCGTGGCGGAGCATCGCGCGCAGCGGCGCGATGCCGGTGCCGCCGGCGATGAACAGAAAGCGGCGCTCCGCGGGATCGGCCGGGAACGTGAAGCTGCCCATCGGCCCCTCGACGTCGACGAGCGCGGCCGGCTGCAGCGTCAGGTGCGGACCCGGCACGCCCCGTTCGTCCACGCCGACGAGCAGCTCGATCCAGCCGTCGCGCCGCGTGTCCTCGGGCGCCGCGGCGATGGAGTAGGGCTTCGACGTCGCGGATCCGTGCGCGCCGACGTACACCGCCTGTCCCGCTTCGTAGGCGAACGCGCGGCCGCCGAGGCCGAGCCGGACGATGCGTGCGCGTGGGGTGGCGGGAAGAACCTCCAGGATCGGAAGCGTCAGAGGCACGGGGGAATTATGCTATCCCATGGCCTTGCGACGCGCTCGCGGAATGCTGCTCCGGCTCGCTCGCCAGCGGCGGGCGGCGATCGCGGTCGGCGTGGCGCTGGCCGCGCCCGCCGTGTGGCTCGAGTTCGGCAGCCATGTCGACGCGTGGTGGATTGACGGGTTGAGCCTGATCCTGCTCGCGACCGGCCTCGCGCTCATCTGGACGGGCCTGACCGGTGTCAGCCCGGATTGGGTCGATGACGACGACCGGTGACTCGTGACGGCGACTACAGCACTCCCGTCGCGGCCCGTTGCACGTCAACCTCCGACAGGGTCCCCGACGTGCTCGACGCCGGCCGCGCCGACTGTTCGTCAACGAACGTCCGGCCCGACGCCTGGCGCTTGCGACGCGACTTGTCGCGATACATGCGGCTGTCGGCGGTCGCGAGCAGCGTCTCGTAGGAATCGCCGTCGTGCGGGAAGATCGACGCGCCGACGCTGATCGCGAGCGGCAGTCCTTTGCCCGGCCGCGGCTCGAACTGCAGATGATCGACGGCCCGCTGCAGCTCCAGGCGCTTGCGTTCGGCTTCCTCCGCGCCGCATCCCGACAGCACGACGATGAACTCGTCGCCGGCGTAGCGGACGCAGATGTCGTATGGCCGGATCGCGGCGCGCAGAACGCCGGCCACTTCGCGCAGCGCGCGATCGCCGACGTGGTGGCCGAACGTGTCGTTGATGTCCTTGAAGTTATCGAGGTCCATGACGAGCAGCGACACCTCCGCCTTCAGGCGCTCGGCGCGCGCCAGCTCGCGCGTGAGGTGCATGAACATGAACCGCGTGTTCGGCAGCCCGGTCAGCGGATCGGTGAGTGAATCTTCCTGCGTCTGCTCGAACACGATGGAGTTGTAGATGACGGCCGCGGCCTGCTCCGAGATCCGGTCGAGCAGCCGGCGGTGATCGTCCGTGTAGACCGACGGTTCGGTGTGGTAGACCGAGATCGTGCCGATAAACCGCTCGTTGAAGACGAGTGGGCAGACGAGCGCCGATTGCAGCGCCGTGGTGTCGGACGGGACGCCGGCCGCCTCGAGGTCGGTGCTTGGCCGCGCGTTGACGAGCGGCCGCCGGTTGCGCGCCACCCAGCCGGTCAGGCCGTGCCCGCTCTTGATCGTCAGCTGCTGAATGACGTCGGCTTCGACGCCGGTGGCGAACCGGCAGCGCAGCGTCTCGCTCTCGTCACTGTAGAGGAACAGCGCGCAGCATGAGAACGGCACGATGTTGCTCAGCTTCGACGAGATGAGCGCCATCGTGTCCGCGACGCCGAGGCTGCTGCCCATCGCCTGCGCGATTTCGTACAGCGCGTAGATTTCTCGGTGCGCGAGGGCGATGTCCTGGAAGACGTTGGTCTGAGCCCCCGATTCGGTGACGAGGCCCACCGCCGGCCGCGCCGCCGGCGCGTACTCGGGCACGCGCGTCAGCTGCCGGGACGGCCGCTGGCTCGCTTCCGCTTCCGCGGCCAGCATCGGATACATCTCGATGAACGTCGTCACGACGCGCGGGTCGAGCGCCTTGCCGCTTTCCTGGCGCAGGAGGCCGATCGCGGCGTCGAAGCTCATGGCCTTGTGGTACGGCCGCTCGGACATCAGCGCGTCGAAGTAATCGACCACGGAGAGAATGCGTGCGCCGAGCGGAATCTCGTCCGCCTTGAGTCCGCCCGGGTAGCCTTTGCCGTCCCACCGTTCGTGGTGGCTCAGGATCAGCGGGGCGACGGGATAGGGGAACGGCACGCCGCTGATGATCTCGGCCCCGACCTGCGGGTGGATGCGAATCTTCTGGAACTCTTCCTGCGTCAGCGGCCCCGGCTTCGACAGAATGTGCTCGGGCACGGCGAGCTTGCCGATGTCGTGCAGCAGCGCCGCCGTCTTGACGCCCTGGATCTCGGTGTCCGACATGCCAAGCGCCTGCGCGAGACCCGCGGCGTACACCTGCACGCGGCGGATGTGGCTCTGCGCGGTCTGATCCTTGGCGTCGATGGCGAGCGCGAGCGCTTCAATGGTCGCGAGGTGGAGATCGGATACTTGCTGCACGTGCCGCTGCTCGTCCTGCACTCGTCCGAGGTAGACCTTGTAGGTGCGGTAGGTGAGGTAGAGCGGCGCGGCGGCGAGCGACGCCATCCAGTAGCCGCCTTTGTCGACGACCGACGCGCCGATCCCGGCCGCCAGGGCGCCGACGAAGTAGCTCGGCGCGCTCCAGAGAAAGTTCTCGTTCCACACGCGCGCGATCGACTGCTTGGTGGACAACCCGATCGCGGTCGCGATGAACGCGGTGTTGCAGATGAAATAGGCCGTGGCGGCGCCGACGAGCGGCTTGGGCACGTCCCAGAGGTTGAACGCGTGGCCCGGCGGCGTGCCGTTGAACGCCTCGTAGACGAGCCCCGCCGCTTTCACCGTCAGGACGAGCGACGCCATGCTGTACAGCGTGCGATACGCCGGGTTGCGCGTGGTCATGCGGAACGTGCACTGGCTCCAGGCGCTGGCGGCCGCGACGATCATGGTTTCGTTGGCGCCGAGCAGCAGGAGCGCCGCGAAGTCCACGGCGTAGGACACCGACATCGACGAGCCGCTCTTGGTGAGGGGGAGGCTGACCTTCAGCGCCGAGGCGAGCGACGAGAAGAGCAGCAGCGCAACAAAGAGCGCGGGATCGCCGATGGTATGAGGGACGAACGCCACCAGCACAACCAAGCCGGCGGCCAGCACGGCTCCAACGTACAGCCGTGCTCCGATGGGAAGATCCTGCATTAACCGCCCCAGACGAACTTCGGACGCACGCGATCCACGGCTGGGGGAGCCGTCCCGCGCATACTATCACTCAACAGAAGCGGGCCGTTCATACTTCTTCGCGGCCCCGCCGGGCGCCCGCCGCCCGCGGTTCCGGCTCCAGCTCGAACTCGACGATCTTGCGGTACAGCGTGCCGCGGCTGATGTCGAGCACCCGGGCGGCCTCCTTCTTGTTCCATTCCACCGCTTCGAGGACCCGCACGATATGGGCGCGTTCGGCATCGGCGAGCGACGGCAGCCGGTCGCCGGTGCTCGATGCGGCCATCGGCGCAGTCGCGTGCAGGAACTCGATGTCGGTGGCGCGGATGGAGCGCCCGGGGGCCGACAGCGCGGCGCGCGACACCGTGCTTTCGAGCTCGCGAATGTTGCCGGGCCACTGATAGCTCATCAGCAGATCGATGGCTTCGCGCGAGAACACTTTGCTGTCGAGCGGCATCCCCTGCGCGGCGCAGTAGCGGTTCAGGAAGCGTTGGGCCAGCACCGGGATGTCCACTTGTCGCTCGCGGAGCGATGGCAGGCGGATGGCGAACGCATTCACGCGGTAGTACAGGTCTTCCCGGAACCGGCCGTCGCGGACGAATTGCTCGAGCGGACGGTTGGTCGCGCAGATCAGCCGGAAGTCCACCGCGATCGACTTTTGGCCGCCGAGCCGCTCGAAGCGCCGCTCCTCGAGCACGCGCAGCAGCTTGGCCTGCGCGATGATCGAGAGGTCGCCGATTTCGTCGAGAAAGAGCGTGCCCTCGTTGGCGAGCTCGAGGCGGCCCGGCTTGCGATCATGCGCGCCGGTGAACGCGCCTTTCTCGTACCCGAAGATTTCCGACTCGAAGAGCGTGTCGGGCAGCGCGGCGCAGTTGACCGCCTGGAACTTGGCCGCGCTCCGCCGGCTGAGCTCGTGGATCATCCGCGCGACCACTTCCTTGCCCGACCCGGTCGGTCCGAGGATCAGCACCGAAATGTCGGACTTGGCCGCCGTCCGGATCCACTCGAAGACGATCAGCATCTTCTCGTCGCGGCCGATCATTTCGCGGAAGCGCTGGACCGATTGCGACTGGTCTTCGGTTGAGACGGCGGCGCGGCGTTCGAGGAAGAGATCGAGCAGGTCGGCCATCGCTTCGTCGGCCGGCCGTGCGGCCGTGAACCGCGGCGGCGTGGTGTCCTCGACGATGCGGGCGACGCCGAAATCGACGAGCTCGCGCACGCAGTTGTCGACGTCGAGCCGCAGGCGCCCGAACGTCTGCATCAACGATTCGACGTCGAACGCTTCGTCGGGACGGGCGCTCAGATACCGCAGCAGGCCGGCGCGCAGCGGCGACTGCACCAGGGTGCGGAAGCGTGTGTCGAGATCGGGCGCCTCGCCCGGCCGAGCCGGCGCCGCTGCGCTGGCGCGGCGGGCGCTGAAGATCACATCGTCCATCGTTGGCGGTTACGTTATCGGCCGGAAGGGGGTGGCGCGACAGGCCCCGACGGGGGGCGGCCGCCCCCTCGGTAGTACTCGTTTTGATACTGCTCGATGAGCCTTTTCATCTCCTCGGCGTCGCGCTTGCGGTGCCCGTGGCACCGAATGGGATCGGACCCGCCGCTTGTCTCGATCAGGACGTTGGAGAACAGCAGCGTCGTGTCGATTTTGACCGACGCGACGTGCGCCATGTGGATCGTCTCCTCCTGGCGCCCGATCCACCGCGGCTTGTACTGGTCGACGCTCGACGGCGTGATGAGGACCTGGGTCGGGAACAGATGGTTGCCCGAGCTCAGGCGGCTGGCGCGGAAGACGTCGCCCGGGGCGAACGGCCGCCCTTTTTGCCACACGATCGCGACAATCACGGCGAAAATCGCGCCCGCCGTGAGCCCCACCCAAATCCAAGTCTGTTCGCTCGTCATGACAGGGCGATGTTAAGCTATTTCAACGTCCAGGACGTTCTAATTTCGAAGGAGCCATTCTTGCCGTATCGCGCCCCCGGCCCGTCCGGGCATTCGCAGAAACAGTTCCTGTCGGGGAAGCCGATCACCAATTATCGCCCGCGCGGCAGCGCCGAGGTCCGTCATCTGATTGACGAAGGCTTCCAGGCGTTCAACGCCGGCCGTTTGTCCGAGGCGTGCGCGATCTTCGCCGACAAGATGCTCGACCCGGCCAACGACACCACGATCGGGCTGACGGTGGCCGGCGCGATGACGCCCGCCGGGCTCGGCGGCTGCGTCATCGAGATGATGGATCGGGGCCTGGTCGATTTCGTCATCTCGACCGGCGCGAACCTCTACCACGATCTCCACTACGCGTTGAACTTCACGTTGCGGCGCGGGTCGCCCTTTGTCGACGACCGCGAGCTGTACGAAGACGGCGTCATCCGCATTTACGACGTCCTGTTTCCGGCGACGGTGCTGCTCGAGACCGACGCCTACATCCGCGACTTCATCGTCCGATCCGGCCTGAACGAGCCGGTGGCGACCTCGGAGTTCCACTATCGCCTCGGGCGGGATCTCTTGGAGCGCTATCCGGGCTGCGAGGAATATTCGGTGGTCGCGCGCGCCGCGGTCGCCGGCGTGCCGCTCTACACCTCGTCGCCAGGCGACAGCTCGATCGGCATGAACATCGCCTATCACGAGCTGATGAACGGCAGCCGCTTGATGATCGATCCGAACATGGACGTCAACGAGGTGTGCGCGATCGTGCTCGCCGGCAAGCAGAACGGCTGCGTCATCCTCGGCGGCGGGTCGCCGAAGAACTTCTATCTGCAGGCGCAGCCGACGCTATGGGAGGTCTACGGCATCCCCAAGGGCGGCAACGACTACTTCATTCAGATCACGACCGATCAGGTGGTCTGGGGCGGGCTGTCTGGCGCGACGCCCTCGGAGGCCGTGAGCTGGGGGAAGATCAATCCCGGCGTGCTGCCCGACACCGTCGTCGCCTACTGCGATTCGACGATCGCGTTTCCGCTCTTCTGCGAATACGCGGTCGGTTCGCCGAACGGGCGCCGCACGCGCAGGGAGCTCGTGCATCGTCGCAAGGAGCTCGTCGCGACGCTCACGAAAGAGGCGAAGGCCGCGAGACAGAAAATTGGGAACCTTGTCATCTGAGCTCGCGTCGCATGCTGAGCGGCTCTCGCCACGGCCGCGGGTCTACGCCGACGCGAACGTGCCGGCGGGGCTGGTCGTGCACATGCGCCTGCGTTTACAGTGGGACGTGCTGTTCGTCCTCGAAGACGCGGCGCTGCGCCGCGCCTCGGACGTGAGGCACTATCATCTCGCGGAGCAGCTCCGGCGCACGCTCGTGACGCTCGATCGCGACTATCTCGACGATCGCCGGTTTCCGCCGTCAGCCGGGGCCGGCGTGCTCGTCATCAGCGCGCCGGACGAGCGCGAGTTGTCGGCCCTGCTCGATCGGCTCGATTCGACGCTGTTCCGCCGCCCTGGCGACGATACCGACGGGGACACGGCGGTTTTGCCGCTCGCGGGTCGCAAGCTGCACGCGCACACTGACTGGGGCCGTGAAGCGTGAAACACATGCTGGGCTTGGAACTGCTCGACAATCGCGCCGTGGCCGTGGCCATCGACGACACGGGACGCGTGCTCGGCCGCGCGGCCGTCGCGTCCGCGGAACTGTCGGCTGCGGCGCTCGCCACGCTCGACGGC
>OCZT010004768.1_pt1 | contig 13591 bp, 9 predicted proteins | sample 1539031 | NCBI WGS metagenome assembly OCZT01 (sample SAMEA3539308, study PRJEB22396) | soil metagenome | biome: tundra; feature: field; material: soil | place: USA | collected 2010-05 | depth 0.15 m | reverse complement strand
ATCACCGCGTCGGTAAACGGCAGCATCACTGGCTGGCAACTTGAATACTCAACCGACGGCGGATCGAGTTGGAATTGGATTACCGGAATGTCCACACCGAATACGACGATCAATGTTTCATGGACCGTCCCCAACGCGCCTTCGACGACCTGCAAGGTCAGGGCGACCGTATTGTATGCCAATGGCAGTGTGGCGGATGTTAGTGATGCGAATTTCACAATTTCGCAACCGATACCAACGGTCACGGTTACGTCGCCAAACGGCGGGGAGAATTGGCAAGTAGGAACCGCGCACAATATCACCGCGTCGGTAAACGGCAGCATCACTGGCTGGCAACTTGAATACTCAACCGACGGCGGATCGAGTTGGAATTGGATTACCGGAATGTCCACACCGAATACGACGATCAATGTTTCATGGACCGTCCCCAACGCGCCTTCGACGACCTGCAAGGTCAGGGCGACCGTATTGTATGCCAATGGCAGTGTGGCGGATGTTAGTGATGCGAATTTCACAATTTCGCAACCGATACCAACGGTCACGGTTACGTCGCCAAACGGCGGGGAGAATTGGCAAGTTGGCAGTTCGCACAATATCACGGCAACTTCATCGGGAAGCATCACCAGTGTCGAAATCGATTATTCGACGGATGGCGGATCATCATGGGCTTACATCACGGGCTATTCACCACTCAATAATACGATCAATGTTTCATGGACGGTTCCAAATACGCCTTCAACGACAGCCAAAGTGAAAGTGATAGTCGGTTATAGCGGAGGAAACGTTGCGGATGTCAGTGATGCGAACTTCACGATTTCACCGCCGCCTGCTTTGGTTATTTCAAGTGTCACTCCCTCGGCAATTCAAACGAAAGATTGGGGCCAAGTGGTGGTTTATACCGTCACCGTGACAGATAGCATTGGAAATCCAGTCAATGGCGCTGTCGTGGGAGGAGACGACAATGTTCAGATGGTTCCCTACACCACCTCACCAAACACAACCGATGCCAGCGGTCAAATCACTTACTTCACATCAGTCCCAAGCGGGAAAGCCGACGGCACCTACAATATCACTTTTGTTGCCACAAGGTCCGGCTACAACACTAGCAGCACGGTCACTCGACAAGTCCAGATTCAACATATTCCGACATCGTTTGGCGGAACTGTGACAAACTCTTCCACTGGCAATCCGATTTCTGGTGCGACCGTGACTTGGGGCAGCAGCTACAGCACGACCACCGCTGCCAATGGCGGCTATTCATTCAACAATATAGTTTGTGGCACGGCCACACTGACCGTGAGTGCGAATGGCTATCAAACATATTCGCAGAGCTACACACCTACCTGCAATACGATCAATCTGAAAAGCATTTCGCTAGTCCCAGGTCTGTCTGGTATTGTTGCTGGCAGCAATACCGTTGCGAATCAGACGACGCCCGTTTTTATTCAACTGTTTCCAAACCCAGGTCACATTGACCCGACCAAACAGACTTGGATTGTAATTCACGGCAGAAATAGTTCGTCAATTAACACTAGTGGAGCAAACATCGTAAGGCTTGCTCAAGATATTTTAGCTCAAAGACCGAATGATCAAGTTCTCGTTCTTGATTGGAGCGCAGCGGCTCAAGACGATAATCCATCAATTTATTACCCATTAGATATAACACCATTTACCCATGATGACTGGATTGAACCTATTGCCCAATGGGCGGCCACAGCGCTGACAGGCTACGGGTTTAGTGGACTATCATTAAATCTCGTGGGGCATAGCTGGGGTGGCAACATGACTGATGAAATTGCTAAACGAATTACCGGAGGTGTTAACACAATCGTTGCTTTAGACCCGGCAAAGAATGGAATTTTTGGCTATCACGGTGCATACAATCCAGACTCGAATTTTGGTTCGCAGTCAGCCCAGATAAACTTTGCTCGCGACTCGCAATATTCATGGGCTTTCCATAGTAGCTTTGAAGGTTCGGAATATACTTCAACGAGTGCTGATGAAGCATTTGTTGTTAACACCGGACTGAATCAAGTTGATCCACCAGATGCCCATAATGCGTCTGTAAATCTTTTCTCCTACATGCTTGAGCATTCCACTGACAACACGGATAGCGTAAGCCCGCTTTTCCAACTTCAGCGCTTGCTTGCCCATACTGCCGGGCCATGGTTGCCCGATCAAAGGAATACGTTGCCATTTATTGCAACTCTTCCATTGGCATGGGGTGCGGTTACGGTGACATTAATCGAAGACAACATTCCAGGTTATGAAGGAATTATCACAACGATGGTTGATTTGCAAAACCCAAAGCCTGCCCTTTTTGATTATGTTCCTACTTCTCCCCAAATTACTCTTCTTGGCAATGGAATATCCATCGCGGATGGCGACACCACTCCAAGCACAACTGACGGCACTGATTTCGGAAGCGTAACGCAAGGTCAAACTGGCCCAACGCACACCTTCACCGTTCGTAACGACGGCGGCTCCACCCTAACCCTTGGTAGCGTCAGTGTGCCTATTGGTTTCATATTGGACGTTGGTTTGCCCACGAGCTTGGCTCACGGCGTATCCGGCACCTTCACCGTGCGGCTTGCCACAACTTCTGCCGGAACCAAAAATGGTCAGGTCAGTTTTTCAAATAACGACCCTAATCAGAACCCTTTTAACTTTTCCATCACTGGCACGGTCACAACTCCAGTGGATACGACGCCGCCAGCGCTGACAATCAATTCGCCCGCCAACGGCGCGGTGGTGACGAGTGCCAGTTTGCCGGTCAACGGGACGGCCAGCGACAGCGGACTTGGCAACAACGGCATTTCGTCGGTGACGGTCAACGGGGCCAACGCGAGCGGTGGCACGATTAGCGGAAGCGGCACGGCCAGTTGGAGCGCCACGGTTACGCTCGTTTCCGGTGTGAACACGATTACAGTGGTGGCGAAGGATACGCTGAACAACTCCACCCAGAAGGTAGTCAGCGTGACCTATAACCCGCCGGAAATCACACCGCCAGCATTGACAATCAATTCGCCCGCGAACGGCGCGGTAGTAACGAGTGCCAACTTGCCGGTCAACGGGACGGCCAGCGACAGCGGACTTGGCAACAACGGCATTTCGTCGGTGACGGTCAACGGGGCCAACGCGAGCGGTGGCACGACCAGCGGAAGCGGCACGGCCAGTTGGAACGCCACGGTTACGCTCGTTTCCGGTGTGAACACGATTACAGTGGTGGCTAAAGACACGCTCAACAACTCTACCCAGAAGGTTGTCAGCGTGACCTATAATCCTTCCACGACGATACCAGTAATCACCAGTCCAACTCCGGGTTCAACTTTGACCTCTGCCTCCGTGACATTCCAGTGGAGCAGCGGCATGGGAGTGACTAATTATTTTCTGTTTGTCGGCAGCAGCTTGGGCGCGTTTGACATTTACAATCAAGAGCAGGGTCTGAACACATCCGCGACAGTCAACGGTCTGCCGCAGAATGGAAGCAAGCTGTATGTGCGGTTCTGGTGGGCAACCACCGCCGCCGGATGGACGTTCACTGATTACACTTACACGGCACCGACGAGCGCGCCGCTCCTTGGTATCAGTAAGCCGGGAACTAGTATGGTCTTTAGTTGGCCGACAAGCGCGACCGGATACATTTTGCAATCCTCGCCGAATCTTGGCTCGGCTGCGGTTTGGAGCACGGCTTCGCCGTCACCAGTCGTTGTGGGCGGACAAAATGTTGTCACCAATGCCATGTCCGGGTCGCGTATGTTCTTCCGGTTAATGCACCCGTAGCGGAACATCATAAGGGTGTCAGTCCCAAGGACTGACCCCTTTAAAAAATTAAAAAAACGATGAACTACCATTACATGGATGAAAACAATCAGGAAATCGGGCCGGTTTCTTTGGAAAAATTAAAATCGTTTCGGCTCGCTGGTGTAATTAAAGAACACACATTGGTGCGTCCTGAAAATGAAGAGCTATGGGTGACTGCAATGTCAGTAATCGGAAAGATTGAAACGCCGCCACCAGTAATCAAAGCTCCATTAAAATCTCCTGCACTGTCGGTGGTCGGAATGCCGGAAACACCTCCAACAACATGCAAGGCCCCCTTGGAACCTCCTGCACTGCCAGCGGTCAAAACGGTAGAAACACCGCCCGCAATTAGTAAAGCCGTGCAATCGCCTGTTACATTTAGCCAATCTGAAATGATACGATTTGAAGCGGAAAAGAAATCTGCTGGCTTGGCGTTTGTTCTTTGTTGGATTCTAGGCAACTTCGGAGCGCATAGGTTTTATATGAACAAACCCCATGCTGTAACCAAGCTAATAATAATGCTCATTTCGATTCCATTAATTCTTCTTTTTTGTATTGGTTATATCGGGATTCTTGCGATGACAATTTGGACAATTGTGGATCTCTTTTATATTTCTGGATGGGTAAAGGAATATAACACGGCTCTATTAACAAAAATCCAATCCGGGAAAAGCTGATTGGCATACTGGGAAATTAACTTATGAACTACTATTACATGGACGACAACAATAAGGAAATCGGACCGGTTTCCATGGAAAACTTAAAATCGTTCCGGCTCGCTGGCGTGATAAAAGATCACACCTTGGTGCGCCCGGAAAATGGCGGGCCGTGGGTGACGTGCGAATCAATTATAGGGACTATAGAAGCGGATAGCCTGAAAAGCCATTTGCGCCATGATGCCATGCTTATGAAGAAATACCTATTTATGGTTCCTGTGCTCAAATCACTTGATGACGGAACGCCATTTCGACGCGGATTCGCATTGGCATTGCGTATTATAGCCGTCTTGCTCACCATTGGGTTGCTTATCGCTTGGATCGCGCTTTGGAAAATAGTATTTAACCAAAATGGCGTCGCCATCTTTGGCGGTTTCATTTTTCAGGGTGTTTTCATTGTTGGCTCTTATATGGTCATCCATACTTACTGGATTCGCGCTAATGAAATTGAGAAACTTGGCAAATCTGAGTATAAGATTATTCCGATAGTTTCTATTCTGATAAAAATGAATGGAGAAACTTCCGCATGGTTTTTATTTACCACAGGCATTGGCGCTGGGATTTTTCAGATTTTGGCGGGTTATCAATTTCCCGGCATTCAAGGAGCCTGGCCAGCATACTACGGGCCTTTTCAAAATGGTATGACGAGCAGTTTTATTTCCGGCCTATTGGTAATTGTATTTGGAGCCATTTTCGCATTGTTTTGGTTGATACTATCCTACTTTCTGTCTGAATTGATCATTGTGGTAGTAGATATTGCCAAGAACACACGCCTAATACGAGAAAGTGTTGAACGCCAGCAACGATGACGTGTCTGGATAATCCATTCCACAGTAACCAAAAAATTCGTATGCAGAATTATTTTTACCGCGACAAATTGGGAAAGGAAATCGGCCCGCTTAATTTAACCACTTTGGCGCAACTGCGTTTTGCCGGAGTATTAAATGATGAAACGCTAGTGCGCTCAACTGATTCTGATAAATGGATTCCGTGTCGGGAAGTAGTTGCAGTCCATTCCGCTCCCTCTCCTGCGCCATCCCAACCGATTAGCGTCGGTAAAGAAAAATCTTTTCTTGCACCGGTTTTGATTGGACTTGTAACTGTTGGTGCTCTTGTCTGTGGCGGAACAATTGTCTATAAATCCATTGCCGCAAAGACGGCATTAACCTATGAATTTTTTGAGGATGGAAAAGAATTGCCAAGAAATCAAACCCCCGAAGTGAAAGTGGACGGACAACTTTTTGAAAACGGAGATCATCTCAAACCGGGTCGGCATGAAATCTCCGTCCGTTTGGAAAATGTCGAGCCTTACGAACGGCACTTCTGGCTTTTTTATGGAACCAAAGATTTGGGAAATCTGCCTTTGGAAACGAGCAAGGGCGGTCTGATTGTTACGGTCAATCCCTCACCCGCCACGGTGATTGTGCAACGCGGCGGACATGAGCATCTGATGAAGGACTTAGTGGTTCGTTCAGTTCCTTCTGACACAGATGAGGTCATCCCACCCGCACCGCCATATTATTTTAACGACTACGCCCACGTTGTGTCTTCGGCAATGGTATCTCGACTGAACACAATGCTCGAAAATTATGAACGGCAAAGCTCGGATCAAATTCTTGTGGCGGTATTCCCGAAAATGCAGTCAGACGCACCCATAAAAAGTTACACCTTGCGAGTCGCAAATTCTTGGAAAGTGGGACAAAAAGCCAAAAACAATGGCGTGGCACTCTTCGTTTTTGTTCAAGATCGTAAAATGTATGTGCAGGTTGGCACCGGCTTGGAAAATGAGCTGCCGGATGCCACATGCCAACAGATTCTCGATACCAAAATTAGCCCACGCCTCAAAGAGGGAGATTTTGATGGCGGCTTGAGTGCAGGCGTAACAGCAATCATTGCAGCAATAAAGGGAGCACATCAAGGAAACGGCCTCACGGTGGCAAAAAGGTCAAATGCGGTTGCTAATCCTTCCGAAAACAATTTAATTTTGCAACGCAGCGGTGAAGTTGTTTGTCAAGGCGCAGCGCCGTTGAGCGTGGAAAAGTTGCCGGTCGGAAATTACACGCTGGTCGTCAAACGCGGAGATTATGAAGAAACTCGCACGGTTGACATCCAGCGCCAGCAAACAACAAAAGAAATTGTTGAGCTAAATTTAGGAGTCGTGGAATTGTCTTCCGATCCCGCAGGCGCGGACTATGAGATGTCCGGGAACGGGCATCATTGGCAAGGCAAATTACCCGCGCGCGTTGAAGATGTGCCGGTCGGAGATTATTCCTTGTCTGTCACAAGACGGAATTGGGAATTGGACTCGAATGTAACAGTGGTTCGCGGCACCATCATTACGAATAGAACCGAGTTCCCATATGGCTCGATTGAAATCACCAGCAAACCCACTGGATTGGTTGTTTCAACCAACGGCGTGGAAACCGGCAAGACGCCAGTCACGCTGCAAGAACTAAAGCCGGCATTCTACAACCTGACCGTTTCCGACGGCGAAAACGATCTCATGGCACAAATCCAAGTCGGCCCAAAAGAGAATGCCAAACACGATTTTGCTTTTCGTTACGGCATGATTCAGTTGACCAGCGCACCGGCGGGCGCAACCGTGGTTCGCAAGGGAAAGGCGGTTGGCAAAACCCCCATCACACTGGAACACATTCCCGCCGGTGAATCGGCCGTTGAATTGCGGCTCGATGGTTATGTCTTCACAAATTTTGCGTTTGTTGGCGTGGCCGATACGACAACAAGCTACGCTGTAAATCTGGTCAGTGAAAAGTATCTTTCAGATTTGAGCGAGGCCCGCAGTGCCGCTGCCGGTTCGCCGCCTGATTATTCGCAAGCATTGGCCAAGATAGCTGAGGCACTTAAAATCTACCCTGATAATGCTGATGCGCTTCAGCTTCAAAAGGACTATCAGTTTGGCCTCGCGCTGAATGAGGCGTCAGCATTGCTCGACAAAGGCGATTTGGATCAAGCGTCAACCAAGATTGATGGCGCGTTGGTCTTGAAGCCGTTTGACAAAAATGCCATTGCCGTCAAACAAAAAATTGCCGGCGCAAAAGCCCAGCGGGATCTGGCGGCGAATGTAGAAGCTAACCGCCAGTCTGATGAAAAAGCCAAACAAGCTGGCGAAATGTTCCAGCAGCACATAGCCAAGATCTTCAACTCGGTAAAAGCAAATCCCTTCTATTTGGGCGCCCAGCCTTTTGCGTTTAAGCCAGAGGCCTGGAGGGTTCATGCAAGTCCAGCACAGGCAGAGACAGCCATGATGGGCGCGGCTAACCTCTGCACTCCGGTTTGGCAGGTGGAGTCAAAGGCACAACCGCTTTCAAGCGCAACCGAATATCATTTGCGGCAAAAAGTATTGCTTGGATCGGCTGGTGATAAACTTGAAGTGCAAATATGCGAGCTTCCGAACAAGGATGTTGATATCCGCGCAAGTCTTGTCATGGTAATCCCGGCGAATAACGATCCCAATTATACGATACGCGCGCGTCAAGCTGGCTTAGGATATTTTACCACTTTCATTTCGCATTATAGTCACGCATTGCAAGCAAATCCTTTGGCGCAAATACCGCCGGTTAATTCTCCACCATCCTACGAACAGCGTAGAGTTGTTACGCAACCAGCGAACAATTATAAGTATTAAGTGGTTATGAAAAAACTTAAAATTATCGCGCTGGCCCTCACAATATCAATTACCGGTTCAGTGTTTCTAAAGGCTGCGGACGCTGTTAAAACCTTGCCGCCTGCAATCTATCAGCAGATGAAACACGGAAAGAAACTTGAAAACGTGTGGGTCGGGAATGATTATGACAAGACGAAGGGGTTCAAAGTCAATGCTGTTGAATATAAGGCCGAAATACGCAATGGCGCGGTTATGGATTATCTGCCAAAAGCACTAGCTACCCTTGCGAAAGACGACTCGCCAGTCACCCTTCAAGTGGTCGTCACCAGGGTTACTACCAAGGCATTTACGGGATTTGGAAATGCAATGGGCAAAGTTTTTGTTGAGGGTAAATTATCAGATGCCACAGGAAAAATTATCGCCGCCTTCACAACAAGTGGAAGTGCGGGGAACTGGGGTGATGCCGCCGACGACTTTCAATTAGCTTGTGATAAGATTGCCAGTGGAATAGCAACAGACCTGCTTGCTAAATCAAACAATGGTTTGGAAGTGTCCATTCCGGTGATGCCGCCGATTGCCACGCCGGATACTGTCAATTCCGAAGTGTTGACCAACGATTCAATCGTGCAACTGGTGAAAGCCGGCATGTCAGAGGAGATTGTCGTCAGCATGATAAAAACCCAACCGACGAGGTTCGATGTCGGTGTGGGTGGAATTTTGGCATTAAAAACAAATGGCGTTAGCGACAAAATCATCAATGAAATGGTCTTGCGCGGACAAGGAGCAAGCACGACTTTACAAGCACGTCCGTCCTTGCCAGCTAAATTAAACGATGAGCCGGAAGTGGTCGTCCCGATGCAGCCAACGATTGCCACGACGAATATCATCAGCGATCCTGAAGTTAAGAAACTTTGCGACGCGCTTGATCAAGACAATCCGGGCAAAGTTAAAGGTGCCCTGAATAAACTTCGTGACAAAAAGCTAAAAGACAACGCATCACAGGCCGTCCCTAAAATCTTGCCCTGCCTTGCGAACTCAAAACCGGATGTGGTTCGTGAAGCCTTAAAAACGCTCGCGGCCATCGGTAATCCGGACGCGGTTCCCGCCATCCTGCCGTTATTGACGAATGATAGGCCGGATATTATTCGCGAAGCCTGTCGCACGCTTGCGGATATCGGCAACAAAGATACCATTCCTTCCCTCGAACCATTATTAACGAACCTAGACCATGGAATAAGGGATGAGGCATATAAAGCGATTACAAAATTGCGGGCGAAGTCGTGACTTCAATCGCAGCATGAAGGGGGCAGTCCCAAGCATTGAACAATTCTTCCACGCCGCTGCGGTCATCCCAATTCTTCCTTCACACGGCGGCGGAAACTTTCCGTCGGGCGGCTTGGCGGCTCAAAGCAGCACTGAATAATTGCGTATCCAATTTAGGCGTCTCACAACGGGCAGCAAAAAGCTGGCGGGCTTTCCCCCGCACGGTTGACTTGGCCGCATCCATTCGATGCCGTCACATCCGGCACCAGCACCGATGCCACCGTCTTCCAATGCTTCCGTCCTTGTGTTCGCGCGTGCAACGTTTGCCGCTTCCAGTTTCCCCATGACACGCACCATGCCGGTTGAGCGCGGGTGTTGACCGTGGCGGTTTGTTTTACATTCCACCTTTCACCGGCTTCCGCTCCTTGTTCCAGTTGCTCCGCGCAATCCGCGCGCCAGCGGTGCTGTCACTTGATTGCTGACGCTCCGCCGCCTTCCACGCGCACACTCCCGCCGGACATTTTTTCGCCTCGCCGGTCGTTTGTTCTCAATGCAAAAGCGTAGAACAAAACGCCCGGCGAGTCCGGGCAAAACATGAAAGGTCAAAAATGAAAAACAACAAAACTGCCACTGAATCCAACAAACCCGCCCACGAAATCCGTCATGGCGGCATCCGCGTCACCATCTGGGGAAACCAGACCGAAGCGGGCATCCGCTATAACGTGACGCACGAAAAATCCTATAAGGACGGGGAGCAATGGAAGAAGACGCAGACCTATGGCAGCGCCGATTTGCTGGTGCTCGCCCGGATGCTGGAACAGGCATTCGACTGGATCAACGCGGCTCCGGCCAAGTGATTCAACCGGCTGGCGGGTGAAAGCCCGCCAGCTTTTTTATTCCCATCAGGAATGCAAAAGGAAAACCCGGCGGCAGACTGTGGTTTTCTGCTGCCGCTTTGCTCTGCTGAAAATCACAGACTGCCCGCCGCAAATTCGGCCTGACTCCGTCCGGTTCAGACCGCTTCACTTCACTTCTCTGCGCGTGACCACGCGACCTCTGCCCGCCTGCTCGCGCTCCGCTTCGTTCCGTTCCGCAATCTGAATCCGTCGGAGACAGTCAGGGAAGGGCGCGAGGCTTCGCCACGCCCAAGCCAAAGCAATATGGCGCGATGCTCCGCATGTCGCCCAAGACCTTGCAATAGGCCGCTAGGCTTCGCCCGGCCAAGACATCGGCAATAGCCGTGAGCACGGCCAGCTATCCGTCCTCACTGGCAAAACCAAATTTAGTCTGACCGCCGCCAGTTTGTTTTCCGCTGCGCTGCACGCAAACCAGCGGCAGTCAGAGCCGGCCAGGTTGGTGCCTTCGGCGACTCTGCGAGGCTAGAGTTTTTGGATTGGTGTTTTTGACATGGCGCGTTTTTTTACAGGCCGACGCCGTTCCCTTGCTCACCGTAGCCCGCTTGCTGCTACGCCATCTTTTTCAAACTTCTTAATACCCGCTGTCGCGGGGCGCTTTTTTTCCGGCGACGAAGGGCATGGGTCACGCCAGCGAGACGGCTATCAGGTAACGCCGAAACTTTCGCTGTCATGCCCCATGCACGCCGGAAAAAAACCGGGGCTGGTTCAAAAAATGTCTCCGCGATGGGTGAAGCAAGCGGCATACGGCGAGACACGGACGGCGATTATCAAAAAAAAAGCTTATGCAAAACAAAATTTCAGATGAAGCAGCGACACCAGCAAACGCCGGCCAGCTATTATCAGTTAAAGAGGCAGTAAAATTCATCATCATTTCCATTCAGGGACGCGAGCAGGTTGTCGCGTTTCCAGTCGAGATTCAGCACGCGGCCATGCTGAATAAGATTCAGCGGCAGCATGGGAACGTGCAGCCCATCAGCGCAGGATTCTTTTTAGGCGACACCAAAGACCTTTGGGCAGGAGGTGAAAGCACCACGCTGGAATTGCCCGCCCGCCCGCAGGATGTCGAAATCATCCGCGCCTTTCTCGCCAGCCCCGAACCACAATTTAATTTCATTAACGGAGGTGCCAAGTGAGCGCCACTTGCAAACGCAGCCGGAAGCGGTTCAACGACCCGAACCAAGCGGAATTTGTCGGCATCATCTGGCAGGACTTGCAACACCCGTTCCGGCTCCATGCCGGCGATGTCATCCGCTTTGACAACCGGCTTTGCCGTGTCATCCGCGTGAATGAGTGCGCCGCCGTTGTCATTATGAATCGCCCGACGCGCGAGTTCACCACCCGCTTTGACAAGCCGGTGAGATTCACGCCGCCGCCCGCCACGTTCCGCATTTCCCCGCAGTCCGAATGCGAAATCCTTAACCGCTAATCATTATGACGATTGCCACCAAAGAATTCAGCAACACCGGACTTTATCGCGCCGTTTATTTCGACGGCCCGCAGCCCGAACAAAACCACGACGGCGACGAAATCCCTGTCTGGCTTGTCTATGTCGGCGACGAGGACGCCGACCCCGTTGACACCATTTATAAATGCCACAGCTACACCGCCGCCGAGAAGCTGGCGCAAAGCATGGCGCACGACCGCCGCCTCGATTTGCAGCACGACGCAACCCCCGCTTGATTTATGAAACCACAAAACCAAAACACACCAAACAACGACTCGCCCTTTGGCGAGGTAATCTATGCTTACACCCGCGCCCAAGCCATCGCCGATGGCGTGCAGGTTGAAGTTTCCAAGCTGGCGACGGAGGCGGGCATCCGCTTTCCGGTTTTTCTCACGCGCGGAGTTTATGACCAGTTCGTGACCGTGCCGGAGGGCGTGACGGGACAGGACGAGACGGGCAGGTTATGGGACATCTTGACCATGCTAAAATTTGCCATCCGCCGCAGCCGGGCAGGAGTTGACCGCATCCCCGTTGCGCTCTATGTCCGCAATGACAACCGCGCCGCCAAGCTCATCAAATTGATTGCCACTTGCGGCGCACTTGACATGGACGACCCGCAACCGGCCATCACCGTCATGCTCCCGACCGAGGATTGATTGCAGCCGAACCACCGCCCGCGAACCTGACGGAACGCGGGCTTTTTTTTCTGGGCTTTGCGCCAGCCCAGGCCCGCGCCAAAGGGCAGGCCCTTTGGAATCCAGGTTGTTTTCCCCGTCGCGCAAGACTGGCCAGCTTCCAAAAGCGAACTGTCCAGACTTGCGCTCGCCCAGGGATGCTCCCTTGGGAGACTTCTTGCACCGCCGCTCCACTGCGCTTTGGGGCTGTCCGCTGATCCGCGCCCATGTCCCCCACGCGGGCGGCCACCCCGCCGCTCCGTTGCGCTCACGGTTTCAGAAATTCCCAAGCGAGCCGGATGAAACGCACCTGTCAGGCGTCATGCGGATGCCATGCCGCCCGCCAGCCGCGCCCGCTGCGCGGATATGGTTTTGGAAAAAATGCTTGGGGATGTTTTCAGGTCGTTTCCCGCGTTGCTCCCCTCTGCATCGGATTTCAGTTCTCGCCCTTACTGGCCCGCTCCATCAGGGGGCCGGACGCGGTGCCCTCCGTAGATTCCTCCCGCTGGCCGCCCTGACTCCGCAGGCTGTTTCAGTGCAGGGCGAGAGACCGAAACCGAACAGCAGAGCACAAAAAAAAGACCATGAAAACAAATGCACCAAACAAAAATTCAAGGCTCCAGAGCCGGCCCGAACAGATGAGCACAGACAACAACAAACGCAGCAGCGTCTATGACCAAATCACCGAACGCATCATTGCGATGCTGGAAACAGGCACCGTGCCGTGGCGCAAGCCGTGGCAGGCCAAATCAGGTTTCCCGCGCAACCTCGTTTCCGGCAAACCCTATCGCGGCATCAATGTTTTTTTGCTCCATGCCATGAGCTATGAAAGCCCGTTTTGGCTGACATTCAAACAGGCGAAGGCGCTTGGCGGCATTGTCCGCAAAGGCGAAAAGGCTTGCCCCGTCGTTTTTTGGAAACAGCTTGAGATTGAGGACAAAGCCACCGGCGAGACGGAGAAAATTCCGATGCTCCGGTTTTACTACGTTTTCAACACCGCCCAATGCGACGGGTTGAAAGACATTCCGGCCACGACGGAAACTCCGTTGAACGCACCGACCAAGCCGGAGGAAATTGTCGCCTTCATGCCACGCCGCCCGGAAATCAAACACGGTTTGACCCGCGCCTATTATTCACCAGCGGAGGAC
>OCZT010004767.1_pt1 | contig 13593 bp, 14 predicted proteins | sample 1539031 | NCBI WGS metagenome assembly OCZT01 (sample SAMEA3539308, study PRJEB22396) | soil metagenome | biome: tundra; feature: field; material: soil | place: USA | collected 2010-05 | depth 0.15 m | reverse complement strand
CACTCCCCCGCGGTGCGTTCGGTGGTGGCGGGGCCGATGCGGGTCCTGGTGTTTCTCGGCCGGGTGCACATGTACGAGGGGCTGTCGCCCGCCGCCGTCGTGCACGGCGTGCGCACGGCGGTGTCGGCGGGCTGCCGCGCGGTGGTGCTGACCAACGCGGCGGGCGGGATCCGTCCCGGGTTCAGCGTCGGGCAGCCGGTGCTGATCAGCGACCACCTCAACCTGACCGGCGCGTCTCCGCTGTCCGGACTCGCGCCGTCGGCCGGCCAGCGGTTCGTCGACCTGACCGACCTGTACTCGGTGCGGCTGCGGTACCTGGCCCGTTACGCCGAACCGAGCCTGGCGGAGGGGGTTTACGCGATGATGCCGGGCCCGCATTTCGAAACCCCGGCGGAGATCACCATGCTGGCCAGGCTCGGTGCCGACCTGGTCGGCATGTCGACCGGCCTTGAGGCCATCGCCGCCCGCCAGATGGGTGCCGACGTGCTCGGCATCTCGCTGGTCACGAACCTGGCGGCGGGCCTGGCCGGGCATGGCCTCAGCCACGCCGAGGTCATCGAGGCGGGCCGCGCCTCCGCCAGCCGGATGGGCACTCTGCTGGCGAGTATCCTGCCCCGGATGTAGTCCGGTCTAGCCCTCAGCCCGGGCGTGGTCGGTCAGTGCGTGGTCGGTCAGTGCGTGGTCGGCGAGCAGGGCGTGATGGTCGGTGCCGTCGAGGGGGTCGGCGTGCACGGTCGCGGCCGCGAGCCGCGGGATCGCGTGGATCAGTCCGTGTTCGGCGCTGACCGCGACGTCATGGGCCTGGACGACCGAGCAGCTCGGGTCGACCGAGATCTGGCACTCGGCCCGGAGCGTGCGGCCCACCCAGCGCAGCCGGATCTGCCCCACCTCCAGCACGCCCGGGGTGGCCCGCAGCGTGGCCTCGGCCTGCTCGGTCAGGGCCGGGTCCACGCTATCCATCAGCCGACGGCCGACTTCGCGGGCCGCCTGCCACCCCACGACCAGGATCGCCACCGTGATGAGCAGGCCCACCACCGGGTCGGCCCACCTCCAGCCGATCGCGACTCCGCCCGCTCCGACCAGCACGGCCAGCGAGGTGAACCCGTCGGTGCGGGCGTGCAGGCCGTCGGCGACCAGCGCGGCCGAGCCGATCCGGCGTCCGGTGCTGATCCGGTAGCTGGCCACCAGCTCGTTGCCGGCGAAGCCGAGAGCGGCCGCGACCGCGACCGCGATCAGGTGCGTGACCGGGTGCGGGTGCAGCAGCCGGCTGACGGCGGCAAACGCCGCCGCCGCGGAGGAGAGCACGATCACCGCGACGATGACCATGCCGGCCAGGTCCTCGGCTCGCCCGTAGCCGTAGGTGTACCGGCGGTTGGGACGCCGCCGGCTGAGCATGAACGCCAGGCCGAGCGGCACCGCGGTCAGCGCGTCGGCCGAGTTGTGCAGCGCGTCACCGAGCAGTGCCACCGAGCCGGACAGCGCGACCACCACCGCCTGCGCGAGCGCCGTCGCCCCGAGCCCGGCCAGCGAGATCCACAGCGTGCGCATGCCTTCGGCCGAGGATTGCAGGACCTCGTCGACCCCGTTGCCGTGCGAGTGCGAGTGGAGTCCGACGATGTGCTTGATACGAGCCCACGATCCCTGGCCCCCGTGCTCGTACCCGGTGCCGTGCTCATGGCCGTGATCGTGGCCGGTGCCGTGCTGGTGGCCGTGGCTGGCCGGATACTGCTCGTCCCTCATGGTTACAGCATGAACCGAAAAGCCCGTTGCAGCACCTCGACACAAGCCAGCCCGGCGCTGCTGCGAACTGCTCGCGGCTAGAGCACAGCCAGTCGGACGCGGATAATCGCTCCGGTGGGTAATCGCCCTGACGTGAGGCGCGGAGGGTTACCGGATGAACGACGGGAGCGACGGAGCTTACGGAGGCCGGCTGGCGCAGCCGGTGCTCCTCGTCGATGGGCAGATAGTCGGGAAGGAACCGGCGCTCCGCGTAGTGCAGGCCCAGGACGCCGACGCTGGATATGTTTACCAGACGCCGTACGCCCGACCGCACACTCGCCTCGACAACGTTGAACGTCGCCATCATGTTGTTCCCGAACACCACGTGCGGCGGGTGGTTGCCCGGGGCAGGGATGGCCGCCGCGTGCACCACCGCGCTGAAGGCCCCCTCGCCGATCAGGGCGTCTGCCTGCCTGGCGTCGGCCAGGTCAGCGTGAACTTCCGCTGCGGAGGCAGTGTCCGGCAGGTCAGTGGCGACGACATAGTGCCCGGCCGACCGCAGCACCGGCACGAGAGCGCGCCCGACCACGCCGAGAGCACCAGTCACCAGCACACCCGTATCCCCAGTCATCATCATCCCGTTTCCGCACAGCAGGTGAGCAGGCTACGTGGCCATTGTGCTGGCGGTGACGACGGCGCGCTCAGCCCGGTCCCGCAGCATCCGACGGGCTAATCCAGGCCGGAGCTGTCACGGTGAACGTCACCGCGTCATCGTGAACATCGCCCAGAGATTTTCGGCCAGGCCCAGCCGAGGTCCTTGTATTCACCCAGAGCGACGTTCAGCGTTCATAGCGAACGGGCAGCAGATGGCTGGCTATTACTACGCCGGGACCGGGTTGTTGACCGGCCGGCTGGAATGGTGATCATTGGCAGGTGTGTCCGGTATGCCTGATGTTCCGTACAGGCCGGCATCGGTGATCTTCGTGGACCCCATCTGGTTGGATGTCAAGAGACCCCTTCGTTTAGGAAGCTACGAGGCATGCGCGTGCCGTTGGCGATACGCCGCGGAGCGGGTCTTGGTCCCGCACGCGCGGTCTGAACACCACCGACGCCGGCCGGGCCGGGAACGGTCGACGAACAGCAGCGCACAGTCGGGAGCCTCGCACACGCGTACCCGTCCTATCTCTGGACTGGTCAGCAGATCGACCGCGTCGCGGGCAACGGCCGCCAGGCAGGCCCGCAGCGGGCGGGTGCCAGCAAGGGTGTACCGGTGGCCGCCGGTGTCAAGCTGGGGAGCGAGGTCGGGGTGCCGCGCCCAGGCATTGAGCAGGGCCCGGTCTTTCTCAGTCCCGATCTGCCCGGCCATCCCGGCGCGTACCAGCCGGTAGATCGCCTCGCGGAGAGCTCGTGCTTGTTCCAGAGCACGGCCGTCTGCGGCTGGCTGGTCCGCCACGAGCTGAGCGGCGAGCACCCAGCGGGCCAGGTCAGCGGGACTACGCAGACGCTCGAAGTTCCGCCGCCACCGCTCACCCACCGTGGCGCAAAACGCAAGGCACAGCCGGCCCATGGTGAAGCGAAAGACGAGCTCCCACTCGGGCAGCAGATCTGCCGGCTCGGTTGACATCTCAGGCACGTCACGACTATAACTCGTGACGTGAGCACCGATAGCGAGAGATCTTGCTTTGCTGGCGCGGCCATGGGCTTCAGCGAACTCACCGGCCAGGTACGCCCCGGCGACTGGAAGCGGCCAGCGCTCGGAGACTGGGATGTCCGCGCCCTCGTCGGCCATGCAAGCCGCGCGTTGTCCACCATCGAGAGCTACCTCGGCCGATCAGGACAGGACGGCATCCTCGACGGCCCGGTCGCGTACTTCCTCGCCGCGCTCTCCAATGAGACCGACCCCGAGCAGCGCCGCCGACGTGACATCGCTATCGCTGAACGCGGCCGTGAAGCGGGGGCTGCACTGGGCGACGAGCCCGCCACTTACGTGGCAGCGCTCGCCCAGCGCGTCCGGACCCTGGTCGACCACAGCGCCGATGACACCCCGGTCGCCACCCCGTCCGGAACCATGCCCCTGGCCGGCTACCTCCCGACGCGCACGTTCGAGCTGGCCGTCCACAGCCTCGACCTGACCCGGGCCCTGCGGCTGGACATCCCCGGCGCCTTGCGCCCCGCCATCGCTGCTTCCTGCGAGCTAGCCGGACGCCTCGCCGGGCAGCTCCCCACGGCCCCCGAGCTCCTCCTGCTCCTCACCGGCCGCCACGGCCTTCCGGAGAACCTCACCGTTCTCTAGTCGCAGGTCACCTTTACCCAGCCGGGCGTTTTCCCACGGGTGCTGATCATCGAGGCTGGCCCGGTGACCGAACGGCTGCGGGAGTGTGTGAGATGGATGACGATGAGGGCCGACACCTGGTACGGATCGTGCGCCGGCACGTCATCGGCCGGGCAAACATAGCTTGACACGGCACTAGCTCGTACTCGGTAACGTGACGTACTTCACGGCGTCCCATAATGCCAGGTACGGGCAGGAACGCAGCGGACGCGAACGGAGCGCGTGTCGGCGACTGCTCAGATCGCGACGTAGATCACGATGCCTTTTCACCGTGAGCGCATGGCCTCCTCCAGCGCGTCGTGGTATCGCTGCTCATGACTGCGGGTGTCCTCCGCGCCGCGGGGGGCGGACAGCGCCTCCAGGACCGTGCCGACCAGGGCGGTGCACTCCGGGGTCAGGTCGCCGGACAGGACCCCGGCGCCGCCGAACGTGGTCTCCAGCCGGACGGCACGGTCCTCGAACGTCTTCCCCGGGTCATCGTCACCGGGGTCCGGGCAGGCGCGGGACTGGTTCTGCTGGGGTCGGCCCTCCTCCAGAATCTCCGCTGGGGGGCCGCCCCTCCGGCACCCTCTCCCCCGTTCACGGGAGACCTTCCGGCGGCCTGGCAGCTACCAGCAGGGCCAGCAGCACCCTGCCAGCCAGCAGGCCCTCCCCGCGAAGCCCAGGGCCGCCAGGACCAGCACTGCTACCGTTGAATCGTGAGCCAGGACGACTATGCCGCGTTCGAGGCATTAGGCGGCAAGCTAACTTGGGACGAGCTGGCCCGGAGGCTGGGCTACCGCGACGGTCAGGCCCTGTCCCGCGCGCTGCTCGCCCTTCCGGCCCGGCAGCGCCAGGCAATCGAGCTGTGCAGGCACCGGGGCCTGTCCGAGCGTGAGGCCGCCACCACGATGCGCGTCAGCCCCGGGGCGCTCGCCGCCCACCTGGCCCGGGGCCTTCTGACGCTCCGCCACCCCGCAAGCTGAGGCCCGGACCCTTCCTGCCACCCTTACCGGGGCTCGACCTGCCGCTCCAGCGTGTCGAGCAGCGCCCGGAGATCGAACCGGGTGATCACGTCCTCGCCGTTTTCCTTAGGGATCACCGCCTGCCAGGCGGGGCCGAGGTAGGTAATCCGCACCTCGGGGTGGGCCTTCTCGAACTCAAGCCTCCGGGGCACCTGGTCATACGCAAGTTCAGACTGCTGCCGCATGATCGGTACCTTACCGTAGCAGCCCATAGGACACCATAGGCTGCGTAGGTTTATGGCTGTCTGCCCAGGTCAGCTACCGTGTCACCATGATCGACTATGACTCGCCGGTCGCGCCTTACCGCCAGGTGGCGGCGATTCTGCGCGCCCGGATCGAGTCGGGCGACCTCGCCCCGGGCAGCCGGCTACCCTCGATCGCTACCCTCACCCAGGAGTACGGGATCGCCCGCACCACGGCGGGCAAGGCCCTGCGCCTCCTCGTGGACGAGGGACTGGCCGAGATGTCCCCCGGCATGGGCACCTTCGTCACGGGTAAAGCCCCGGCCTAGCGCCCCGCCGCGAACTCCGGACCGCTCCCGCCCGATTAGTCGGTATTCTCGTATGAGTGCCCAGCCGGGCACGCTTGCGCCGGGAGATCGGCTTCCTGCCCGGCGTCGCCTCGAATATGGTCGGGCTGATCTACATCGCGGCCGGACAGGGCCGGCATGACGACGCCTTGGCGCTGCTCGACCAAGCGGAGGCGATCGCCCAGGCCAGTGGCGCTCACGGCATCATGCGGCAGGTCGAGGAAGCCCGCGCGGCGGTCACGAGGTAAGCCCACGGCCCAGGCTGACGCGCGCAGGGTCAGGTCGGGAGGCAAGCCTGGCTAGATGGGCTGGGTGAGGTTGACCGTGTTGCCGTCCGGGTCCTGGATGTGCGCGACGCGCTGACCCCAGGGCATGTCGTTCGGCTCGCCGAGCACCCGGCCGCCTAGGGCCTCCACGTGTTCAAGCAGGCCGTCCACATCTCCGACGTCCAGGTCGGCCACGTTCACGTTGAGCAGGATGCGCTGCGGGGCGTCAACGAAGGCATCCCCGTCGGCCACCACGCCGAGCTCGGCGTTCCCCACCCGGAGGCCGACGTAGAAGGCCGGGCCGTCCTCCGGGACGCGCGAGATTTCCACGGCTCCGAGCAGGGCCTTATAGAACGCGAGCAGCAGGGGCAGGCTCGGGGTCACGATCACCGGCTGAAGCGTGGTGGGCATTCTTCCTCCTCAGTGCGAAGACCCGCGGGGGACGGTCATCAGATAGACGACCGTCTCTACCCAGTTCATCGTTCACCATGTGCGAGGAGGAGGCGACCTGGGCCCGTCAGGGCAGTGGTAGTGGGTCACCGGTCAAGGTGGAGGCATAACGCCGTCCTGACGGGATGGTCCACACCAGGACCTCAGGGCTCGGCCGTTCTAAAACTTGCGGTCGGGGTGACCGCGTGGGTGGTCTGGGCCGTGGCGAGCGGGCGCCCGGTCTGGTTAGGTGCCCGCGGGGTGCCAGACGGTCTTGGTTTCCAGGTAGGCGAGCATGCGGTCCAGGCGGGGAGTCAGCGTCCAGTCCTGGTCGCCGGCCCGGACGACGCGCTTGAGGTTCTCGGCCGCGGCGACGGCGAGGTCGTCCGCCAGCGAATCCGGCGCTCCGGAGAGGTCGATGGCGTTGACGTCCATGTGCGAGGCCAGCCAGGGTGCGATCTCGGCCGTGCGCCCGGTGAGCACGTTGATCACGCCGGCCGGGACATCGGAGGTCGCGAGCACCTCGGACAGCGACACCGCGGGCAGCGGGAACCGCTCGCTGGCCAGCGCCACCACCGTGTTGCCGCTGACCACCGCGGGGGCGACCACGGACACGAAACCGAGCAGGCTCGACGCCTCAGGCGCGATCACCGCCACCACCCCGGTCGGCTCGGGCAGCGAGAAGTTGAAGTAAGGGCCTGCCACCGGGTTGGCCGCCCCGCGCACCTGAGCGATCTTGTCCGCCCAGCCCGCGTACCAGACCCAGCGATCAATGGCCGCGTCCACGAGGGCCTCCGCGTGCCGCGGCCCCAGCCCCTCGGCGGTGCGCACCTCGGCGACGAACTGGGCCCGCCTGCCCTCCAGCAGTTCGGCGACCCGGTAGAGCACCTGGCCCCGGTTGTACGCGGTCGCCGCCGACCAGCCAGCGAAGGCCTTGCGCGCGGCCGTGACCGCGTCGCGCGCGTCCTTGCGCGAGCCCATCGCCGCGTTGGCCAGGAACCTGCCCTTGTGGTCGGTCACCACGTAGGACCTTCCGCTTTCCGAACGGGGGAAAGCCCCGCCGATGTAGAGCTTGTAGGTCTTCCGCACCGCGATGCGGGCGGCCCCGTCAGCGCGGACAGCAGAATCAGGCATCGAGGTAAGCCTCCAGTCCGTGCCTGCCGCCTTCCCGGCCATAACCGGATTCCTTGTAGCCGCCGAACGGCGAGGTGGGATCGAACTTGTTGAACGTGTTGGCCCACACCACCCCGGCCCGCAGCCGGGAAGCCATCCACAAGATCAGCGATCCCTTGTCCGTCCAGACTCCGGCCGACAGCCCGTACGGCGTGTTGTTGGCCTTCTCCACCGCCTCGGCCGGGGTCCGGAACGTCAGCACGGACAGCACCGGGCCGAAGATCTCCTCCCGCGCGATGCGATGTGCCTGCGACACCCCGGTGAACAACGTCGGCGGGAACCAGAAGCCCTTCACCGGCAGATCGCACGGCGGCGACCACCGCTGAGCGCCCTCCGCCTCCCCGACGTCGGATAGCTCGCGGATCCTGGCCAGCTGGGCGGCGGAGTTGATGGCGCCGACGTCGGTGTTCTTGTCCAGCGGGTCACCCAGCCGCAGGGTTCCCAGCCGTCGCCGCAGCGCGGCGAGCACCTCGTCCTGCACCGACTCCTGCACCAGCAGCCGGGACCCGGCACAGCACACGTGGCCCTGGTTGAAGAAGATGCCGTTCACGATCCCCTCGACCGCCTGGTCGATGGGCGCGTCCTCGAAGACGATGTTGGCGGCCTTTCCGCCCAGCTCAAGGGTCAGCTTCTTCCGGGTCGGGGCACACGCGCGGGCGATTTCCTTGCCGACCTCGGTGGAGCCGGTGAACGCCACCTTGTCGATGCCGGGGTGGGTGACCAGAGCGCGGCCGGTTTCCCCCGCGCCGGTGACGATATTGACCACGCCGGGCGGCAGATCGGCTTGCTGGCAGATCTCCGCGAACGCCAGCGCGGTCAGCGGCGTGGTCTCGGCGGGCTTGAGCACCACCGTGTTGCCGCAGGCCAGCGCCGGGGCGATCTTCCAGGCCAGCATGAGCAGCGGGAAATTCCACGGGATGACCTGGCCGGCCACACCGAGCGGGCGCGGCGCCGGGCCGTATCCGGCGTACTCAAGCTTGTCAGCCCAGCCCGCGTAGTAGAAGAAGTGCGCGGCGACGAGCGGGATGTCGACGTCGCGGGACTCGCGGATGGGCTTGCCGTTGTCGAGCGACTCGAGGACCGCGAGCTCACGAGCTTTTTCCTGAACGATCCTGGCGATACGGAACAAATACTTGGCTCGTGCCGTCCCCGGCATGGCCGCCCAGGTGTGCTCGTACGCCTTCCGGGCGGCAGTAACCGCCCGGTCCACGTCGGCGGGGCCGGCCTCGGTCACCTCGGCCAGCACCTCCTCGGTGGCCGGCGAGATGGTCTTGAAGGCACGGCCGTCGAGGCCGGGGGTGAACTCGCCGTCGATGAAAAGCCCGTACGACTCGCGCAGCGAGACGATGGCCCGCGACTCCGGTGCTGGTGCGTACTCGAACTTCGGCATGTCAGTCCAGGGTGAAGTAGTCGGGGCCTGAGTAGCGACCGGTCGCCATCTTGGTCCGCTGCATGAGCAGGTCGTTCAGCAGGCTGGAGGCGCCGAGGCGAAACCAGCGGGGATCGAGCCAGTCCTCCCCTGCGGTCTCGTTGACCAGCACGAGGTACTTGATGGCGTCCTTGGCGGTCCTGATGCCGCCCGCCGCCTTGACGCCGACCTGCCGCCCGTGGCTGTCGCGGAAGTCGCGCACGGCCTCCAGCATGACCATGGTCACCGGAAGGGTCGCGGCCGGGGAGATCTTGCCCGTCGAGGTCTTGATGAAGTCGGCCCCGGCCAGCATGGCCAGCCACGACGCGCGCCGCACATTGTCCAGCGTGACCAGCTCGCCGGTCTCGAGGATCACCTTGAGGTGAGCACCCCTGGCGGAGCCGGGAAGGGCAGCAGAGTCGCAGGCATCGCGGACGGCGGCGATCTCTTCGAAGACCGCCAGGTACTGGCCGCTCAGGAAGGCGCCGCGGTCGATCACCATGTCCACCTCGTCGGCGCCCGCCGCGACCGCGTACTTCACGTCGGCCAGCTTGACCTCCAGGCTGGCCCGGCCGCTGGGGAACGCGGTCGCCACGCTGGCCACGTGCACTGCGCTGCCCTTGAGCTCGGCCGCCGCGACATGGGCCAGGTCCGGGTAGACGCAGACGGCGGCGACCATCGGCGCGGTCGGATCGGCGGGATCCGGGCGCTTGGCCTTAGCGCACAGCGCGCGGACCTTGCCCGGCGTGTCCTGGCCCTCCAGCGTGGTCAGGTCGATCATCGAGATCGCGGTGTCGAGCGCCCACTGCTTGGCCGTGGTCTTGACGGACCTGCTGGCCAGCATGGCCGCCCGCGCCTCCGCCCCCACCTGGTCTACCCCGGGCAGCCCGTGCAGGAACCCTCGCAGCGAAGCCTGCGACCAGGCGACGCGCTGCGTCTCCGCTGGCGCGCTCATCGGCGACTCCCTTCTATAGGGTCATTCTTACCTGCTCCACGGCGATGCGGACGGGTCGGTCCACTGAGTCTGCGGGGAGACTCCCTCGCGACGGCGCATAGCGGCCGCCTCGATAACGCGGCCGAGGGCGATGAGCTGCTCCTCGCCGCCGGGTGGGCCGATGAGCTGGAGGGAGGCGGGCAGGCCGGCCGGGCCGCCGGGCACAGGCAGGGACAGCGCGGGCAGGCCGGCCAGGTTGGCCGGCGCGGTGAGCCGGGTGAGCGGCATGCCGCGCTCGCCGAACCGCGGCGGCGGACCCAGCAGTGTCGGCAGGGCGAGGAACGGGTGGCGGGCCAGCATGGCGGAGAACCAGTCGCGCACGGCCCGCCGACCGCGGTGCGCGTCGGCCAGCTGATCGGCGGTGACCGCGGCCGCCTCGCTCATGTTGCGCTGGATGTGCTCGCTGAGCTGGCCGAACCGCTGCATCAGGTACTCGTTCGCCTGGTAGGCCTCGGCGTCGATAATCACCTCCGCGGCGCGGGCCGTCACGGACAGGTCGAGACCGGTGACATCTGTGGTCCGCACGCCGGCGGCCGCCAGGACGGCGTCGACCGCGGCATCAATCTCCGGGGCGACCTCGGGCCGGATACGGCCGACCGCGAGCTCGCAGGATCCGGCGGTGAAGCCCGGCTCGATGAGGCGCATCCCGAGTTCCACCGCGGCCACGTCCACGCCGAGCGGGCCCACGGTGTCCATCGAGGGCGCCAGCGGGTAGACACCCTCCACCGGCACCCGGCCCCAGGTGGTCTTCAAGCCGGCGATGCCGCAGCAGGCCGCGGGGATCCGCACCGAGCCGCCGGTGTCGGTGCCGAGCCCGACGTCGGCCTCGCCGGTGGCCACCGCGACCGCCGAGCCGCTGGACGAACCGCCGGGCACACGCCCGGCATCCAGCGGGTTCACCGGCGTACCCGACCATGGATTCGTGCCGGCGGCCGACCAGCACAGTTCGGTCAGGTTGGTCTTGCCGACGATCCTGGCTCCCGATCGCCGGGCCGCGGCCACCACGGCCGCGTCCTGCGCGGCCGGCTTCGCCTGCTCGGCGATCGCCTGGCAGCCCGCCGTGGTGGGCAGGCCTTCGACATCGATGCAGTCCTTGACCGCGAGCCGCGGGCCGTCGCCCGGGGCGTCCAGCCGGACCATCCAGGTGGAATCCATGAAGTGATTCTCGCCTACCGGGGGACACAGCCAAGAAGTCACGGATATTTCTCCCGCACGTCACGGCGGTTGCGGGACCGCGATCAGTTGATATCGCACCGTGTGATTATGAGGGTCGCGATTATCACCGAGTCGTTCCCGCCGGACGTCAACGGCGTCGCGCACAGCGTCCTGCGCGTCGCCGAACTTCTCACCGGTTACGGCCATGACCCGCTGGTCATCGCTCCCCGGCCAGCACGGAAGAGGGGAACGCCCGAGCGCAGGGACGTGTTCCCCTTCCCGGTGGTGCGGGTGCCCGCGGTACCGCTGCCCGGCTACCCGAGTTTCCGGCTCGGCCTGCCCAGCCACCGGGTCCGGGACGCGCTTGTCCAGCACCGGGCGGACATCGTGCACCTGGCCAGCCCGGTGTTCCTGGGCGCCCACGGCGCCGCGGTGGCCGGACGGCTCGGGCTGCCGACGGTCGCCGTGTACCAGACCGACCTGCCGTCTTACGCCCGCGCCTACCGGCTCGGCCGGGCCGGCGAGGCGTTCGCCTGGCGCTGGCTGCGCGGCATCCACAACAGCACCGCCCGCACGCTGGCCCCGTCCACGGTCACCGCGGCTGGCCTGCACGCCCGGGGCATCGGCAACGTCTGGCTGTGGGGGCGCGGCGTGGACACCAAACGCTTCCACCCGGCCCGGCGCAGCCCTGAGCTCCGCGCCGCGCTGGCGCCGGACGGCGAGCTGATCGTCGGTTACGTGGGCCGCCTGGCCACAGAAAAGCGCGTCGAGCTGCTGGCCGGGATCACCGGACTTGCCCGGGTACGCCTGGTCATCGTGGGGGCAGGCCCGGCCGAGGGCATGCTTCGCCAGCACATGCCGGACGCCACCTTCCTCGGCGAGCGCCGCGGCGCGGAGCTGGCCGCCATCTACGCCAGCCTCGACGTGTTCGTGCACAGCGGGCCGTATGAGACGTTCGGGCAGACGCTGCAGGAGGCCGCCGCCAGCGGGCTGCCGGTGCTCGCGCCGGCCGCGGGCGGGCCGCTCGACCTGGTCCAGCACGGGGTAACCGGTTACCTGGTCCGGCCTGCGGACGCGGACGCCTTCACCTTCGCGGTGGCGCGGCTGGCCGCCGATCCGGCGGCGCGGGCGGCGTTCGGCGCGGCGGGACGGCGCAAGGTGCTCAGCCGGAGCTGGCCCGCCCTGACCGGGGAACTGGTCGGGCATTACGCCGCGGTGCTCGGCCGCACCGCGACGGCCAAGGTCTCGATGTGAGGATCGTCCGGCTGGCCAACTTCGTCGCACCGCGATCGGGCGGCCTGCGTACCTCGCTGCGCGAACTTGGCGCGGGCTACCTGGCCGCCGGGCACGAGCCGGTGCTGATCATTCCCGGCGAGCAGGACGGCGACCGGCAGACCGCGCAGGGCCGGGTGATCACGCTGCGGGCGCCGCGGGTGCCGTTCACCGGCGGCTACCGGGTGCTGTGGCGCCGGCGGCCGGTGGCCGCGCTGCTGCGCAGGCTGCAGCCCGACGCGCTCGAGGTGTCTGACCGGACCACGCTGCGCTGGACCGGCCGGTGGGCTCGCAGGCACGGCGTGGCCGCCGTCATGGTGTCCCACGAGAGCCTGGTGGCCCTGTTCGGGCAGGTCCGGATCGGACGGCACGCCGCCGACTGGCTCAACCGGCGGACCGCTCGCGGGTACCAGCGGATCATCTGCACGACCGGCTGGGCAGCCAGCGAGTTCGAGCGGATCGGCGCCCGCAACCTCGTCCGGGTCCCGCTCGGCGTGGACCTGACCACGTTCCGGGTCCGGCCGCGCCCGGCACCGGGCGGTCAGGTGCTGCTCGTGCACTGCGGCCGGCTCTCCGCGGAAAAGAAGCCGCAACGTTCGCTGAACACGCTGGCCAGCCTGCGGGCGCACGGACGGGCGGCCCGCCTGGTGGTGGCCGGAGACGGACCACTGCGGCCGCGGCTGGAGCGCCGGGCCGCCCGGGACGGGCTACCGGTCAGCTTCACCGGCTTCGTGCCGGATCGCGCCGAGCTGGCCGCGCTGCTGGCCAGTGCCGATGTCGTCCTGGCTCCCGGTCCGGCGGAGACTTTCGGGCTCGCGGCCGTTGAGGCGCTGGCCTGCGGGACCCCGGTGGTGGTGAGCGCGGAGTCCGCATTGCCCGAGGTGGTGGGCGACGCTGGGGCCAGCGTGGCCGGCGAGGACCTCGCGGCGGGAGTGCAGGCCGTGCTGGCCCGTCCGGAAGGGACCCGCCGGGCCGCGGCCCGGCGCCGGGCCGAGCGCTACGACTGGGCCGCGGCGGTCGACGGCTTCCTGGCCGTGCACCTGGCTTGTTCGCTGGAACGGGAGAGGTCAGCTTGACATCCTCCCCCGCCTGAACGCGGGGGATTCCAGCTACTACGCCGATGGGAGCAGCAGGTGAGGTTCGCGGTTCACGGGCCGGGTAACCCCGTCGCCTCCCCGCGCAGTCACGGCGTGCCCCGCCGCGATGCTGATGGCCGCGTTCACGTCAGCGTTGCCGGCGAAACCGCAGGCCGTGCAGACGAAGCGCGCTTGGCTCTCGCGCGACTCCGCATCCACGTGCCCGCACGCCGAGC
>OCZT010004766.1_pt1 | contig 13594 bp, 8 predicted proteins | sample 1539031 | NCBI WGS metagenome assembly OCZT01 (sample SAMEA3539308, study PRJEB22396) | soil metagenome | biome: tundra; feature: field; material: soil | place: USA | collected 2010-05 | depth 0.15 m | reverse complement strand
TGACGGCTCAACTTATCGCGTTCCTGGCCATTCCGCCCTTGCAGCATGTGCGTGCTGCTGGCGAGCAAAAGGTGAGGCAGGCAGGTGTAGCGGGTGGATTCTATCCCGCCGACCCCAAGGCGCTGACGGCAATGATGGACGATATGCTGGCCAAAGCATCGACGGCGCCGGTCACCGAGCCGATATTGGCCGTGGTGGCGCCGCATGCCGGATACCAGTACTCAGGGCCCGTGGCCGCTTACACTTACGCGGCGCTCAAAGGACACAAGTACTCGCGCGTGGTGGTGATTGCGCCGTCGCACTATGAGTCTTTCGACTTCACTTCAATCTATGAAGGCGACGGTTACGCAACGCCGCTTGGAACCGTTACGGTGGACAAGGATTTTGCCCGGCAGCTAGCAAAGATGAGCTCGACGTTCAAGCTCTCTACCCGTGGGCACGATCCAACGCCGGCCGGTGCCGAGCATGCACTTGAAGTTCAGTTGCCGTGGCTGCAGCGGGTATTGGGCGACTTTCAACTGGTTCCCATCGTGATGGGAGATCAGAGCTACGAAAACAGTCGCGCACTAGGAGTTGCGCTGGCCAAGTTGATTCACGGCGGGGACACGCTCATCGTGGCCAGTTCCGATTTATCGCATTATCACCCCTACGATGATGCCGAGAAGATCGACCACAAGACGCTCAAGGCTCTTGAGTCGTGGGACTACTTCAGCATGTCGCGCAATTTCCAGACGCGCGTGTGGGAAGCCTGCGGAGGCGCGCCGATTGTGGCCGCCATGATTGCCGCCGAGCGGATGGGAGCCAACCAGGCGCGAGTGCTGAAGTACCTGAATTCAGGCGACACCGCGGGAGACCATTCGCGCGTGGTCGGCTACAGCGCCGATGTGTTTGTAAAGGCTCCGCACGGAACGGCCACGGCAACGCCGTTCTCACTGAGCGACACCGACAAGAACGAGTTACTCGCACTGGCCCGCACATCGGTGGAGCACGCCGTGGAGCAGGGCCATCCGTACCAGCCGGAACCGAGCAGGAGCGAAGCGCTGAACCAGGAGCTTGGGGCGTTTGTAACTCTGCGCATCAACGGCGATTTGCGCGGGTGCATCGGGTACACCTCGGCGATGAAGCCGCTCTACATGACGGTGCGCGATACGGCCACGCTGGCCGCTCAGAGGGATCCGCGGTTTCAGCCGGTGTCGGCGATCGAGTTGCCGCGACTTAGTTATGAGATATCGGTTTTGTCTCCGCTGCGGCGCGTTACCAACATTGAACAGATCAATGTGGGCCACCACGGGTTGCTGATGAAGAACGGCGATTCAGAGGGTCTTCTTCTTCCCCAGGTTCCGACGGAACAAAAATGGGACCGGCAGACATTCCTGGAACAAACATGCGTCAAGGCCGGCATGCCAAGAGACTGCTGGAAGGATGAGGACACAGATATCTTCATGTTTACTGCTGTGGTGTTTCCCGAGGAAAAGCCCTAAGGATTATGTGGGAGATGATTTTGCGCCACGGCTTGCCCAAACCGCAAGCAGAGCAGGCAACAGGTTGATGGCCGCGCATAGCCATGCGGTTCTCCAGAGGCCGAAGACGGGAATGAGGTAGGTGCTCAGTATCAGCGCGCCCGCGCAGCCGCCCAGCAGATCGACGGCATAGAGCGCGCCGAGGGTTCGATGTCTGTTGTCGCCATTCAGATAGATCTCCGTTGCGGTGGGAAACTGATATCCGCCCAGCAGGCCGGAGAGAGCTGCGAGGGCAGGGAAGAGCAACTCGGTCGAAATCCAAGTTGCCGCAGGACCGGCACTTTTAGCCAGCAGGCTGGCGGCAAGAATGAAAGCCGGACAGGATAGCGCCAGCAGAAATTGCATGGCGGCCATGGCGCGGCAGGATGAGCGATTGTCCGAGCCGGTGCGGAGCATGGCAAGCCAACTACCGAATGCAATTCCGGCCATTCCCAGGCCGATAAGAATTGCCAACTGGTGATATACGTAGCCGTAAATCGACTGGAATGCCAGCAGCAGGAAGACCTGGAGCGCCATGAGCGTGAATCCTGTTGCGGCTACAGAACTTAGGGCGGCGGCGGGAGCGCGTCTTTGGCGTGGGGGCAAGAAAGCGAGAAGGATCGCAATCACGGACAAGGAAGCGAGCAGGGCGGCCATAATCCATGCAAAGTCCAGGCCCGAGGCGGCGCGGAACCAGGGTGACCAATTCGTGTGGAACTGCTCACTCCACAGGACGACGTTGAAGTAGTAGGCGATCGGCGCGAAATCGCGATTCACCGGCGTCGAAACCAGCGGCCGGAGCTGTTCGCGTACCTGCTCCATGCGGTCAGGCATCATGCGGAAGGGAATGAAATACTCGCGGACGTATTGCGTCTGGAGTTTCCGTTGCCGCAGCCTTGAGATCAGGGTTTGCGGGTTGTCGGTGAGAACGCCTGGTTCCGTTGCTGCGAAGAAGTGAATGGTGTCGCCGGGAATGGCGACGGTGTGCGGAAAAACTTCCTGCAGGGTTCGCTGAATGCAGCGCAGAAAATCCGCGAGGTCCGGGCTGATGGTCTCCTCCGACGAGTGGAGTTCGAGAGCCAGCAAGCCGCCCGGCGCGAGGTGAGCGCGCCCGGAGCGAAAGAACTCGACGGTGTAGAAACGGTTCAACTGCGCGGTCTGCGGGTCGGGCACATTCACCAGAATGGCGTCGAATCGGTCATTGGTCTCGCGCAGGTAACTTCTGCCATCCGCATAGTGCACGAGTACCCGAGGGTCCGCAACCAAAGCGGCGGTCTGCGCGGGAACGAACTGGCGCGCCATGGCGATGAGCGCTGGGTCAAGCTCAACGTAGTCGATGCGCTCGACGGTGGGATGCTTGAGCGCCTCGGCAATGCCGCCGTTGATTCCGCCGCCGATCAGCAAGATGCGCTTCGGCGCTGCATGTTCGAGCAATGCGTAATGGATGCTTTCTTCCGCGGCGCTCTGGTCCGGCACATTGGCCACTATGATGCCATTTGAGTAGAGGCTTCGTATGTTGCCGGTTTCTGTTACTGCCAGGTTGCCATAGATCGAGTCGCGCGAGTCCAATAGACGGAAGCCTTGCCACAATCGCTTCTGCGCGGATCCTTCCCATGCTGGCGCAATGTATGCGATGAATGGTACGGCAATAAGGACGGCAACGACGGCCAAGGCCACAAGCTGCCTTCGCCCCGGCCGGAGTAGCAACACCGCTGCCATGCAAATGTTGAGAATGCCGACGATGCCTGCGATCTGAAAGGGCTCAAGAAAGCGCAAGAGCACCAGGCTGGCGACGATGCCGCCGATGGCGGAACCGGCGGCCTCAAGCATGTAAGCCGAACTGGCGGCGAGGCGGGAAGGGACGCTTCCTTCCAGCTTGTACATCCTGGCGGCCGCCACAAACAGCGCCCCTGAAGCGAGGCAGATCAGGCTTAGAGACGCCAGGGACGCAAGCACCATCGGCACCGGCCCAACCAACTCGCCCGGTACGGTCTGAATGAAGCTCTTTGAAGCGCGCAAAGCCCAGATCGATCCGGGCAAACTCATGGCGACCAGGCACTCGAGCGCGGCAACCGCTCGGCGCGTATTCCTTTCGCCAAGCGCGATGCGCCTGGCCAGGCCGCTCCCCGCCGCGGTCCAGAAGAGCCATGTGGCAAGCATGATTCCCAGCGACATCTCGTTGCCGTTGAAGACCACAATCAACTCGCGCATTAGAACGATCTGCGCGATGACGGCGCTGAAGCCGATGAGCAGCAGCGTCGCGCTTGCGGCAAGCGAAGGTGCTTTGGAGATTTGCGCGGAGCCGGGATTTATGGGTACTTGCACCAAGGCGGAATTAGAATACAGATGATCTTCGAGGCGCAAGGCGCATGAATCCATCGATCTTGAAAACGGCCGCGGTTGTGCTGTTGTTTGGGTTCCTCTGCTTTCTGCCGGCGCGCGCGGCAAATGCTATTGAACTGAAGAAGGAAGCAGCTGCCGCTTATGACCGCTACATCGCTGCTTCCGAAGCAAAAATGAAGCGTGAGATCCAGAACGGGCCTTTTCTTTTCGTTGACGCATTGCCTGAGAACAGCCGCAGGGATGCCTATGCAGAACTTCGCGGCGGCGAAGTTCAGACGATGCGAAGGAATACGGACCAGCAAGGACAACCGGCCCTGGCTGCCCAGGCGTTGATTCACGACTGGATTGGCGTGGTCTTTATTCCCAACGTCTCACTGGCGCAGGCCCTTGGTGTGGTGCAGGACTACGGCAATTACCAGGACTACTACAAGCCGGGCATGCGCCATTCGCGGGTGATCAGCCGGACAGACGATAAGTTTGATGTGTCGCTGCAGCTTTACCGGAAGTCGGTGATTACCGTAGTGGTCAATGCTGAGTTCGAGATCGAATACCGACGCCTTGGGGCGAGCCGCGTGGTGACCCACTCGCGTGCTACACGGCTTGCGGAGGTGCAAAACGCGGGCCAGCCCGGAGAACATGAATTGCCGCCGGGCGCGTCGCATGGGTTGATTTGGCGGCTTAACGACTACTGGCGCTTTGAGGAGAAGGACGGCGGTGTCTATGTGCAGTTGGAGTCCATCGGATTGAGCCGCTCGGTGCCTTCGTTCGTGGCGTGGCTGGTGAACCCTCTCCTGAACAGCATTCCGCGCGGGGTTCTTTTGAACCTGCTGAGCACAACGCGGACGGCCGTGGTCAATTCACGCAAAGCGGCCGCAAATCCGGACAAGTCGGCTCCTTGACCACTACGCCTGCTGGCGGACTCCGGATTGCGCGCTTTGGATGGCGCGAGTTGCACTTCTTTGGCAGCAGATAGCGTTTTTCGGCATTGTTGGGGTGATTTGGCTGAGCCGTTGCAAATATCTTATTTTAAATGAATGGCTTAGTCTCACGGTCTCACAGTTTCACGAATTCTGGGGGGGAGGGGGAGGGGGTACCCACTTTCGGGCAGAGTGACCAGGCTTTCCCGTTGCGACCCGTCTTCATTCGGCACTCGACCACTTCTCACCATTCTTCGCTCTCGGACTTCATCTACATTGTGCGTCGAGGAACGGTAATAATCTGCAAACCGACGCAAATCTGATGGGGGATGAGCGGCCGGGGGAGCCTCGAACTGCAGGAGGACTCATTGTTTTGGGTCAACGGGTGAGAAACCTCCCTCCAGGGATAAGTGGATGGGTTGAAACCCATCCCTACCAATCGCCCGATTCTGTTGGGTTTATGCGAAGTGTTTAAACTCCCGCCTCCCACCGGACCGAGTTCTTTCCGCATCCTCGTCAAACCTGGCATGGGGGAGAAGATCAGGTGACACTCGTCACAGCTACCCCTATTGGCAGGGCGTAGATTAACCCGGGCTCTGAGGAATATCCCAAAGCCCCCGGAAGGCGGTCTTTGTGGGGATTTTGCCTGGGTTGAGCATCCCGGTTGCGGTTCGTTGGAAATGCGGAGTCAATCGGAAATGAACTGGAGCGATGCGTATCGCAACAAGTGCATGAGCGCCGAAAGGGCGCTGGGAGCGGTTCAATCGGGCAATCGTATCTGGATTCAATCCGGATGCGGCACACCTTCCGTGTTGATTGATGCAATGGTGGCCCGCGCATCCGAGCTGCGGGATGTCGAAATCGTCCACATGAAGACGCTGGGCGCGGCGGAGTACACCAAGCCGGAATATGCGGGACATTTTCGCCACCGCGGGTTGTTTCTGGGCGAGAATGTGCGCGAAGCCGTGGCTGCCGGACGCGCCGATTACACACCTATATTCCTCAGTGAGATTGAAGGTTTGTTCGAAAGCGGCGCCATGCCGCTGGATATTGTCCTGATGCAGGTTTCGCCACCGGACGATCACGGATTCGTGAGCCTGGGAACGACCGTGGACAGTACCCTGACCGCCGCGCGTTGCGCCAGGATGGTGATTGCCGAAGTGAATGAGCGCATGCCGCGGACACACGGGGAAACGAATATCCATGTGAGCCACATTGCGGCGGTGGTGGAAACCTCCCGTCCGCTGCTGGAACTGCAACCGGAGCCGTTTACCGACGTGCAGCGCAGAATTGGCGAGAATGTTGCGTCGCTGATCCCAGACGGGGCAACGCTGCAAACCGGGATCGGAGGAATTCCCGACGCGGTGCTGGCCTGTTTGACGGACAAGCGGGACCTTGGAATCCACACCGAGATGTGTACGGACGGCGTGATCGATTTGATCGAGGCGGGCGTGCTCACCGGAGAGCGCAAGTCGCTGCACCGGGGCAAGGCGGTGGTGTCGTTCGTGCTGGGATCGCGACGGCTGTTCGACTTCGTCCACCAGAACCCGAGCTTCGAATTCCGATCGATCTCTTACACCAACGATCCGTTTGTGGTGGCGCAGAACGACAGGATGGTGGCGATCAACTCGGCGTTGCAGGTGGACATGACCGGGCAGGTGTGCGCGGACTCTCTGGGGACAGTGCCTTTCAGCGGATTCGGCGGGCAACTGGATTTTATTCGCGGGGCGGCGCGCTCCAAGGGCGGCGTGCCGATTATCGCGCTGCCGGCGACCGCATGCAAAGGGAACATATCGCGCATTGTGACGGTTCTGGAGCCGGGCGCGGGAGTGGTGACCTCTCGCGCGGATGTGCATTACGTGGTAACGGAGTACGGGATTGCGTACCTGCATGGCAAGTCACTGCGGGAGCGCGCGGAGGCGCTGATTGCGATTGCCGATTCGCGTTTCCAGGCGGAACTTGAGGACTTTGCGGTGCGTTCGCACTACATGGAGCGTAAAGCGGCAGTGTATGTGTAGGTGGTATCTCACCCTAGCGGCAAAAACAAAGACGCGGCGAGGGTGGGGTACCCAGCTTTTGGGATTAGGCACCAGGTTTTTTGTGGCGTGTGAACAGGAGTGGCAATGAGCGATGAAGTGAAACGCGACCGGGGCGTGCTGAGGGTCGATGTGGATGAATGCAAGGGGTGCGGGTTGTGCATCAATGCCTGTCCGCCGAAGGCGATCAGTTTGAGCGAGCGGCTGAACCACTACGGCTACCGCACGGCGACTTATGCGGGCAAGGGTTGCACGGGATGCGGAATCTGCTTTATGGTTTGCCCCGAGCCAGGAGCGCTGACGGTGTACAAACTCGCCAGAAACCCCGCGGTGGCAGGCGGTGTGGGCACGGGAGCTTTGGGGGTGAGTGAATGCACAAGCAACTGATGAAGGGCAACGAAGCGATTGTCAGAAGCGCCATACTGGCGGGATGCCGGGCGTTCTACGGCTATCCCATTACCCCGGCCAGCGAGATTACCGAAGTGGCAGCGCTCTATATGCCGCAAGCGGGCGGAGTGTTCTTGCAGGCCGAGAGCGAAGTGGCAGCCATCAACATGCTTTACGGCGCTTCGTCGGCTGGCGTGCGGTGTATGACTGCGTCGAGCGGCCCGGGAATCAGCCTGATGCAGGAAGGCATTAGTTACATGGCAGGTGCGGAATTGCCCTGCGTCATCGCGGACATCACGCGCGGCGGTCCGGGCCTTGGAAACCTGGGGTCGGAGCAGGGCGATTACCACCAGGTGGTGAAGGGCGGCGGCAACGGCAATTACAGGACAATCGTGCTGGCACCGCACTCCGCGCAGGAGATGGCGGATCTCACAGCGCTGGCTTTCGAACTTGCAGACAGATATCGGACTCCGGTGGTTCTGCTGGCCGATGGGTTTATCGGACAGATGATGGAGCCGGTGGAGTTTCCGCAGACTGCCACCGAGCCGCACTTGCCGGATTGGGCCGTGGCGGGCACGGCTGCGTCGAGAGGAAATCTGATCACCTCGTTACATATAGAAAATGACGAACTGGAAGCGCACGTCCTGAAACTGGAAGCCAAGTACAAGGAAGCGGAGAAACGCGAAACGCGCGCGGAAGAGTGGTATGTCGACGATGCCGACATTGTGCTGGTGGGATACGGAATCGTTGGCAGGATTCTGAAGGCGGTAACCACCGAGGCTCGCGCAGCCGGAATCAAGGTAGGCGTGCTGCGGCCCATCACTCTTTATCCTTTCCCGATTTTGAATTTCCAGCGGCTGGCCAAGTGGGCGCGCACCTTTGTCGTGGTGGAGATGAGCACCGGCCAACTGGTCGAAGATGTTCGATTGGCGTTGAACGGCGCGCGGCCGGTGGAGTTCCTGAGCCGCGTGGGCGGAAATATTCCTTCGCACGATGATGTTCTCAAGTTTGTTCAAGACCTGGCGCGGCGCTACCAGCCGGCTGCGGCGCAGGAAGAGGAGCGGATGGCTCATGTCTAGCGAATTGATTCCGGATTATGAAGTGGCACATGCCAGGCCCAAGGCATTTTATGAGCGCTACGAGCGCAAGGGAGAGTTGCAGCACGCGACGCATTATTGCCCAGGTTGCGGGCATGGCAACGTAAGCAAGATGCTGGCCAGGGCCATCGACGAATTGGGCATCCAGGACCGGACCATTCTTATCAGCCCGGTAGGCTGCTCGGTGTTTGGCTACTACTACTTTGACGTGGGCAATATACAGGCCGCGCATGGACGCGCGCCTGCCGTGGCTACAGCGGTTAAGCGGAGCAGGCCTGACAGCATCGTAGTCGCCTACCAGGGCGACGGCGACCTGGCTGCTATCGGCTCGGGAGAGATTCTGCATGCCGCCAATCGCGGCGAGAACTTTACGGTCATTTTTGTCAACAATGGCATCTACAGCATGACGGGCGGACAGGTGGCGCCGACGACGCTGATTGGGCAGAAGAGTTTGACCACTCCGCTGGGTCGGTCTGTTGCAAATGAAGGCTACCCGTTGCACGTGAGCGAACTGCTGGCCACGCTTGAGGCGCCGGTCCACATTGAGCGCGTGGGGCTGGGAGACGCGAAGCAGATTGTGCAGGCCACGCGCGCCATCAAGAAGGCGGTGGAGAACCAGGTGCGCGGGCTGGGCTTCTCGCTGATCGAGGTGCTGTCGCCCTGCCCGACAATCTGGAAGATGTCCGCGGTGGACGCACAGCACTGGGTTCGCGACGTGATGGAGAAGACCTTTCCGCTGGGCGTCTTCCGGGATCGCACAAAGGAAGCGCAGCCGAGGCCGCAGCTTGCCGCGGCGCCGGCCCTCAAAGAGCTTCCGGGAATCCTGGGTGTTGCAACCGAAGATTTGCCGGAGGGCAACTCCGCTGTTGGCAAGCGAGGCGAAGTTGATCTTCACGTTCGGGCGGCGGGCTTTGGAGGCCAGGGCGTTCTGTTGCTGGGCGAGGTATTGGCCGAGGCCGGATTGGACGCAGGGCTTGAAGTTTCGTGGTTGCCGTCTTACGGCCCTGAAATGCGCTCTGGCACGTCCAACTGCCATGTGCGAATTTCGAGCCAGATTATCGATTCGCCGCTGGTGAACTTGCCCGATGTGCTGGTGGCCATGAATGAACCTTCACTGAGAAAGTTCGACGCCAGCGTGCGGCCGGGCGGATGGGTCATCTACAACGGCGACTCATTCCCTGAAGACTGCAAGCGGAAGGACGTGAATGTGCTGGCGCTTCCGTTCACCAACATCGCGCACGAATTGGGCGATGCGCGCGTGGGAAACATGGTGATGCTGGGCGCGGTGCTTGAAGCCTCAGGAGTATTGCCGGACGCGAGCATCGATGCCGCATTGCGGCGGCTGGTGAAAAGCGCGAAGTGGGTGGAACTCGATGAACGGGCCATGGCACGCGGACGGGCGCTATTGAAGGAAGCATTAGTCGAGGTGTGAGATGAAGGTTGAAGGCGATCCGAATCTGATTGTGTATTTCAACGGGCAGTATATGCCGATGCGTGAAGCGCAAGTGGGCATCCTGACCCACGCGCTGCATTACGGAACCGGGGTTTTTGAAGGCATTCGCGCCTACTGGGACGACGCGGCGGAGGAGATGTTTCTTCTGCGGCCGATCGAGCACTACCAGCGATGGAAGCTGAACTGCGGCATTCTGCGCATTGCGGTTCCGGCTTCTGCGGAAGAGCTGTCCGCAATCACGCTGGAGCTGCTGAGAAGAAACAACCTTCGCAGCAATGCCTATATCCGGCCGCTGGCTTACAAGAGCGCCGAGCGCGTGGGCGTGGCCACGGACGATCAGGATTCCTTTGCCATCGTGGCTCTGCCGTTTGGCGACTATTTGCACAATGACAAGGGGTTGCATGTGGGCGTGAGCTCGTGGCGGCGGATTGAAGACAACGCGATTCCGGCGCGGGCCAAGATTTGCGGGGCCTATGTAAACTCGGCGCTGGCCACAGACGATGCGCGGCGCTGCGGGTTTGACGAGGCGATTTTCCTGAACGAGAGCGGGCATGTGGCCGAAGGAGCCACGTGCAATCTCTTTATGGTGCGCAAGGGAAAGCTGATTACGCCGGCGGTGACGGAGAACGTGCTTGAGGGCATCACGCGCGACTCGGTGATGGACCTGGCGGAGCGCGAACTTCACCTCCAGATTGAGGAACGCGCAATTGACCGCAGCGAGCTTTACTTGTGCGACGAGTTGTTCTTTACAGGTACGGCGGTTGGCGTGATGCCGATCGTGAAGGTGGATCACCGGCCGGTGAGGAACGCGGCAATTGGCACAATTACGGCCAGGATTCGGCAACTGTATTTTGATGCCACGCGCGGGCACATGTCGGCTTACAGGAAGTGGCTTGTGCCGGTTTATGAATCGCAAAAGGAGCGGCTGCGGGAAACGGCCACGCCGGAAGTGGCAAGTGTGAGTTGAGCGCCGGCCAAAAGGCTGGGCGCCTAGTGGAACTGTTCGAGCAAGGAGGAAAATAATGCTCACTACAACAGCGCCAGGGAACGCATACGACGTGGCCCTGGAGAACTTTGACACAGCAGCAGACGCAATGGGTCTGGATAACGATGTTCGGGAGATGATCAAGTATCCCGAGCGGATCCTGGCAGTATCGGTGCCGGTGCGCATGGACAACGGGCGCATTCACCGTTTTCAGGGCTACCGAGTGCAGCACAGCATGGTACGCGGTCCCGCCAAGGGCGGCATTCGCTACCACCCGCAGGTAACCCTGGATGAGGTAAAAGCGCTGGCCACCTGGATGACCTGGAAGTGCGCGGTGGTCAACATCCCGTTCGGCGGCGCCAAGGGCGGAATTACCTGCGACCCGAAACATATGTCCCAAGACGAATTGCAGCGGATGACGCGCCGCTACACCAGCGCGATTCTGCCGCTGATCGGGCCGGAGAGAGACATCCCGGCGCCAGACGTCTACACCAATTCGCAGACCATGGCCTGGATCATGGATACCTACAGCATGACCAAGGGCTATCCGATTCCCGGCGTGGTTACCGGAAAGCCAATCAGCCTGGGCGGATCGCTGGGGCGCAATGAGGCCACCGGGCGCGGCGTGTTTTACACCATCCAGAGTGCATGTGACCACCTTGGCATGTCGTTGGCGGGCGCGACAGTCGCGGTGCAGGGCTTTGGAAACGCCGGGTCGATTGCGGCGCAACTGCTGCACGAGGCGGGCGCCAAGGTGATCGCGGTCAGCGATTCGACAGGATGCGCTTATAACAAGAACGGCCTGAACATCCCCGAGCTTATCCACATGAAAGCTTTGGTCGGGCATGTGGAAGGCTTCCCGGAGAGCGAGCCGATTACGCCTGAGCAGCTGCTGGCACTCAAGTGCGACATCCTGGTACCGGCGGCACTGGAGAACACTGTCCGTGAGGACAATGCAGCCACTTTGAACGTCAAGATCGTGGCCGAAGCCGCCAATGGGCCTCTTACTCCGGCAGCAGACAGGATTCTGGAAAAAAAGGGCGTATTCATCATTCCGGACATTCTGTGCAATGCGGGCGGCGTCACGGTCTCGTATTTCGAGTGGGTGCAGGACGAACAGCACCTGTTCTGGGAGGCCCAGGACGTTTACAACCGCCTTGAGAGGGTGATGAAGACATCCTTTAAGGACGTGCTGAAGATCCAACAGGAGCGGAAGGTGCCGATGCGGATTGCCGCGAATATGTTGGGCATCGGGCGCGTGGCTGAAGCGGTGCAGTTGAGGAGTATCTATCCTTAGGATCACCCGGGGCTTCGCGGTTCTGGGAATCAGGCCGGTTCAGGGCTGTGGTATCCCACGTTAGGCGCAAAAGCAAAGACGCGCCGAACGTGGGGCACCCGGCTTTTGCGGTTTGTTCAGAATGGCGGGTCGAGGTCTAAGGAATTCTGATTGGTATTTGCCGTCTCGTATGGCGGTCCTCGGAAACTGCCTAAACGCTGAAAAATGGCGAATTTGCGGTGAAAGTCGCCGCCCGGGCAGGGGTGTGCCTTAAGGAAGTTCTGTTTTCCTACGGATTTTTCGATATATTAAAGACTTCAGCCTTGTCCAAGCACGGCCTTGCTTGCTCTGGTCGACCTCTTTTAAGAAAGCCTGGGATGAATTCCCTTCAAGGAGTCGCAGGCGGCGGTGTCTTTCAAACCAGAAACGCATTCTGTTCGGAACGAATTCATTGAGAAGGTTGCCATGAATACATCGGATGGTTGTCCCCGCACACCTGAAGCCCAGGGTCTCTATCACCCGCGGAATGAGCACGATGCCTGCGGAATGGGGTTGGTCGCCAGCATTCGTGGCGAAAAGAGCCACGACATTATCCGAAAGGGGCTTGAGGTGCTCATCAACCTCACCCATCGCGGTGCCGCGGGTTGCGATCCGGAGACGGGCGACGGCGCAGGTATCCTCATTCAGATTCCCCACATGTTCTTTGCGCGGGAGTGCGGCGAGTTGGGGATGCAGTTGCCCGAGGCCGGCGCTTATGGCGTGGCCATGTGCTTTCTTCCGGTTGAAAAGCACAGCCGTCTGCAATGCGAAGGCGTATTTGAACGCATTGCCCAGGAGGAGGGTCTCAAAGTCTTCGGCTGGCGCGATACTCCGGTCAACGGCGATTCCATCGGAAGAGAAGCGCGCGCGTCTCAACCTTACATTGAACAGCTCTTCGTAGGCCGCCCGGAGGGGTTGAAAGAGGATGCCTTCGAGCGCCTTCTCTACCTCGTCCGCCGCCGCACCGAAAATGAGATCGTCGCGTCCGACATCGAAGACAAGGAGATGTTCTACGTTCCCTCCTTCTCCTGTCGCACCATTATTTACAAGGGCTTGATGCTGGCCCCTCAGATTGAGAAGTTCTACTTCGAACTGGCCAATCCGCTGGTCACCAGCGCGCTTGCATTGGTGCACCAGCGCTTTTCGACCAATACGTTTCCGAGTTGGAGGCTGGCCCACCCCTACCGTTACGTGGCCCACAACGGCGAAATCAACACCATCCGCGGAAACATCAGCTGGATGAGCGCCCGCCAGTCGGTGCTTGCAAGCCCCCTGTATGACGGCCAGATTGACAAGGTGTATCCGGTGATCATGCCCGAGGGAAGCGACTCGGGCTCGCTCGATAATGCGGTCGAGTTTCTCTTCCAGTCGGGCCGTTCGCTGCCGCACGTCATGGCCATGCTCATTCCCGAAGCCTGGGCCGGCAATCCGGACATGGACGAGGACAAAAGGGCCTTTTACGAGTATCACGCTTCGCTGATGGAGCCGTGGGACGGGCCTGCGGCGATCGCCTTTACTGATGGCCGCGTGATCGGCGCAACGTTGGATCGGAATGGCCTGCG
>OCZT010004764.1_pt1 | contig 13594 bp, 8 predicted proteins | sample 1539031 | NCBI WGS metagenome assembly OCZT01 (sample SAMEA3539308, study PRJEB22396) | soil metagenome | biome: tundra; feature: field; material: soil | place: USA | collected 2010-05 | depth 0.15 m | reverse complement strand
CAGAACCTGAATTGGATAGTGTTGTTTATTATGTAAATACAGGTACTAAAAAATCAGAAGGAAATTCAAGAAAAATTGTTATTAATAAAGAAACGGGTGAAGAAAGGTTTTGTGCAACATTAATTAGTACTGAAGATTTACAAGAAAATCCCAACATGACAGGGCAATATAATGTGGAAAGATATTTGGATGCCTTTAACAAAAGAGTTAAAGTACTTTTAGTCGGATTTGAACCAGAAACTATTAAAAATTTTTTATCTAAAATAACAACAGTTAAAACCAAAGTAAATATTGACGAACCAGTTATTGATGAATCCGTTAAAGCTAAAAAAATTAAACCCAAAACTAAAACAGTTAAAGAAATAAAATTTGAACAAGCGGATTCTACATTATTAAATTTGGAATTAAAAAACTTTGATCTTAACGATTTTGATGAATCAATGCATTTGGAAGAATTAGAAGTTAATTTCTGGAATAAAACAGGATACGACCCAAGAAAAATATGGAATGGATTTAAAACAGTTGACGATAATAAAATTTATTATGAAATATATGATAATGCTTTAAATTATTTAAATGAAAAAATGGTGGCAAGTAATAAATCAAAAATTAAATCAATAAATGACGAACATGAAAAAGGTGATCTTATTTTAATTAAAAACAGTGGTGAATATAACGTTGGTGTATTTAATGGTATTTTTATTGAAATAATCAAAGAAAACGTTGTTATTCCTAAAGGCGAAATTGAATTAGAATTTAATAAAAAAGAAGAGGAAAAAGCAAAAAAAACTAAAGAAACTGAGTTGGAACTAGCAGAAAAAAATATAGAAAAGAAAAATTTGGAAATCTTAAAAAATAAAAGAACAAAATATTTTAAACGATTTAAAAAACGCTTTAAAATTGCCGAAAATATTACAATGGAAAAACTTTTTAAAACTGATGATACAGTACTTGATGATTTTGATTTGTATATCAGACAAATGGAAGGTATAGAGGAAGAAGAAGCTAATGAATATTTAGGTTTTGATATTGACAGCGATGATGGTACATATTAAACTTTTAATAGTATTTATATGAAAATATGTACTAATGAAAATAAAAAAAATACAATTATTTGAAATTATCGATTCAAATGGTGAACTGATTGGAAGAAATGACGTACCCTCAACTGGTGCTGATTTAGAATCAGGAGCAAACAATACTACAGACTATAACTCAAAAATTGGTCAACAGCCATTCAGATATGACATGTTGGGTCGTTTTGGCTTTACCTTATTACCATTTTTCGAAGGCAAAGAAGATCAGGGACAAAAAGAATTGTTAAAGGATTTGGCACAACTTATGCATGATAAACGTATTGATGTGTTAAAATATTATTATAAAAATCCTCAATTGTTAAAATCTGATTATAGAAAAGAAGCTGATGGTGAACCACATTCAGAACAATGTGAAAAAGAAGATATTGAATGGGCAAGAAAAGCTATTAAGGCAGTCGAACCACATTTTGAAAAAGCATTTAAAGAACCAATTGATGAAACTGATGCAATAAATGAAAATAAAATTGTTGAAGATAATGTAGTTGAAGACAAACTTGTGGATAAAAGGGGTGAAGACGAAATGTCTAAAAAAGGCGAAGATAATGATATTAAAGAAAAGAAACTTGAAAAAATTGCGGGTTTGATTAGTAAATTAGATAAAAAAGATAAAGATAAAATTGCAAATTTATTGGAAAGGAAGTAATGGCTAATTCACAATTACTCAATAAGCAGTATAAGATACCCCCAGACGTGTTGAAAAGCATTCAAACGACTCTTATATCCAATCCTCAAGGTGAGGGTATTAAAAGAGCTAAATACATGCTTAAAAACGGTTCTGTGACATATCAAGAACTAAAAAGACTAAAAAATTTCTTTGATTATTTCAATCCGCAGACTGGAGATAAAATGCAATATGCTCTTGCTGGTGGAAATGCTATGAAACAATTTATTGAAAAAACTTTAGCAAGCGACAGGGCGGGTGTTGCAATGACAAAGAATGTCAAACAGGATATGAACGTTGACCCCAATTTGGGTACAAAACCATATCAGACACCAAGACTGAATGAAGATAAAAAAGAATTAAAAAAGAATGCAGTTGTTGTTATTGTTGACAATGATAATAAGATATTGTTACTTAAAAGAGGAAATAAAGTACCTTGGATGCCTTCAAAATGGGGATTGGTTGGTGGTGGAATTGAAAAAAGTGAGACTCCACAACAAGCAATTGAGAGGGAGATTTTGGAAGAAACAGGTTTAGCAATTAAAAAATTTATTAAATCATTTAGTATTCAAAGAAATCCAGATAGTATTGAACATATATTTACTTGTCGATATGAGGGTGACCCAACCGATATAAAGTTAAATGAAGAAAATACAAATTATGGTTGGTATGATGTTGATGAAATGAAATTCTTAGATATTGTGCCACATTTGATAGAATATATTACAATGGCATTCAAGCCATACGATGATAAAAAGAAATAATAAAGAAAATTTTGTATTTATATTAAAATAATTGAGTAAATAAAACATAAAAAAATGAGCAAATTAGAAGGAATTAGTTTACAATTTGAAACTTGTAGTATTGCAAAAAATCGTTTCAGTTGCAATGATCAATATAATACTGGCAACCCAGATGCATTATCTGATGGTGACGTACAAGGCAAAGGTGAATTGAACGGTAGCGTTGGTAGTTGTGATGATATTAAAGACAGAAAATGTGAAATTACAAAGAATAAATATCAACAAGACAGACAATACAATGCAACTGTTGCATAATGATCAGTGAAGCTAAAATATTGCTTGAGAACGTTAAGCATTTCCGCCAATTATTAACAGAAGGCGTTAGTGATAAGGTTATTGTCGATGCCATTAATCAACATAAATTTCTTTATATTTATTATAAAGGAGAAAATACAATTGAAACTGGTTATCGAACAATAAGACCTTTTGTGCTTGGCGTAAACACAAGTGGTAATTTAGCACTTAGAGCATGGCAAGATAAGGGTAGAAGCGACAGCTTAAGACCTGATGCTCCAAGAAATAGATTACATCATGAACATGAAGTAGATACGGATGGAATAGAAAAACCGGGATGGCGATTGTTTTTGGTTAATAATATAACTTCTGCAATACCAAGAGGTGAAAGATTCGTTGATGCACAAGGAAATGTAGAAATACCAACAGGATATAAAGAAAACGATAAAGATATGACAGGTGGTATAATTGCATCTGTTACATCTGGTGGTAAAATACCTGTAGGTGGCATACCAACAACAAGACAAAAAATGCCAAGATGGGAAAAATACAAAGATGCTAATAAACTTAATCGTAAGATCACTAAAGAAGATATTCTTGGATTGGTTGATATTGCAAAGAAAGTTATGAAAAAACCTATCACAGATTTTTTTGTTGCAATTGATAATAGAAACAATTTTAATTTACAAGATGTAAGAACCAAACTTAATTTTCCGCAAAATGCATATGTGGATGATTTAAATAATTTATATAATAGGTTTGTCATGAAAACACCTGTGAATAAAGCAGCACAAGATCAGTTTGTAAAAAATCAAAAAGATAAAATGGTGAATGATATAACACAAAAAGAAAGTAAAATTCTTAAAAATCCATCAATGTTTAAAGAAAATGAAAATAATCCTATTGTTAAGAAGACTTTTTTCAAATAATAGAGTATTTATAAAAAAATATAAAATTTTATAAAATGGCACAACCTGATTTAAATAAACTTAGAACCGAAATCGATAGTCGCAAAAGGGAAAGAAATATAAAATCATCACCATTAGGTGAAAGTACAGGTACTAATATTGCACCAAGAGACGCTTTTTTATATGAATTAATTAAGTCACATGATACTGGCGTTGAAACACCAGCAACAGATTTAATTAAATTAGTTGAAAATCAAGTTGCAATTAAAAATAAAGAAACTGTACGACACAATATTAATGAAACTGCTGTTGTTGACAGAGCACCAGCACGTCTTCCGCTTCCAACCAATAAACCAGTTGAAATGTCACCCGAAAGAGACGAACAGTTATTTATTGATCTTCAAAAGAAAAACAAACAAACATTAGCTGAATCAATTGCACCGTATATTGCTGGAGGTCAGAAAAAAAATCCTAATCCAACTGCTGGTGCAGTACCAGCAATGAATTTAAATGAAGGTTATTTGGTTGAAAATGTAAAAAAAATTGTTGATAACTATTTAATTGATAATTTCGGTCCTGTTATCGAAGAAGCAATTAAGGGTACAATTATTGAAATGTATGCTGCTGAACGAATAAAAGAAGTGCTTACTGAAAATAAAGAAATGATAAGAACAGTGATATTTGATGTCATTAAAGAAATTTCAGATAAAAATAAAGCAAAGAAAGCGCAACTGTAATTGCGCTTTTTTTTTCGCAATTTTTTTACAGCTAAGTTTGTATTTATAAACATACTACAAATAGTTACAGCATGACTTACGATAACTTCTTAAAATTATTGGATGAATTTGAAGAAATACAATCATTTACAAAGAAAATTGAATTCGCTAATCGATATTTTCAAAAGATAGGTAGTGGGTCAGGTAGAATTGTTTATGATATTGACGGCACTAAAGTTTTTAAATTGGCAAAGAATACAAAAGGCGTTGCTCAAAATGAAGCTGAAATAAATATTGGTTCATATCAAGACACCCACAATATAGTCACAAAAGTTTTAGAAAGTAATAATAATGGTAGTTGGATTATTTCCGAAAAAGCAAAAAAAGTTAACGAAAGCAGAATTAAACAATTAACTGGTATTCCAAGTTTAAATGATTTATTTTATTTTCTTAGAAATCATGAAAATGCAATTAAGGGTGGTAGGAATATGTTTCATCAGGATGAAGACATACATGAATTGTTAAATGATAACGAATTTGCTATTGAATTAGAAGACATAATGGCAAATTATTCTGTATCTGCTGGCGACTTAGGCAGACCAAGTACATACGGTGAAGTTCTTCGTGATGGTCAGCCAACAATTGTTTTAAGTGATTATGGATTAACAGGCGAAGTGTATGACACTCATTATAGTCCAAGTAGAAAGAAAAATTATCGTATGTATGAATTATATAATAATAATGATGGTAATGATGATATACTTGGAGATATGCCACCACAAGATGCAATAGATACACGTAGAGGAATGTGGGCGCAATTACCTTATAGTGTAAGTGATGGTAGTGGAGTAATAAATGAAGATTTTATTTCTTTTATTCTTGACAGAGATAAATATCCAACAAGAATATTACCAAGTGCACCATATATAGTCGATGAATTTCATAATTGTGTAAATAATATTGACGAAACTTTAAATCATGTTAAAAACAAAAAGAAATTTTATAAAAACTTATTAAAACTTCAAGAATATCTTATTGAACAAAAACTTTATGACAGAGAACCTTTGGGCGAAATTAAATATTTAAATGAAGATGGCAGTGCTTTATATTCTACTGATAATGCAATGGGACAAGATAATTTTCCAACACATAATAATATTGATACTTCACCTTCAATTAGAAATGATCTTGATGCAAATATTAATATTGAAGAAGATTTAGAATATCGTCACGTTGTAGGTGATGCTACTGAAGATCAATATGCACTTGATGAAGAAAGAAAAAAATCATACATGGCTGGCAGCAGTACTGTTGAAGTGAAAAAGAAATGTAGATTAGCGGGTAATGGTAACACTTCAACTGCATGTAATCAAGGTGATATAAATAATCTCAATATAAAACCTCTTAAAGAAGCACAGAATCCAGAATTTACTGGTTACAATGCTGACGTGGATAAAATTGAACAATCGGAGAAATCTTATTTAAATAAAGTTACTGATAATTACCTTAAAACCAATAGAAAATTCTTACAATCATACCTTACTCCAGAGGAAATGCAAATTGTCGATACTTGGATTGCCAGTGATTTTAAAACTGGTGATAGAGATGATGATAAAGACGCATACACAGTAAGAATGAAAGGTATTCAAGCACTTCAGACAGCAGACCCAGAAACATATGCGAAGTTCAGTGCTGAAGTTCAGAGATATTTAGACACCAGTTCAAAGGTTAGAAAATTCTTTTTGAAAAAGAAATTTGATCTCGATAAAAAATATCCGGGTGATGCACGTTTTGGTATGGCTGGTGATATTAATGTTTCAGAAGTATCACACTTTACTACAACCGATGGAGCAATTGATATACTTGATGATGGTTATATTATGCAAAATGATGAGGGTGGCGTTTCCACAACTTCAAATAAGAATTTAGTTAAAGATATACAACCAGTATTTTATCATCCTCAATCTAGTGGTTATGAAGGTGTAACATACAGAAATTTAAGCACTCAGTTTGTATTGGATTTTAATAAAATTAAAGCAGACGGCATAAAATTCAAAAAGGGTAATGAAAATAGAGGAACACATATTGGTGAAGATGAAATACGAATTTATCCTGAAGACGGAGAACTAGATGTTTATAAATATTTAAAGAAAGTTATAATTGATTCAGAAAAAAAACAAAACCCTGAAAGCTACAATAAATTAATTGAAACATTAAAAGAAAAAAATATACAGTATTTTATTAAAAATAAGTCACAAAATCCCGATATAATACAAGAAGAAATAAATGAAGAAATTTCAGCAAGCGAAGCATATACTGATCAGGGTGCAATAAAAACCGTTTTAAGTGGAAAAAGAAAGATTGGCTTTGTTCATATAAATAAACCAATTGCTCAAATATTGGAAAAGAAAAAAATAGGTGTTATTCCAGTAAGAATGACATCACAAAACACAATGATTGCAATAATATATCGTGATAAAATAAAAGCATATTTATTATATCAAATTGCTAAAAGACATGGTGGATATTTGGATGACAAAACTCCCGAAGAAGCCCGTGAGATAGGACAATTATTAGAATATAAAGAAGAAGATATTAATGATTTCATTCGTAAAAATTATGGTAATAAAATACCTGTAATGCCAGAAAGATCACCTGATGATTTTAATGACTTGGCTGAAGATGTTTCATTTGATTTTTGGGATTTGAACGAAGAAAAATTTCCTGAAGGTATTGCAGATGTGGCAGCAGAAAAACAATTTGGTATTAAACCACTACATCAAGACTTTGAAGATAAATTTAATAGAGAAGAAAAAGAAGATGTTGTATATGTAAATCCTACAAACGATTTGGTAATTATTAGAAATCCAAAAATTTTAAATGATATTGGAACAAATGTCAGGGGAGTAATTGACTCTGATGGTAATTTATATACTGAACAAAAAACTTCAAGTATACATTTTGATATTCTTTCTGCATTGGATGATCTGGGTCTTGTGGTAGACGAAGAAGATTGGGCAGCTAAACTTCCTACGAATTTTGTTACTGTTCAAAGATATATAAAAACTAATAAATATTGTTTAGGAGAATCTAATTATCCTATGTATCAAAATATGTCAAGAAGAAGTGGTTCAGCATATTGGGAAAAAATGCCGACTGTAGAACAGGCAACACCAGTATATCAAAAATTCATGGATAGAGCAAGGCAAAAAAATCCCAGTATTGAATTTATTAACGAACCAATACAATATTACGTTGATAAACAAGAAAAAAATGCTATATTTGAAAGCAAAACATTGAATGAAGGACAAATAATGGCATTAAACTATCTTCCTTTTAAAGAAGACGTTGAAGAAGCTGGCGGTAAAATATATTCAGTTGGTGGTGCTGTCAGAGATGAAATTCTTGGCAAAGAATCCAAAGACTTAGATATACTTATTACTGGCGTGCCATTTGAAAAACTTGAAGAAATACTTAGTAAATACGGTGCTGTAAATGCTGTTGGTAAATCATTTGGTATATTGAAATTTAAGCCAAAAGGTGCAACTGAAGATATTGATATTGCTATACCGAGAACAGAGACTCCAACAGGTGAAGGTGGTCATCAGGGATTTGATGTCAAGTCTGATCATAATTTATCAATTGAAAAAGACCTTGAAAGGCGTGATTTTACAATTAATGCAATTGCTAAAGACGCTGAAGGTAATATAGTTGACCCATTTGGCGGTCAAGAAGATATTAAAAATAAAATAATACGTGTGGTTAATCCACAGGCATTTAGTGATGACCCACTCAGAATGTTACGTGCTGTGCAGTTTGCAAGCCGTTTCGGTTTTACTATTGAACCAGAGACAATAAAAATGATTCAGGAAAATGCAAGCAGGGTTAAAGAAATTGCTCCAGAAAGAATTTTGACAGAATTTGATAAAATAATCAAAAAGGGCAATATTTTGACAGGTGCAGAATTGCTCATGAACACTGGACTATATGCACAAATATTTGGTGGCAGACCGCAGAAACTTAGTGGAGTATTTACCAAAGTTAGAACAATGGGTGAATTTATTTATTTATTAAGTAAAAATCTTGTTAATGACCCTGCAGAATTTTTTAAAAATAATTTAAAAGGTGACGAGAACACATATAGAGAAATTAAAGCACTTCAATTAGCGTATGAAAGTGGAGAGGCTACTAATTTAATTGAAGCAAGATCAGTTGCACATAATATGTACGTGATATCTCCAACATCATTACAAAGTCAGATATTGCCAAATGTTATTAAAACTGCTGCACAAGAATTACTTGAAGGTAAGTATCCCAAAACTGTTAATGAATTGACAGTAAATGGTAATGATTTAATGAAACTTGGTTTGCAAGGTAAAGCAATCGGTGATATGCAAAAATCGTTATTGTTAAAGATTTATTCAAATAAAATTAGGAATGATAAAGAAGAATTACTAAATTTGGCAGGTCAAAATAAACCAATAATTAAAGAAGATGTTGGTGATAGAATTGAATATGGTGCGTTATTGTTATTTCTTGATCTACCTATTTGGAATAAAATTACATCAATAATTAATAAAGACGATCTCTATATAAAAGATAATGATTATGGTGTTGAAAAAGACCCGCATGTTACAATATTATATGGTTTCCATGATGAAGTTACTGCTGAAGAAGTGTTTGATTTATATAAATTAAATATGCCATTAAAACCAATTGAATTGCGTATTAAAGGTATAAATATTTTTGAAACTTTCGAATTTGACGTAGTAAAATTCGATGTTGAGTCAGATATACTTACAAAAGCACATGATATAATGAAAGATTTGCCAAATACTGAAGATTTCCCTGACTATCATCCACATATAACAATTGCATATGTAAAAAAAGGTGAGGGCAAAAAATATGTTAAACCATTTGAGAAAGAAAGAACATTGAGAGGTAGTAAATTAGTATATTCTACTAAAGGTCAAAGAGGTGATACTGGTGAAAATTTAATACTTGGAGAAGGTGTTGCTGATAGATATGCTGAAAAACAATTTAATATTCCTGACCCAAATACTCAGAGTGATGTACAAGTAATGGGAGATATACAAAAAGAAACTGAAAAACCTATTGCTTATGTTGCATCATATAATTCAAATAAAAAAACACCAATATATTTAAATCCAAAATCATTAACTAATTTTGCTAATGATGTCAGGGCAATTGTAAATAATAAAGGAGATTTATATGTAGCACAGGAAAATAGTAGATTTAATCATGGCATGATGGCACAGGCATTAGGTTTATCTATTGATGATAATGGAATATATAATGATATGAATGAATATCAATTATTGCATAGAGTAGGTAATACTAATGCATTTGGGTTAGGCGATACTGCTCAAGATTTTATTGAGCAAAATTATGAAAATAAAGTATATTTATTAAATATATTACGTCAGGCAAAAAGAAAAAATTCACAATATGATTTTTATAATGAATATTATGACAATATAAAAGATGAACCAGTAAGTCTTAATGAATTCGCTTATCCTGAAGAAAAAAATACTTGGAATATAAACAGAGAAAATGTTGATATATCATTTTTTGTTGAAAAATATGATATATGGAATCAAGGTGAATATGCAGACCCCTCAGAAGCATCTGTGTTTGAATTTTTACAAAATAATTATGAAGATTTCATTAATGATGAGAAACTTAAAAAAGAATTACTTGTGGCTTTAACTGATAGAAATGTATTAGATGAAACGGTTTTAAACGAAATGTCAATTCAGACAATGAATTATACTGATGTCATAACTCCAGAATATATTAAACAATTAGAAATGATTGGTAATTATGATAGATATATTGAATATTATCAGTATGAGGAAAATATGGTTGATGTTGATAAAGAAGAAATTGAAAAAACTGAAGACTTTAAAAAATGGTTTACATATGAATTAAATGTTAGATTTGATGATGCTGTTGACAATATAAAAGATAAAATTAAACCTGATGGTACTATTGATATTTGGAGAAGAATAAAAGTTGATGATATTTGGGTTAATCATCTTTTACAAGCAGGAAAACATTTGGGTATTTATTGGTCATGGGATGAACGTGCTGCAGAAGCACATTGGGGTGATACAGCAAAAAACAGTAATGCGTTAATAAAATCTTCAATCAGAGAAGAATATATTGATTGGAAAAATACAATACATGCAAATATGGATTTAAGTGTGGGTGAAGATGAAAAAGAAATAAGATTGTTTAAAAATACATTATTGAAAATTGAAGAATTAAATATTGATGGTCAAGATGTTGATGAATTACAATTAAGAAGCAAAACATTTTATGCTTAAAAATATTATTATTGAAGAATATTAAATTTACTTATTAATGACTGGAATATCTTATAGTGCTATTGTACTTGATGAACAATCAAGAGAAAGATTAATCAACAGATTTAAGAATATAATACCTGAAGGTTGGTATATTATAGCAGATCATATGACTATTAACTTGGGAGAAATTGACCCCGAATATGAAAATCATCTTGGTATTACAACACCTTTAACCGTTAATGATATTGCTATTGACGACAAAGTAATTGCAGTAGGCGTATCATCAGAATATAAAACTGTTAATGCTAAACCACATATAACATTGGCAGTAAATCGTGCAAATGGTGGCAAACCAGTGATGTCAAATAATTTGACTAATTGGGAAAGATTACGTAGACCATTATTATTAAAAGGAAAAGTAACTCAAATAGAATATAAATAAAATGATAACAAGACTGTGTGCATTTGATTTCGATAGTACTCTAATAGATTCTCCCCAAAAAGAAAATGGAAAAATTCAATGGTCAGAGAAAATGGGAAAGCCACATCCATATCAAGGTTGGTGGGGTAGACCAGAAAGTCTTGATCTGAATGTTTTTAATATTAAACCATTTCCTAAAATATTGAATCTTTTAAATAAAGATATTTCAACACCAGCTACATATACAATTGTATTGACTTCAAGACAGGAAAAATTACGTTCTTTAGTTCAAGAAATATTAGATGTTAATGATATTCATGTCGATAAACTTGATATGCAACGTGACCAAAGAACTAAAGGTCAAAAAATTCTTGATTATACAAAAAAATTTCCAGACTTGAAAGAGATTAATGTTTATGATGACAAAGATACTGATATTATGTCATACGAAGGAATAAAAAATCAATTACCTGAAGGAATAAAATTTAATATTTATCTTGCAAATAACGGTAATTTAACTTTAGTTGAAGCAGAAAGTAAACTTATATCAATCATTAAAGAAGAAGTTCAAAATTTTGTTCCTGATGATGACTATGTTTATCATGGCACATATGATGGTGCTGGATATTATATACAACGTACAGGTAGTATGAAAATCAATGCAGCAAATAATAATGAACCCTTTATTTCATTTACCAGTAAACCAAATGTTGCAAAATATTATGCGGATATGAAAGGTGGGTCAGCAAGAGGTATTGTACTCAGAACAAAAAAGACTGATAACTTTCAATTGTCCCCTAAATATAAGAAAAATGAAGGATATGAATGGGTAACAACCAGAGAAATACCACTAGATGAATTGGAGATTAATACAAAATATGGATGGATTCCATTAAATAATTGGGATTTCATTGATAAAAAAATAAAATCAATTATTAAAGAATAATATTAAAAAACTCTTGTATTTGTCAGAATAAAAATATAATTTTACAAAAAATTTAAAAATTTATGAAAAAACTACTAACAATCACATTATTATTTGCAATAATGTTAATATCATTTACTTCTTGTGCTATATTCAAGAAATCAACTACTACTAAAAACACTCTTACTACACAAAACACTTTTACTTTATTTGTATTAACAACTGAAGGAACTGCAACAGTTAATACAGTAACTGATGTATGGCTCGGAGTGGATATTCCAAGAAGCACACCCACAACATTTACTTTTAGAAATAATTCAATTACATCAGTAAATGCTTCTGGTTATATGTTACTAGCTGGTGATGAAAATGCAAGTAGTACGAATAATAATCTTGATGGAGAGGTTATAACAGGTAATTTATTGACATGGAATGGCACTGATATGACAAGTATTACACATGGATTATTTACTGGTTGTAATATAAATGCTGTTGTTGAATATAATTATCTTAATAAAGTTCCAATGTCAATTGTACGTAAATCCTATAATGGTATGACAAATACAGCAGGTGGTGTTGCTTATAATATTATAAATAATCCTATTGCGGTTGGTACTGTTGTAAAGGGAATGAATAATGTTAATATTTATAACAATACATATTATAGCAATCAACCAATGTATAATGGTACTACAGGAACATGGAGAGGTATTGTAGATATTTATACTAACACTGATGTAACTCCAAATGCACCATCAACAGGAACAAAAATTAAAAATAATATTTTTTATACTAAAAATCAGATTTATAATATATATATTTATGATGCAGCTTGTTTGTCTGGATTTGAATCTGATTATAATCTATTTTATTGTGAAGCTGGTACTCCCGTTTTCAATTATCTTGGAACGCAAAAAACATTTACTCAATGGCAAGCATTAGGATATGATATACATTCAATAGTAATTAATCCGAATTTTAATAATTTTACTGATTTTGTACCTACTGTACGTCTTAATTATGGAACAAATTTAGGCACAACATGGCAAACTGGATTATCAACAACAGCTACATGGGTACTTAATTCTTCACCTGCTACAATTAATCAGAATGGTACTTGGCAAGTTGGTGCACGAGTATATGATGTTTCAGCATTACCAGTAAGCACATCAAGTGTAATTCAATTTATTATTACTAAAAATCCTAATATTGTAATTAGTATTAAAGGTATTAATGGAATTAAATATTATAATAATATTTTTTATAGTACTAAAGTGGTAGCAGATAATCCTGTTGGAACAGGTATTATTGATGTATATCAAATTATTGATACAACACAAACAACAGCAGGAGCAAAAATTTTTAATAATATTTTTTATACTGTTAATCAAATACCAAATATCAGATTAATTGATGCAAATTCTTTAGTTAATTTTGAATCAGATTATAATATTTTTTATTGTGAAGCTGGTACTCCGATATTTACATATCTTGGAA
>OCZT010004761.1_pt1 | contig 13596 bp, 9 predicted proteins | sample 1539031 | NCBI WGS metagenome assembly OCZT01 (sample SAMEA3539308, study PRJEB22396) | soil metagenome | biome: tundra; feature: field; material: soil | place: USA | collected 2010-05 | depth 0.15 m | reverse complement strand
CAATGGTAAAAGTAGCGCCATAATAGATGATATACGGGAAAAATATGACAATTTTATTTAAAGAATTTATTTAATAGATCCTGCGGCCAAGTATAATATATACCTTAATTATCAATGAAAGTACATGAAAGGATTTTGCATTAATATCGAAAAGGCAACTCTGGAAAACGGCAATTTTCGCAAGGTACTCTATACCTCAAAGCATAGTCAACTTGTTCTTATGAGCCTAAAGCCAATGGAAGAAATTGGTATGGAAGTCCATGAAGATAATGACCAGTTTTTCCGTTTTGAGAAAGGATATGGGAAGTGCATTATTGACGCCAACGAATATGAAGTCGGAGACGGATTCGCAGTAGTGGTGCCTGCAGGTGCGCAGCACAATATCATTAACATTTCTAAAACAGATGACCTAAAACTCTACACTATCTATTCACCTGCTCATCATAAGGATAAAATCGTGCGTGCTACGAAGAAAGAAGCAGAAGCCAATGAAGCAGAATTTGACGGCGTGACTACGGAATAATATTATAAGAAGCCGGATAACAATTAAGATTATTTCGGAAGAATAAACTTTCAGATTCAGTTTTATTTATATTTATATATATTTTTGTTCAAAAGTATTTTGCTATTATTTTTTATGGAATATTCTATTTATGATTCTGTTTTAGTTAAATTTGTTAAAAATGTTCCATGAGATCTAGACGTTCTATTAGTCACATAAGCTCAATGGGTAATAGATCAGCAATTTTTTCTTGCGTAAATGAAATTTAGAAAGCTCAGAAACTTAAACACAAAAACTGTGTATCTGTGAGAACAATAGAACAGAAGCCATATCAGTAAAATTATTGGATATATATTCTACTTTTTGCAACGAAAGAAAAGGATAAATTATGAAATTTTTCTGTTCATTTTAGATCAAAGCCAGAAAGATTAGAGAAGTATAACACAAGCATAAATTCTGTAAAATAGAATAGTGGTTATATCACGAAATTGGGAAAAAATAAATGAAAATATAGACACCAGATATATTCTTAGTACACTGTATTATTAATTGGAATCCTTTGTATGAATTTTTGCAACAGAACCGTACAGCTAATGCCACATTTTAATAATAATTACAAAAGCCATGGATCATCTTCTGGTTCAATGCAAGGATCACCATTAGTATCAATCACCCTGCATGAATCTTTTTTCATTGTAGGTTGATTTAATTCAGGATGTTTATTATTTGCTTCATAATTAGCTATTCTTGAAATACGCTTTGGCAAATCTAAATCAACAGTTGAAATATATATCTCCAGTGCTTTTGCAACACCTTCACCATATTTAGGATCTGCTTGATAGCAATTATAAATATATCTATGCTTAATTTGAAGGGTAGAATCGCCCATATTTCTTGCAGTATTTTCAAACAAAACTTGTTGCTGATCAGGAGTCATAGCTCTGAATAACTCTCCTGGCTGAGTATAATAATCACTGTCATCTTCTCTGAAATCATATCTCCAAATATCTGTTGAACCTGTTTTTTCAACTGGAAGTGCATATTGAGGTTGATCTTTCCAATTTCTATAGCTATTAGGTTCATAATGCAGTTGACTTCCTCTATTACCATCAACTCTCATCTGTCCATCTCTATGGAAGCTATGATAGTTTTTAACACCTTGAGGGGAATTCACAGGTATCTGATGGTGATTTACACCTAATCTATACCTCTGTGCATCTCCATAAGAGAACAAACGTCCCTGTAACATACGATCTGGAGAAAAACTAATTCCTGGGACTATATTAGCTGGTGAAAAAGCAGCTTGTTCCACATCTGCAAAATAGTTTTCAGGATTCTTGTTTAACTCAAATTCCCCCACTGGTATTAATGGAAAATCCTTTTTATGCCACATTTTAGTTAGATCAAAGGGGTTATTCTTCATAGAATTGGTTTGTTCCTCTGTCATAACTTGTATATACATTTTCCATTTTGGGAACTTGCCTTTTTCAATGGCTTCATAAAGATCTCTTTGATGACTTTCACGATCCATTCCGACAACTTTTGCAGCTTCCTGATCGGTGAGGTTTCTTATACCTTGTTGTGATCTGAAGTAGAACTTTACCCATACACGCCTATTATCTTTATTTATTAAACTGTAAGCATGGCTACTAAATCCATGCATGTGCCTATATGAAGAAGGTATTCCACGATCACCCATAATAATAGTTACCTGTAGCAGAGATTCTGGTAAAGATGTCCAGAAATCCCAATTAGTATTTGGACTACGCATATTGGTACGTGGATCACGTTTAACAGCGTGATTTAGATCAGGAAACTTTAAAGGGTCTCTAAAAAAGAATACAGGTGTGTTATTACCTACCATGTCCCAATTACCTTCTTCAGTGTAAAACTTCAAAGCAAAACCACGAATATCACGCTCTGCATCTGCTGCTCCCCGCTCACCAGCTACAATAGAAAAGCGTGCAAACATTTTAGTTTGTTTTCCTATTTCAGAAAATATGGTTGCTTTAGTGTATTTAGTTATATCATGAGTTACAGTAAATGTTCCAAATGCTCCTGAGCCTTTTGCATGCATTCTACGTTCTGGAATTACTTCTCTGTCAAAATGTGCTAATTTTTCCAAAAACCAGATATCTTGAAGCATAAGAGGTCCGCGTTTTCCGCTTGTCATACTATCCTGATTACTTTCCACCGGAGTTCCCGCTACTGTAGTTAATTCAGTAGAATCTCCTATTGTTTGATTTCTGCTTGGAAGTGGCTTCCCTAATTTATTTTTATCCATTGGATTCATACACTCGTCGCCTGTCATAAAATATCCTCTCAATATGTGATATGTTTTTAACTTGATTTTGTGCATTTTTTGTAATACAGTAAAGTGATACAGAACCAATTAAACTTTAACGATTTTGGGATATATTGCAGTAAGCACAGTATTGACTTTAAAACTTGAATCTATTACAGATATCTATACTCACTAGTTAGCAAACCCATATCCAATTGTTAGTGCTAGGTCTCCATACCCAGTCACAGTTAGCGTAGTAATGGGTGTGGTAGGTGGTTACCTGTCATCTATATCTCTGTGACGATCAAAGTCTCAACTACCTATTTCTAGGTTTTTCTTAGAGTTACTTGATTTAGTGGCCCCTGAATCTAGTTTCTTTGGCTTGTCATTTGTGTTGGTAGGTCCAGGAGCTGCATTTACTACTGCAAACGTCATTGAAATTACAAAAAAGATTACTATTAAAATATTCAGTATCTTTTTTGTCTTATCAAATGTTTGTTTTCCCCTTTATTATACACCTATTTTGATTCAATTATATATTATTTTAAGGATGCTTGTTTTGAAATAACCGCATCTCAGAAGTACTGAATCATCGGTTTACCAATTGATCATCTAAATTTATCTCTGAAAGAATGCGGTGTTGTAAATTTTATTGTCATTTTATGTACTGATGATGTACATACTTGATGATATTTATTTTTGCCAGCGTAATTATTTTAAATTAATGATACGAAAAAAAGATTATAAACAAAAAATAATGCTGCATTAAATATTTCACAGTCAAAGAGCAATTAAATATTAATAATGATTTTGAAAGCATATATATTGAAATACCAGTTTTGTAAGTTTACTAATTGGCTATGGCTCCTGTTTTTGTGGGGATTATCCATACTTCCAGGCATCACTGATAAGCATTGCATTCATCCCAAGACTTTGAGGTGGATAAATATAATTTTCCGGCGTATCACCAATAGAGAGCACTTCCCAAGGCTCAAGTCCAAGTCGATCAAGAGCCATCTTGAAGAGTCTGGGGTCTGGCTTCTTGATATAATAATCAGAAAATATAATTGTGAAATTGAAGCGATCGTATAAGCTAAAAAAGCGAAGTTCCTGTTCAGTAAAAACTCTCTGGGCGTTCGAAACAATGCACTTAGATACATTTTGGTATTTATCAAGTAAACGCAGACTTTGGGGGTAAACTTTCAGTTTTCTTAAGGACGCAGTTCTGAAAGCTTTAGCAGTTTCAATTCCAAGCCAATATGGATCTATTTTTTTAAAAGCATAATCGGCACAAATCTCAGCAAAAATTTCTTCGATACGAATATCTGGGTGCTTTTGATCCGAATTGCCCAGCCTGTCTATGACTTTCCACTTGTATTCTTCTCTTAATCTATCAGGGTTAATCCGCACTCCACTATAGGGTTCCGTTGCAAAAAATCCTTTCTAATGATACAATAGAATAAAAAGAAAACCAAAGATAGTAATATGCTATCTGATTCCTTTAAATGGAAGCATTATGAAGGAGAAATTATCCTATTGAATGTAAGATGGTACTTAAAATATCCATTGAGCTATAGAAATTTAAAGGAAATGATGATAGAAAGAGGAATTCAAGTTGATCACAGTACTATAATGAGGTGGGTACATCAATATTCCCCTGAAATAGAAAAGAAGATAAGAAGACATTTAAGACCAACAAATGATTCTTGGAGAGTTGATGAAACCTATATCAAAGTAAAAGGTAAATGGAAATATTTTTACCGAGCAGTTGACTCAAATGGAGATACAATTGATTTTATGTTAAGTTCAAAACGAAATCGAAATGCAGCGAAGAGATTCTTTAAGAAAGCTTTGAGTTCTAATCAGAATCAAATTCCAAGAGAAATAACAATTGATAAGAATCCAGCTTATCCACCTGCTATAGATGAACTGAAAAATGATAAAATACTACCTAAAAACGTAGGTATTCGACAAATCAAGTATTTGAATAACATTATAGAACAAGATCATAGATCCATAAAGCGAATCGTAAATCCAATGTTAGGATTTCAGTCTTTTCGATCTGCTGATAAGACTTTAAAAGGAATTGAAGCTATGAATATGATTAAAAAAAGACAAGTCAATAATTTAAATTACTCTGTTCTTAATGAAGTCAAATACATTAATCACTTATTTGGTATAGTTTTATAATGTTGGTACATTTTCTTTGAATATTTTGATTTTTATTCATTAATTATAGATTTACATATTTTTTTTAATTTTTTGCAACGGAACCACATTATTCACATGATTCTAAATATATGTTGTTATTGGTATAGTTTTTTAATATATACTATATAGTAATAGCTTTAACTATTTGGTATATAATTATATAATCCTAATCTCATGAATAATAATAGAAGTTCATCTTTACCCCACCCTTTTTGGAAAACTGAATTGAATTTTGTTATAACACTACAAATATGATAATATCAAGTTACCATAAATGTAGAGTTTTTGCTATAAAACATATGCATAATCGAAAACAACAAAAAACTGAAACTTCGTCAGAAAAACTATTGGCTCGGCATTCTATCTTTTGCAATAATTAAAAAATATAATGAATATCAAATTGCAATGGATTTTTAAAATGTTTTATGCTGAAGTAAGCTTTATTCAGAAACTATTAATAAAACAATATTAATATTAAATATTTATCCAATGTTAAAATATTTTATGTATGATAATTTTCCGTTTAGAAACTGTTTTTTGTATAATTTATTTAAAATCGCTACTTGAATAAATGTATATTGTAGAACATACTGAATTGATAATAATGACAATGTACATAGTTTTCTGTGAAAGTAAAAAAGTCATCAATCCAATGCAATCAATATCCACAAGGCTTGTGAAAGGAATGATCACTATGTTAAAATGCAACTTATCTATACACCGGTAACCGAGTAGAAATAAGGAGACAGCTTATTGGTCAATAATGAGAAAAAGCTTGAATTCTGGAGTATTCCTACATCAGAGATGTTGAAAAAACTCCAAATAACAACTGATGGCCTGAAAAGTTCAGAAGTCCGTGAACGTCTTAATAGATATGGAGCTAATATTCTTAAACCAAAAAAACGAACAGACACCATCATACTCCTGCTTTCCCAATTCAGGAGTCCAATTATTCTTATCCTCCTTTTTGCATCTGGACTTTCTTTTTTTCTTGGAGATGTCACAGATACTGTAATTATAGTAATTATTATCCTGATCAGCAGTATGCTAGGGTTCTGGCAAGAAAAAGGAGCTGCTGACGCTTTTGAAAAATTGCTGGCTGCGGTGCAGATAAAGGCTGCAGTGCTCAGAGACGGTAAAGAGACAGAAATTCCTTTGGAAGAGATTGTGCCTGGAGATGTAATAATCCTCAACGCCGGAGATATTATACCTGCAGACTGTCTAATTCTGGAATCAAAAGATCTGTTTGTTAGTGAAGCGACTCTCACAGGAGAGACCTATCCAGTAGAAAAAGTAGCCGGCGTGCTGAACGCAGAAACCCCTCTCGCGAAGCGCACAAATTCTCTTTGGATGGGGACTAGTGTGGTCAGCGGTAGCGGAAAAGTGCTGGTAGTTTCAACAGGAAAGGGAACTGAATTTGGAAAAATATCAGAGAGATTAAAACTCAGGCCCCCGGAAACAGAATTTGAAAAAGGAATTTCAAATTTTGGACATTTTCTGATGAACGTTACGATGCTGATGGTATTAGTTGTATTTGTGATAAATGTATATCTTAAGCGCCCGATTCTGGAATCTTTTCTCTTCTCTCTTGCTCTTGCAGTTGGGCTGACTCCTCAACTCCTTCCTGCAATCATCAGCATTAATCTTTCACGTGGAGCAAGAGAGATGGCGCAAAATAAAGTTATTGTCAAGAGACTGGCTTCCATTGAAAACCTTGGAAGTATGAATTTGCTCTGTTCTGACAAGACCGGCACTCTGACCGAAGGAGAACTGCAACTTCACTCTTCTCAGGATCTCAAAGGAAATAAGAATGAAAAAGTCCTCCTTTATGCCAGCCTGAATGCCTATTACCAAAAAGGCTTTGAAAATCCAATCGATAGGGCAATTCTCGAACAAAATAAATTTGATCTGGCCCAGTATGAGAAATTGGATGAAATCCCTTATGATTTCTTGCGCAAAAGATTAAGCATCCTTGTCTCAAAAAACGATATGAATTTTATGATTACTAAAGGCGCTCTCAAGAATATTCTTGAAATTTGCTCCTTCGCAGAGGTTGAGCCTGAAAAGTCTGTAAAAATTTCCGATTTGAAGACAAGAATAGAGCAGCAGTTTGAAAATTTCAGTGAAAAAGGACTTCGTACTCTTGGGATTGCTTACAGGGAAATGAGACAGCAGAGGATTATAGGAAAAGAGAACGAAATCGGTATGACTTTTCTAGGGTTTCTCTTCTTTTCTGATCCCCCTAAGCAGGGGATTGTGAACACGATAGAAAACATGGAAAAACTTGGAATTTCTTTGAAAGTAATCACTGGAGACAACAAGTTTGTAGCTGCCAGTATCAGCAGGGAGCTAGGGCTTAAGAACTCCAGAATTATAACCGGAAGCGAACTTTATAAGATGAGCAATGAGGCCTTGATAAAGCAGGCAAAAGATGCTGATATCTTTGCCGAGGTAGAGCCTAATCAGAAAGAGCAGATTATTCTCGCTCTCAAGAAAAGCGGAAACGTCGTTGGATTTATAGGAGACGGCATCAATGATGCATCTGCTCTTCATGCAGCAGATGTAGGAATCTCGGTTAATAGTGCTGCAGACGTTGCAAAAGAAGCTGCAGATATCGTACTGCTAGAAAAAAGCCTGGATGTGCTTGTTGCAGGGGTAAAGGACGGACGAAAAACCTTTGCCAACACCCTGAAGTATGTCTTCATGGCTACCAGTGCAAATTTTGGGAACATGTTCAGCATGGCAGGGGCATCCCTTTTTTTGCCTTTTCTCCCTCTGTTGCCCACGCAGATCCTTCTAACCAATTTATTAACTGATTTTCCGGAGATGACCATAGCCACGGATTCTGTGGATAGAGAATTGATTGAAGAGCCACATCGCTGGGATATAGGTTTTATCCGCAAATTTATGATGGTATTTGGCCTTACAAGTTCTGTATTTGACTATTTGACCTTCGGTGTTCTACTCTTCCTCCTACCAGGTATGACAGAGCAATTCAGGACTGGTTGGTTTGTTGAATCCGTTATTTCAGCATCCCTTATAGTTCTAGTAATTAGGAGCAGAAAACCTTTCTTCAGAAGCAAACCTGGAAAATACCTACTAGTAGCCACCCTCCTGACAAGTGTCTTGACGCTTTGCATTCCATTTACTTCTTTTGCATCCCCATTTGGCTTCAAACCACTTCCAATTTCGGTTATCTTAATAATTGGGGTTATAGTAGGGCTATACGTTCTTGCAGCTGAAATAATAAAGACATTTTTTTACAAAAGAATCAAATTTTGAGCTCAAAATCTACTGATTCCACAAATGATTTTCAAGCTCCACTTTTACTATTGGATGCATTTTCTTTATTGACTATGCAGCTGGATACGAAAACTAATGTGATCAGCGATAAAACGAGCATAATACCTAGTTTTTTCAAAGCTTCACCTCAAAAATTTAATACTTAATAATAATCCCTATATCTTGAGCGTTTTATATGCAGAGTTCATAGTATAGAATGACATACTTTAGAAGGAAACACTTAAGCAAATACTAATGAATCCTAATGATATTGATTTTAGAAAAAGGAAACCATACGATTGTTTTATAAAAATATACATATATAATTTTCTCAAGTTTAAATTGAAATATCTTATAATTTCGGCTGAAACTGAAAAAAATACATAGTTTTTGTGGTTAAATCTATGCATTTTCAAAGTTCCATACGAAATAAGAAAAGGTTACTGATCTATGATTCTTAGGGCTTATGGAACTCTTAGAACATCTGAAGCTCCATGAACCCAACTTGAAATTAATTAGCTCAAAATAAGGTCAAAATCATACATGATGTCAATATTAAAGTTTTTAAAGACATTTGAGCCTATCAAGAGCAAGATTTGCAGCTTTTTTGCCTGAAAGGAGCATACCTCCAAAAATGGGCCCCATTCTTGGAGCGCGAGTTGCAGCATTAGCAGCCATTCCCACAACAATTAGACCTGGGTATATCTCCTGTGTTGCATCAACAGTAAGACGCTCTCCAACCTCTGACCACATGGGTTTCTCCCCAAGTACTCCTAATTCCCCTATCTTTGCATTGGGTATTTTTCGAATAATCGTGTTGCAGACAGCTGCATCGTGTCCTGTACCATCTATTACAAGTTTTGTGCTGATCATGAGTGGATCGACATGTAGACATTGTTCTGCAACAGGTCCCCAATTGATCACTATGCCAGTAATCTTGTCATTTTCCCGAATTATAACGTCTTCAAAATTCACAAGGTTAAATACCTCAGCCCCTGCTGAAGTTGCACCTGCAATTAGCTTCCCAACAGATTCAACTGAGTTTGCCACATAATACCCAGGTTGGTATTCCTTATATCTAATTCCAAAGTCATCTAGGATACTGCGAGCCTCTTCCTGTACAACTATACGCGGAAACATCATACCACCAGCCCACATGCCACCTCCAAGAGATGCCTTCTTTTCATAAATGGCGACTTTTATCCCCTCCTCTGCTAGATACTTTGCAGCCACCAGATTTGCAGGCCCTCCTCCAACAAGTGCCACATCAATATCTATGTAGTCAAGAAAGGTTTTCGAATACTCATCAAAAATTGCCCGTGTGATTATTACTTCGTCGAGTTCCATCTTACTATCTCATAGAGTTTCTTGGTATAGATGATAGGTTTGAATGCACAAAAAGTACAAATTAATAATTATTGCTGTTAATAACCTACTAATAGTGCAAAAGATTTTCTATATTCTCTGGTAGCAGTTTAAGGCTTAACTTACCAGTCTTGTGAATTAAAATTAGAATATTGATAGTCTTTTTCATACACCGTTTTTATGTCTAAACCTATGTATTCACTCATTTTTCAGCCAATATCAAAGAGCATTTTTACCTAATTGTGCAGATAAAACATAGTTTTTAGTAAAATATGTGTTATGTTTAAAAGACAAAAAGTTGTTATACGAATAAAAATGAAGTAACTATTTAAACTACAAATCTAATTTATTTAATCTAGAGAATAAAGTTATTTTAAAGCTTTTGACTCAATTTCAGTTGCGTTGCCAAATGCTTTTCTTTTTATTCTATTGTATCATTAGAAAGAATTTTTTGCAACGGAACCGTATATCCTTCTTTGATATCATTCATTATTAAATACATCTCGTAAAGTTATTCGAAATTTTTGGTTCATTTTTAGTTTACTGCATTAGATTTTCTTTTGTATTGGGTCTGTAAAACCCAGTTATATATAATATTTTATAGATAATATTAGCTCATAGATGAAAATTTTAATTTCCGATGGAAAACTTATAGCTATCGGAAGAAATTGCAAAAATTTATGTGTATACACAGACATTTCCGATGGAACTAATTTTAATTAAAAGGTAAAAATTTCAAAGGATAAAATCGTAAACATTATAAGGGAAAATAAAATATTATTTTATATGGAACAAAATGTTTCAGATGGAAACTGAAACGATAGCATTGAATGAATCTTTGTATAACACCATATATATAGGCATTTCCGATGGAGATTATTTTATGGAAAATAGCTGTTACTCCATAGAGAGCATGTGGGACGAAGAAAAAAAGATTTTCTTGAATAAAGCTCTTGTAAAAGTGTCTTATGTGCCAACAAATATTTCTGACGCTCTACATCGAGAAGATGTAATAAAGAAAATGCAGAGATGTTTAATTGATATCTCAAAAAATTTGGCTCCTAATAACATAATTGTTTACGGGAAAATGGGTACCGGAAAAACTATGATCACTAAATTAGTACTCAATGATTTAGAAAGGGTGGCAGCTAAAAAAAGAGTGAAATTAACTACTATTTACATAAGTTGTGAAGATGCAAATAGTGAAAATGGAGTTCTTGGGTTAATCAATAACAATCTCATGTTTGAATTATTGGGAAAATTCAGAGAAAAGATTGGGAATTCGATATCAAGGAATACTTTTAATTTCAAGAAATTATTTAATGAGCTTGATGGGATTTTGATAATAGTTCTTGATGAGATTGATAAGATTAAAAATCCAGATTTGATAAATAAACTTACAAGATCGATCTCTGAAAAAACAGGCCAGCCACCTTGTCTCATCTGCATTACCAATAATATCAACTTTAAAGATGACTTAAAAGGACATACAAAAAGTGTTCTTGCAGAAAGTGAGATACAGTTTAATCCATATAATGCCGAACAATTAAACAATATATTAGATGCCAGAGTTGAAAAGGCATTTTATACTGGTGTAGTTGTAGACATGGTTGTTCCTCTGATTTCCGCGCTTTGTGCTCAAGAAAATGGAGATGCAAGAAAGGCTATCAATTTACTTTGCAAATCTGGTGAGATTGCAGAAGAGAAATTAAAGAACGTAATCAAAGAAGAAGATGTCAGAGAAGCAAACGACAGGCTTGAACTAGACAGACTTACTTCTATAATAGAAACACTTCCCACACAATCAAAATTGACTCTTTTAACTGCTTCAGTTTTGAGTGAAAATAGTCCAAAGAATGAATGTACTACAGGCGAGATTTACAATGTCTATAAACAATATGCCCATTTAATTGATATTGATATATTAACTCAGAGAAGAATTACTGACTTAATAAGTGAATTAGATAGTCTTGGAATAATAAATGCAATCGTAAAATCAAATGGAAGATATGGAAAAACTAAGGTAATTTCAATGCAAGGATCAAAACAGATAATAAGACACGTTTTATTGCAAAATTATAGGCTTAAATCGTTAGAAGGAAACTTTCTGCAGAATTGTTTTAGGAATAATTTTAAATGAATTTCCTCATTTTTGTTTAGTCTTTTATTTTTTCTTCTAAAACATGTGTTATATGTTTTTTTTAAATATGTGGTGTTGAGTAATTTTTCTTTGATAATATATGAAGATTACTATATTGTTCTAATGTAACCAATTAAAACCGTCAAATAATATAGTATATCGTTCCATCGGAAATCTATATGTATATGAAATCTCCCTTTATTTTTCTGGTGATAGTGTTTTATAATTCCATTGGAAATATTTTTTTACATTTTATTCCTATAGATTTCACGAAGTAAAGCCAGATAACATCGCTGACTAGCCCCTCGTTTTATGACCAAAAAGTTAAAACCTTCTTTAATTGGCTAGGTGTCATTCGAAAGAATTTTTTGCAACGGAACCCAATAAACCTCGATTTTCATGAGTAGTTTAAATATCAATCATAAGCATATGACGAAATTTAGGAGTTTATCGGGTTCTGGTGCAAAAAATCTGGCTTTGTTGCAAACCCAGTGAAAAACTTTACAATTAGGAAAATTAATCAATATCATCAAGGGAAAATTATATATAAAGGTAAGAATTGTAGTATCAAACTGCGGAAATATTATTTTTGCAACAGAACCTTTTGAGATAACACCAACCAACTAATAAAGGACGACTGTTTTTTACCCACCTAATGTAATATCCTGATCTTGATAAAATTCTATTGCATTATACAAGTGTTCTGGCTTGAAATCTGGCCACATTTCATCAACTACATATATATCTGAGTATACCGTTTGAATTGGAAGCATGCCACTGAGTCTACATCTTCCTCCCCAGCGAATAAGTAAATCTACTCTTGGAATGTCTGCTGATGCAATGTTTTCTATCATTTTTTTATTATCTAAAGAGTTATCAGATGCATACGTTAAGTCCCAATACCAACCATAATTTATCAAAAAATTTATCTTTATTTTACCTTTCTCAACTTTAGTTTTCTTTGTATATGCAAGTAACTCTTTTGGAAACATATCCGAATTAGTATTTCCTACTACAAGGATTTCGGCATCACATTTAACAATTTCTTTAACTGATTTTATACAAGCATCTACAAATGCTTTTCTTTGAACTTGAGGCCTTTTTGTGTTATCTTGAGTAAATCCAAAAAAAGTAACTTCGTCTATTCCAACTTTCACGCATATATCATATACTTCTAAACCTGGAATTATTCCATAGTTATATCCTTCATGTTTTTCTAAACCTCTAGCTAGAGCCCATCTTCTGTTACCATCTGGTATTATGGCAATATGTCTTGGCATTCTTTTAAATTTTGGTATTTTCAGAGCATTACTCTCCTCCTATCTCTTTGATTAAATTGCTATAAATAATCTTCATTTGGATTGATTTAATGAGAACATAATTCAGTTAACACTTTTTCACTTTAATCCGAAAAACTGTTTCAAGAGAAATAATCGCTTAATCTAGAGCAGCCCCGCAAAATGTGGTTGTGGTGCAAAAATGATATTTCCTCAGTTTGATACTATAATTTTTACCTTTTTGCATCATTTTCTCAGTTATGAGAATGATTAACTTTCCTAATTGTGAAGGTTTATACTTATTTTGCAACAAAGCCTGATAAGTTATTGATTATGCTGATAAAGTTTCTGTTTTTCTGGTTTCATTGATGCATAGGTTTTGCTACAAAAACGGTGCATAAAAAAACTCTAAAACAGACATTTTGTCAGTGACTGTCGTCGTAGCTTCATTAGTAGCTACAAAGGTTAGTGCATCCACAACAATGGTAAAAGTAGCGCCATAATAGATGATATACGGGAAAAATATGACAATTTT
>OCZT010004760.1_pt1 | contig 13601 bp, 8 predicted proteins | sample 1539031 | NCBI WGS metagenome assembly OCZT01 (sample SAMEA3539308, study PRJEB22396) | soil metagenome | biome: tundra; feature: field; material: soil | place: USA | collected 2010-05 | depth 0.15 m | reverse complement strand
CCTGACGCGCAATGGGACTCTACCAACCAGTCTAGCGTCAAATCGGCTGCCCAGGCCGACAGCATCCAGCCTGGTTGGTAGAGTCCCATTGCGCGTCAGGCGTTCTCTCGTGCTGCAGCATCCGACAGTGGAGAAGACTCCATGCCCGCTGAGAGTCCGACCGTTCCGGGCGAGTCGCAGCTACAGCCCGTGACGACATTGACAACCCTCCGCTACTCAGCCTCACGAACGCATTTTGCTGCATAGCTCCCGGCTTATCGCCAAGGGGTTTACCGATAGCTGTCGACAACAGTCCTTATCACCATCAACCAAGCGCAGCGGACCCGGCGCGGCGGTCTGGACGTCAGCCGGGACGCCATCCTTCAAGCGAGCCATATCGGAGTTAAACGTAACCGCTAGCCAACCACCGCGCAGTGGTGTATCATATGCCTGGAGCGACCATGATCGTCGACAAGCGTGCAGACCTCGCCGGACCTGGCATCGGTGACTACGAGGAACTGGAGAAGATCCTTCCCCAGGATTACACCTCCCTTCTGACCCCCAAGGAGACTCAAAAGGCCATATTCGCGGCCAAGAATTACATCGAAGAAAACCTCTGCCAGGCGCTGAACTTGATGATGGTGACGGTGCCGCTGATTGTGGACGTCGAGAGCGGCGTCAACGACTACCTGGACCGGGATGGCTCCCGCACCCCCATCCAGTTTCACATCTCCAACGATCACAACCAGCATCCCATCGATGCGCAGGTTGTGCAGGCGGCCACCAAGTGGAAACGCGTCGCCCTGCAACGCTTCGGCATGCAGCCGGGCGAAGGCCTCTGCACAGACATGCGCGCCGTGCGCAAGGACTACTTCCTGGACCACGATCACAGCGCCTACGTGGACCAGTGGGACTGGGAACGCGCCATCACCGCGAACCAGCGCAGTCTCGATTTTCTAAAGGAAATCGTCGGCAAGATCTGGAAGGTCCTGGTCGATACCGAGCGCTACGTGCAGGATCTCTTTCCGCAACTGAAGACGAAGTATCCGAACCTTCCGGAGAAGCTGACCTTCCTGCACGCCGAAGATCTGCTGGACATGTATCCGGACCTGCCGCGCAAGCAGCGCGAGACGGCTATCCTGCAGGCGTGCCCCGCCATCTTCATCGCCGGCATTGGCTGGACGCTCACCGACGGCTATCCGCACGAAATGCGCGCGGCGGATTACGACGACTGGGTCACGCCCACCGTGTCGGCGGATGGCCGGCAAGTGCACGGCCTGAATGGCGACATCCTGGTCTGGAACCATGTCACACAGCGCCGCCACGAATTGACGTCCATGGGCATCCGGGTCAACGACCAAACGTTGCGGCAGCAACTGGAGATGACCGGCCAGCTCGATTTTCTGAACTATCCGTATCATCGCGCGATCCTGAATCGCGAGCTGCCGCTCAGCATCGGAGGCGGCATCGGTCAGTCCCGCACGCTGATGTTGCTGCTGCGTAAAGCGCACCTGGGCGAGGTCAGCGTCACCGTTTGGCCGAAAATCCTGAAAGAGATGTGCGCCCGTAAGAACGTCATCGTCCTAGAGTGACGATCCCTTACTGCCGGGCAGTCCGCGTGGCTTTGCATTCCCGCCGCACCTCTGCCAACATAGGCAGACATGGCTCTCCCGCGAAACTTCCGCACTTTTGCCGGCGCCTCGCTGTTTCTGGCGATGGCGTCTGGCGCGCAGCTTGACGACGCCACCCGCAGCCTCTCCCGCGGTATCTTTCGACAGTTGATTGAAATCAACACTACCGACTCCGTCGGCAGCACCACCGTTGCCGCCGAAGCCATGCGGCAGCGGCTGCTCGACGCCGGGTTCGACCCGGCCGACGCCCAGGTTCTCGGACCCAACGACCGAAAGGGAAACCTGGTAGCGCGCCTTCACGGCAGCGGCACTCACAAGCCGCTCCTGATCATCGGCCACCTGGATGTTGTGGAAGCCCGCCGCGAAGACTGGACCACCAACCCGTTCGAGTTCGTGGAAAAAGACGGCTACTTCTACGGGCGCGGCACGCAGGATATGAAGGTCAGCGACGCCGCCGTGGTCACCGCGTTCATCCGCTTCAAGCGGGAAGGCTACCGGCCCGATCGCGATATCGTCCTGGCCCTCACAGCCGACGAGGAGGGCGGCAAATCCAATGGCGTCGATTGGCTGCTGCGCAACCATCGCGATCTGGTGGATGCCGAGTTCGCGCTCAACGCCGATAGCGGCGGGGTCACCTCCGTCAACGGCAAACCGGTGGACCTGGATATCGAGGCCAGCGAGAAGCTTTATGCCGACTTCCAGCTAACCGCCACCAATCCGGGCGGCCATAGTTCCTTGCCCGTGCCCGACAATGCCATCTACCACGTTGCGAACGCACTGTCCCGCTTGGAGCGCGCGCCCTTCCCCTTCGAGCTGAACGAGGTGACGAGTACTTACTTCGAACGCCGCGCCACGCTCGAAAGCGGACAAACCGCCGAAGACATGCGGGCGATCTTGCGCAAGCCCCCCGGCGAAGCCGCCATCGCCCGCCTTTCCAGGGATGCGCGCTACAACTCCACCATGCGCACCACCTGCGTCGCCACCCGGCTCAGTGGCGGCCACGCCAATAATGCTTTGCCGCAACTCGCGCAGGCCAACGTGAACTGCCGCATCCTGCCCGGCCACTCGGCGGAGGAGATTCGCCAGAAGCTGATCGCCATCTTCGGCGACCCTCAAGTCGCGGTCCGTTTCGTGGACGGCGCGTACAATGTTACCGACCGCGCTCCCGACAAGACGGCGTTTCCGCCCATCTTGCCCAAGCCCGAGATACTGAGGCCGCTGGAACGTGTAGCCGCGCAAATGTGGCCGGGGGCGCCGGTGATTCCGGACATGGAAACGGGCGCCTCCGACAGCATCTACACCATCGCGGCCGGCATTCCTACCTATGGCGTGAACGGCGTCGCCATCGATCAGGACGATATCCGCGCGCACGGCAAAGATGAGCGGGTGCGCACGGTCGCGTTTTACGACGGCGTGGAGTTCTACTACCGCTACCTGAAGGAACTCACAGCGGGATCCAATAAGCCGCCCGTACAGTAGTTGCTTGGCTTGCTTGAACCTTGCTTGAACATTGCTTGAAGATGGGCACACGCTTTGATTAAATGGATGATCATCCCGGCGCTTGCCCATCCCCCGACGCTGGACGCGGAACCGCGGCCGTTGGCCATTTCCGCCAAGCTGCTGTACGGCGTGGGTGAAATGCCCATTACGGTGTTGATGGTCCTGTCCGGACTCTTCATTCAGCTAGCCCTGGATGCAGTGGGCGATCCGTCGATTGGCCACCTCTCGGACCGCAGCCGCCACCGCTTGGGCCGCCACGCTCTCATGTTGCCGGGCGCGCTGGGCATGGGACCGTGCTTCTTTTTGCTGTTCAGTCCGCCACGCACGCTGGGGGCATCTCGGAAGGCCTATGCGGTAATGCACCGGTAAGGCGCGGGTCGAAAGGACCAGAGCCTCCGTCCGGATGAATTCATCCGTGTTTATCTGTGTCCATCTGTGGTTCCGATTGGTCGCTATTCTACGTCAAAATCGGCCACGCGCGTCTTCGAGTTATTGAGCGCATCCTTCGCCGTCACCTCGACGCGATAAGCGCCCGGATTGAGCTTATCGAGGGGTATTTTGAGCCCGATCGGAATCACCGGATTACCGGTGCGAATCTCGTTGTTCACGCCCATCAGTCCGGAATCCTGCTTGGCCTCCTGCGTCTTTCGGTCGAGCACGCGAAGCTGGACTCCCACGATGGGCGGAGTCTTATCCGTTGCATGGGGTTCGTAGATCTCCGCGTACAAGGCCGCGCGATCCGTCGTCTTGAAGCGGTACGCGGCAGCGGGCGTGAACTGATACCCTTGCGCGACCAGCGGTGTGCGCCCTTCCAGCAAGACCGCGTCAAGGTCCGTGCCGACGTCGGCGGTCCTATGCAGATCCTTACTGAGCGCCAGGGCGCTCAGACCGAATTGCTTGCTGTCGTAGGGATCGATCGTCAGCGGCATCTCGACCTTGCCGAAGCTGGGGCCACCGGAACTGAAGGCGGTTTTCAGAGTGTACTGGCCGGAAGCGATGTCAAACTGGCCGTCATAGTAGTACGGCCGCTCGGTAAAGGCCTGCACCTCCTTTTTGTTCTCCACCTCGATCTTCTTGTTGTCGCTGAAACGCGCCGCGACGCTTCCGTCGGGGCGGTAGGCGATGGCCAGGATATTCAATTCGGCATGAAATTTTCCATGGGCCTTCTCGAACTTGATACTGTCCGCTGGAATATCGATCGCCACATCCACGCGAGCGGTGTTGCTCGACGAATAGAAGAACGGCGCTTGCATGCTGGCGCCGGGAACTCCGGGCGCCGATCCGGCCACGCGGTTTTCCAGATCCTTCTCGACCGGATTCCCCGCCAGCATGTCCACGGGCTTCACGTTGCAATAGCCATTGCGGAAGCGAACCGAGGTTCCCGGGCGGTCCAGTTTCACCTTCAGGAAATGGCAGCTTCCCTCCTTCGACTCAGCCGGTGTGTAGCCAAGTAAGTAGAACTGGTCTTGCTCTTTACTGATCTTCTCCAATCCCCCCAACAGGTCGTTGGTGTTGGCGATCACGAAACCGCCGGTGCCATCCGCCAGCGCGAAAAGGACCTGCTGATTGGTGGAGGCGCTGGGCAGGAATGGCGGAATCAGATTGCGGGACTGGTTGTACGGATTCAGGGTGTTGGGGTTGAGCACGGGGGAGCCGCCCGTGGTGCCACCGCCACCTTTACCGCCGCCTGTAGTGCCGCCACCTTTGCCGCCGCCGCTACCACCACCGGTACCGCCGGAGCCTCCTTTACCGCCGCCTGTGCCGCCGCCCGTGCCGCCACCCGTACCGCCGCCCTTGCCACCACCGGTACCGCCACCTGTACCGCCGCCGGTACCGCCACCTGTACCGCCTCCAGTACCGCCGCCATGCTGGAAGAAGGCCATGCCCAGCGAATTCGCCGGGCTGAAAGAAGCGGGAATGAGCTCGACCAGTTGGGGACTCGACGGGGACCACAGGCTCGCGCCGGCCGGTCCCGCCGTGATGCCACCCACCAGACCGCGCACGTCGATGGGATAGATCGCCACGTTCGCGCGATTGCACTCCGCAATCACGGCGGTCAGCTCCGACATGTTCTCGGCGCGCACGGCAAAGCCGGAGGTCAGCAATACGACCATTTTGCGGCCGGGTACGGGCGCCAGAAGCTTGGCCATACTGCGCAGGGCCAGCAACTCGTCCCACACACCGAAGGCCGCTTCGGCCTTGCCCAGATTCGGCATGCCCGTGGATGCCACTTCCACCGGTTCATTGGGCGAAACCGGCGAGAACTTGACGCCGCTTACCACTTTCTTCAGCCGGTCGGCGTCCGCCGTGAAGTTCTGCGCCACGCTGATACTGCCGGCGTAGTTGATAATGGCCATCAGGCGGTTCGGACCGGCGTTGGCGTCGATGAACTGCGCGGCGGCCTGGCGCGCGCGCATCTGGTCGCCAAAATCCATCGTGGAATTATCGAAGAGCAACACCATATAGTGTTTCTGATTGTTATTTGGCGAGTTAGGACTGGCTTCGAATGAAAAACTGGTGATGGTCTGTTCCTTGCTGTCTTCCAAGACGCGAAAGTCTTTCTGTTCGAGATCCCGAACGTATTGTCCTTTCTTGTCGGTAACGACCGCGTCCACCAAAACCAAACGCGTCTCCGCCTTGATCACCGGCAGTGAGCCGGAAGCCTGAGCATTGGCGTCCTGAGCCCACGCCACCGCGCCCGCGGCGCCGATCGCGGCTGCCAGAAGTAATATGCTGCGAAGCTGCATCTTGCACCTCAATTCATCGGAATATCGACAGTGCCATTGGCTGCTGCCATAAGTTGTCCTTCGGAGTCTCTGATCACCAGCCGGATCATGTAACTGCCCGGCTTCACGTCAAAGCTGCTTTTCACGGTGATCCCCGAGTTTAGCCTGCTTTCCAGAGTCTGGTCCTTCAGGCGCATCTCGACGGTCTTGGAGTTTCCCGTAACCAGGTTCCCGTTCCGGTCAAAAAGTCCTGAGACGACGGTCAGGTCGTCCCGGTTGCGTCCATTTTCCTTGCGAAAACGCAGGTGTTTCACATCCACGCGAGCCAGCACCGCAAGCCGCGCGTCTGCCGCGCTCGGTTTGAAAAACTGCGTGTGCATCACTACCGGGATGTCGCGCAGCTCCTCGCGCGAGAACAGCGCGTCCTGGATTTCCTGCTTGGCGGTCTCCTCCGGGTCGGCCAGATGCTGGGGGGCATAATAGCCGTTGCGCGCTTGCAATTCCAGCTTGCTGGAGTTTCTGAGGGTAACCTTCAATGTGTGCAGCCGGCCGTCCAGCTTCAAGTTTTGCGGCGAGAAACCCAGCACATAAACAAATTCCGGCCGCGCGGCCAGGCGCTTAAATCCCTCGAACAGGTCGTTGTTGTTGTGAAAGAAAAGGCCGCCGGTGCCGTAGGCGAATTCGGCGAGCACATCCTCCTCGGCGTGGGCGCTGGCCAACAGATATTGGGACCGCATGATCGACCCGGCAGCACTCTGGGGAGAAGGCTGGCTGGCATCGCCAAATGGAACGATGGTGTAGAGACCGCGCGCGTTCAGAGAGCTGATGATGACATTGGAGCGTATGGCGCGGTCGATGATCTCGGTCTTGTCCTGGTACAGATCGAAGAGCGTGAGGAATCCCGGAGAAATGAGGATGATGCTGCGCTGCCCTGGCATGGCGGAAATGCGGCGGACCGCATCCCTGAGCGAACGGAGAGCGGCGCGGGTTTCCGACTCACCGGTGTTTAGAACCTGCGAAGCCGTCGACCGGGAAATCGATTGCGCCATTTGCACGGAAGACGAGTCGGTAGGGTCCAGAGTCATACAAGCGATCGTGTCCTGCACGGCGGCTTGTAAGGCCATTGGATCGTTCTGGTTGAAGATCAAGTCCGCCTGGTAGTAGCTGATATCCGGGCACAACTGACTCATGGCGCGGGCAATGGGCTGCGGACTCAGGCGCAGGAGGGTGGCATGCAGCTTGGCACGATCGTCCGTGAAATCGAGCGTGGTCCGGCCGGACGTGGTGAAGATGGCCGCCCGGTCGGTGGGCACCAGCGATTCGTCGATGTGGCGCTCGGCGGCGATGCGGACCTGCATCAGATCGGCTTGCGAGATATGCACATCGTCGAAGAAATACATGACGAAACGTTTGGGAACGTCGGCCGGGTTGATTACCGCAGGCTCTTCCTGGCCACCGCTCACCGCGGGAGCCGTCTCGGGCTTGACCGGCTCGGCCATCTGGCTGGCGAGCGTCTCGACGGAAAAGGAGGAGATGGTCTGCGGTTTGCCTTTATCGAAGAGCTGGAAGTCTTCCTTGCGCAGATCGCCGACCGCGCGCCCTTGTTTGTCCCGGACGACCACCGGCACCAGCACGAGATTGACTTTGGTGCGGAAAGTCGCGGGGGTCTCGTGGGTAGTCACCTCGTCGTTCTGATTCGGAGGCGGTTGCTGGGTTTGGCCTTCCGCACCCCCCCAGGCAGCCAGGAGGACCCAGAGGCAGAGACACGGCCAGGCAGCGGGTCGCAGCATGGATTCAATTCTACTCCTTTGGGGCGCGCTTCGCGCGCCGGTGCTGGGTGCCTGAACGATCGAAGCCCAAGTGATTGGATTTAAAGCGGGTGGTGGGTTGTGGATGACGCGGCGACGCGGCGACACGGCGACGCGGCGACACGGCGAGTCTGGGGCTGGTGGATTTTGGAGGATTTTGGGGCTGGTTCAGAGACAGTTGTGGCGTACCCGTTGTGGCGGGCGGTCAGGTTGTCAAAGACCAGGGGGGCAGATGGCTAACGGCTATCGGTAGCGGCGGGGGCGCAGTAGACTGGTTGGTCCTCTGTAGCTTCCGACATCACGCCGTTTGGGTGCGGAGCTGGCGCTGTCGCGGATGGCTTGGTTTGCCTGGCCTCGACGGCTTGCTTGGCTTTGCGCTCCTTTTGCAACTGCTTCAATTCGTGCATGGCAGTGGTGAAGGAACGCTCCAGGCGCGTGCAGTGCCTGGCGATGCGGTCCAGCAGATCGAACTGTGCCGGCATCGGCAGGTTGGTCTCGTAGACCCGTTGCTCGCTTCTGGCCATCCGGGCCAGCTGCCACTGGGACACGGACATTCGTTCCAGATAGAGGCGTTCGGTGGGGGTTTCGGGCTGCCACTCGGTTTCGAGGCCGTCCCATAGGCGCCAGTAGTCGGCGATGTTTTCGCCGTGGATGATGAGGCTGCGGGTGCGCAGGCCGTAGGTGACGGCGTTGAGGCTGGCGGCCTTCTTCCCCTCCGGTGTTGTCGGACCGGTGGAGTGTTGTGCGTTCCGCCGGTTGGATTCGTGGTTCTTGTCTGAAATTATCATATGGAATTACCCTTTCGATTCAAGGATAGAACGCGGGTGTTTAGGAAACGCTGTACCAAGGCGGGTGGTGGGTTAGTAAGTGGTTTGTTTGGTGGGGGATGTGGGGGCCGGGTTTATTTTGGAAACGCGTGACCGGCAACCGGCGGGTTGTTTCACGCCAAGCAGGGGGGCCAGTCCGGGGGACTGGTCGATTCTGGGAGAGAACTCGCCCGACAAAAGTCTTTTATTTTGAACGTGGCTGATTGCGAGTTCTTTAGGAGACGCCAAGACTCCGCAAAAGCCCGCAAAGAAGACAGCCCCAGGTTAGGGACTCCAAGACAAACGGCACGATGGAGGCGTTAAATCAGCCTGTGTCGCAGCACAGATATTTTATGGCGTAACAGCAGCCTTGCGACAATCGGGAATCGGGGTCATCATAGCTCTATGCCCGATTTGGGTATCTCGGAGCACGGAGGCGATCGCGGCATGAACCTGATTCATCGTTGGCTATGCGGTTCGGCACGCTGGAAAGAAGTGGTTGGAACCTACATTCTGCCTTGGACGCTTGAGGGCCTGGATCTGGGATCGAATGTGTTGGAAGTGGGACCCGGCCCTGGAGTTTCGACGGATCTGCTCCGCAGCCGCGTGGCGCATTTGACCTGCGTGGAAGTGAACCACGCGCTGGCGGACGCGCTGCGCCGGCGGCAGATCGATCAGAACGTCGATGTGGTATGCGAGGACGCCACGGCGATGTCGTTCCCCGGCCAGACCTTCGACGGGGCCGTCTGTTTCACCATGCTCCACCACGTGCCGTCCGCCGCGATGCAAGACCGCTTGTTGAGCGAGGTTGCGAGGGTGCTGCGTCCCGGCGCGATTTTCGCGGGAACCGACAGCTTGTATAGCCGTTCGTTCCGTTTGCTCCACCTCTGGGACACGATGGTGGTGGTTGACCCGGTTACACTTCCCGCGCGACTACAAGCCGCGGGTTTCGACGATATCCACGTGGATGTGATGAAGCCCTACGCCTTCCGATTCCGGGCGCGGAAGCCGAATCCCAGATGAGCATGTCCTACTTGACCAGCGCGTACATCGCCCGGCTGGCGGACTCGCGCGCGCCCTGAAGGGTAATCTCAGGTAATCTCATTGAGCCATTCGCCGACGTGGAGTTCTAGTATAATAGCCGCACCTCGTTGAAATCGGGCCAGAGCCGGCGTGCTCGGAAGGAGATTCATGGCGAAGACAAAACAAGACGGTTTCCCGTTTTCTGCAATCCCTCGGGGCAAGGATCTCTCCCTGCTATGGCTCGCATGCGCGTTAGCTGTCATCGGGATAGCACCGGCGCGGGCGCAGACGACCGAAATCGTGCTGCACAGTTTCGCGCCTCACCCGCCTAAGGGTTCGTTCCCCTTTGCAGGTGTGATCCGCGATTCGGCCGGCAACCTCTACGGGACCACCAATCATGGGGGTGCAGCGAACGCGGGCGTGGTGTACAAAGTGGATACTGCCGGCCACCAGACCGTGCTGTACAGCTTCGGGGGCGGGGCGGATGGCTCGTACCCCTCCGGTGTGATCGGAGACTCGGCTGGCAACTTCTACGGGACCACTTATGAAGGCGGCACGCCCGGAGGAGGCACGGTGTACGAGCTGGATGCCGCGGGCCATAAGACGGTCCTGTACAGCTTCACGGCCGCAGCCGACGGATTCGGACCTTCCGGTGGCCTGATCCGCGACTCGGCCGGCAACCTTTACGGGACCACTGGCCTAGGCGGCACCGCGGAATCTGGCGTGGTGTACGAACTGGATGCGACGGGCCATTATACGGTGCTGTACAGGTTCACCGGCGGGGCCGACGGGGGCGGTCCCACCACAGGTGTGATCCGCGATTTGGCAGGCAACCTCTACGGGACGGCCCTCGGCGGCACATCGGACAGTGGGGTGGTGTTCAAGCTGGACACGACCGGCCATTTTACGGTGCTGTACACCTTCACGGGCGGGGCCGATGGGGACAGCCCGTCCAGTGGTGTGATCCGCGACTCAGCAGGCAACTTCTACGGAACCACTTCCAGAGGTGGGGCAGCAGGCCAAGGCGTCGTGTACAAACTGGATACGGCGGGCCATGAGACGGTGCTGTACAGCTTCACGGGTGGGGTCGACGGGGGATCCCCCCAGAACAGTCTGACGAGCGATTCGGCAGGCAACCTTTACGGGACGACGTACTCCGGCGGCGCAGCGAACATGGGCGTCGTGTACAAGCTGGATACGGCCGGTCAGGAGACTGTGCTGCACAGCTTCAGGGGTGGCGCCGATGGCGGTACCCCAGAAGCGGGGGTGATACGCGACTCGGCAGGCAACCTCTACGGAACCGCTTCAATAGGCGGGAAAGGGGGCGTGGGCACGGTGTACCAGTTGGATGCGTCCGGCCAGGAGACGGTGCTGTACAGCTTTCCGGGCGTGGCCGATGGGGCGTTCCCGTATGCAGGGGCGATCGGCGACTCGGCAGGCAACCTCTACGGGACCACAATCTCAGGCGGCGCGTGGACTGAAGGTGCGGTGTACAGACTGGATACGGCCGGCCAGCAGAAACTGCTGCACAGCTTTGGGGGTGGCGCCGATGGGCGGTACCCTTCCGCAGGTGTGATCCGCGATTCGGCAGGCAACCTGTACGGGACTACTTCCCAGGGCGGCACAGCAGGCTGGGGCGTAGTGTACAAACTGGATACGACGGGCCAGGAGACCGTGATGCACAGCTTCACGAACGGAGCGGACGGGGGCGATCCCTACGCAGGCGTGATCCTGGATTCGGCCGGCAATCTCTTCGGGACCGCCGCCAGCGGCGGCACTGCGAACAAGGGCGTGGTGTACAAACTGGATACGGCCGGTCAGGAAACCGTGCTGTACAGCTTCACGGGCGGCGCCGATGGAAGGTATCCCACCGCAGGGGTGATCTTAGACTCGGCCGGCAACTTGTACGGGACCACCTACTTTGGCGGCACAGGAAGTCACGGTGTGGTGTACAAGCTGGATCCGGCCGACCATGAGGCGGTGCTGTACAGCTTCACGGGCGGCGCCGATGGGGGCGGCCCGTATGCAGGTGTGATCCGCGACTCGGCGGGGAACCTATATGGCACCACTTACTACGGCGGCACAGCGAACCTCGGCGTAGTGTACAAGCTGGATCCGGCCGGCCATGAGACAGTGTTGTACAGTTTCACGAGCGGAGCCGGTGGGGCCACGCCCTACGCGGGTGTGATTCGCGATTCAGCGGGCAACCTCTATGGGACTACTTACTCTGGCGGCGCAGCGAGTGCGGGCGTGGTGTACAAGCTGGATATGGCCGGCCACGAGACGGTGCTGTACAGCTTCACGGACGGCGCCGATGGAGGCAACCCCCGCGGCGGCGTGATCGAGGACGCCGCCGGCAACCTCTATGGGACCACTTACTCTGGCGGGACGGAATCCACCGGCGTGATATTCAAGCTCATACTGCAGTAACGCGGCGGGACAGGCCGGAGGCCTGTCCTACTTGACCAGCGTATACACGGCGCGGGCGGCGGACTCGCGCGCGACCTGAAAGGTAATTTCGTTGTGCTTGCCGGTTTCGAGAGTCTCGGCGGGCAGCGGCGTAGTCTGCTCCACGGAGATCCTGGCTTCGGCGCCAGCCAGCCGCACGGTCCGTTTCCAGTCTTTGCCGGTGAATTCGAGCGCGCCATCGCCGGCGTGCACTTCCACCGGACCCGTGCCGGCGAAGGCGCCGCTCTCCGGCAGCACATTCAGACCGTTGGGGGCGGAATCTTTCCAGACGAACTCCAGCCATCGGCCGCCATCCTGGGCTGAAAACACCGCGCGCGCTTTCTGGTTTTCCAGGATCCACTCGGGTGAGCCGTCGCCATCCAGGTCCGCGGTCCACGCCACTGCCTGGCCGCGCGGGATCGCCACGAATCGGGCGGGAATCTCCAGCTTCGCTCCACCTGAGAACCGCACAACCCAGTCGTGCAGGCCGGGCGCCACGCCACCGGGGAAGACGCGAAACGCGAGCACGCGATCCATGATCGCGCCAGAATTCAGCTCCGTTTTGGGCGGAAGGAACTGAAAGCCCTCGCCGGCGGGCTCGATGGCGTAAGTTTCGATTTCCGGGGAGTTGTTGCGGATATTGACGTCCACCGTGCGGCCGGCCGTGGCGTCGATGGGGATGATGGCAGGCTCCACGGCCAGATCCGCGGCGGCGCCGAAATGCAGGCGGATGGCTTCGGCCAAATGCACCGATGCGGGCCGGAATAGTTGCAGACGCGCGCGGCCGAGCGGCACGCCATCCGCCTCGATGGCCAGATTGGCCCAGTCGCCGTGCAGAGCATCGGCAGGTACATCGAGCGCGTAATCGATTTCCAATGGAGACTTCTTCGTTGGCGTGGCGGCAAAGCCTTCCGGCAGGCGCAGGCGCGAACGATCGGCAAGTTGTTCGGAAGAGTATGAAGTGGAGACGGTATTTACGCGGCCAATGATCAGGCGCTTGGCCTCCTCGAAAAAGGCGGAGTGTTCCGGCGCTTCGATGGCCAGCGCCACGCGAATCTGGCTGGCGGGTCCTTTGCCTTGCGGGATCTTCAGGCGGGCGCGCAGGGTCTTCTCGTCAAAATCGAAATCCGCAAGATGGCCGCCCGCCAGGTAGGGTCCGCTGGGGCGGCGCGCGAGTTGCAGCACGGCCTCGGCCGGAGCGGGCGCGCAGAACTCCATGGCCAGCGTGCCATTTTCGAATTCGATGGTCTGCAGTTCCGCCGTCGCGTAAACAATATGTTCGGCGTTTGAAAATGCGGTGCATTCGCGGCAAAGCCCCGCGCCGCCCAGCGAGACATTCACGGGCAGCCACAATGTCTGGTGCGGCGCGAGATCGACGTTTTCGATCTCGATGGAGCGCTTGGTGAAAGGATCCCATGCGCGCACCATGTTCCGGAACGGCTGGCGGCTTTCGTTGGCGATCGAGACCGCGGAAGCCACGCCAGGCGCGCGCGAAACCAGTTCCATGGCGGTCACTCCGGGCGGGAGCTTGCCCGTCGAGAGCCTCACCGGGTGCGCGCGTTCCGGTTTCATGCCGGGCAGCAGCGCCGCCCAGTGCCGCAGCAGGGCCGCGTTGCGGCGCAGAGCCGATACCGTGGGCCGCTCATCTCCGTTTAGGGAGACCGCGCCGGCGCGGTAGAG
>OCZT010004759.1_pt1 | contig 13603 bp, 7 predicted proteins | sample 1539031 | NCBI WGS metagenome assembly OCZT01 (sample SAMEA3539308, study PRJEB22396) | soil metagenome | biome: tundra; feature: field; material: soil | place: USA | collected 2010-05 | depth 0.15 m | reverse complement strand
AAACAGCTCTGCCGCTGAAGTCCCAACCTCAGTGCCCGCCGCGTTCCTCGGGTTAGAGAAGAAGGCTCTAGTGGCCGTCATCTGAACCATGCCCTGCTGGCCAGTCGTCAACGGCCCCGTGGTCGCAGTCGTCTGATAGAAGCCGCCGCCAGGGGCCAACACCGACGATCCTGCCGAGAATGACGCCTCGTCTGCCGCGCTGGCTCCTGAGCCAGAGCAGTTTGCGCACAACACGTTCAGGTTGTGCGAAGCGTCCGCCGAGATGTAGGTCATGTTCCCGGCGTAATAGGCTCCTATCGCAGTGCCCGTACCGGGGAAGGTTGACGTAAAGGTGGAGGACGTGCCACCGGTACCCCCACCGGTCACAACGTTGACCCGCAGCGCGCCGCCCTCATCAAGGCTGAAGGGGCTGATCTTTCCCGCCAATGCCGAATAGTCGGGGGCAGAAGCCGTCACCGCGCCCTGCAACAGCCCCCCAACCAGGCCGCTCGTCGTCGAGCCAATCGGGAATGCCGTTGTCTGGAAGTTGATGCCGTACACGTTCAAGGCGTTGGATTGGCTACCGATGACGTTCCCGAGGCTGTCAACGATCTGGGTCAGCTGTGTGCCGTTGGTCTGGTTGGCTGCTGTGGCTGAGCCGCCTCCGCCCCCGCCGCCAGCGGTGCACAGCGTTCCAGTGAGGTCTTCCGTCAAAGGCACTGGCCTGCCCGCCGTGAAGACTGTCGGAGCCGTGCCGCACGCCGTGACTGCGATCGCGGTGGCCGTCTGCGCCTGTGCCGGCGCGCACATCGCACCGAGAACTGTGAGCGCTGCGGCAGAGAGAATAAGTGAAAGGCGCATGATGACCTCGTTACAGTTCCTGGCAGTTACGGACAGCTCGTCAGAAAGTTATAGAGCGCAGAAGTTCCAGATGGTTTCAATGTTGGGCCGCTATTTGAACACGTCCCATCGCCCATGTTTCCCATGATAGTCGCGCTTCCGCCCGTGATCCCGATGGGCTGCGTCTGATTTGTCCCTTGGGTAAACGAGTTGTTCGAAATATTGTAAAAGTTTGAACTGCCTGCGCCAGAGATACCCGCATAAGTTCCGCTACTGACTCGGCTGTTGTCTGCAAATTGATTTCCGGTAATAGTAATTCGAGCACTTCCTGATGATGGACCGGCAAGACCACTATAGTAGTTCCCGCTGATTGTGGTGCCGGACACAGTGAGAGCGCCAATTGTCCCAACAACTGCGATACCGCTACCCGTGTGCGCAGCCGAAGTACCGCCAGAGATACCGGTAGCGGTGGTCCCGGCAAGTTCGATAAGCCCCCCGCTGATCAGGTTTTGGGTGCCGCCGTTGGTGCTCAAGTAAATTTCTCCGCCACCACCGTCGGTGCTGGCGATTATGTCATATAGGGCGATATCATTGATCACAGCCGTTCCATTAGCAATGAAAAGGTAGCCCCCTCCCGCATTAGCAAAGCTCTGTGTACCTATCCAAGGAGTGCCCTGGATTGTGTTTGTCGCCCCAGTGACGGCATTGAAATAGTATCCCCACCCGTTGTTCTGACCGGACAGAGTGTTGTTTAAGCCCCACTGCAATGTCTGGTAAGACACAGAATTATTGAAGTAGAATCCTTGAGCATAATTGCTTTCGGCAAAACAATAATTGCAGAAGCTGTCATCCGTACCGCCGAGACAAAACCCATTCCACCCATTTGTGATACGAATATATTCTATGGTGCTTTCGCCGACGCCAGCCGTCGTCCCGGCAACAGAACCGGCCAGGAACCCGCAACCTGCTGTTGGCGTGCCACCCGTATGGGTTATGGAAAAGTCCCGAGCAAGCATGTGCTGGCCGCTCACAGTCATGCACACACTATTCCCGGTCGTCGTCGTATTTGTGAAAATTGTTTGCCCTACGCCTGCGCCAATTAAAGAAGCGCCAGATGGGATCGTTACGCAATTTGAAGCATTGGCTATCTTGTACGAACCCGCAGGAAGGGCCACCGCTCCATAATTCGTGAGGCATGTGCTTAGGCTGGCGTTCCCTGAGCCAGTGGTAACATCGGTGGCTCCTGTGTTATCCACCCCGCACGTAGTAACCGCGTTAACGTAAAGACCAGCGTTCGGAGCCGCCCAGGACGTGACCCCAGAGCCATTCGTTTGAAGGACATTACCACTACTCCCTGCCGTCACCGGCAGCGTCATTGTCCACGCCGCAGAGGCGCTATTCGAAGATTGCACCGTGGTTGGGTAGGCGGTTGTATTTTCTAGGACCAGCGTGCCTTGGGTTGTTGAGTACGCCCCTAACGCCACGGCCGGAAAGGTTTGGGCTACGGTCCAAGGGTTAGCGATGTTGATTTCCGCAATGATCCCGGTGTTGGCCGGAAGGGTCGCGGTGACATTACCAGAGGTCGCATTGGCATTGAGGGTGGTTGCGCCGGAGCTTGATCCGTTGAGTATGAGATCACCGCTATTGAAGCTCTGCACTGCGGGCCAAGTCTGAGCGAGATTCAGCTCTGCGACGACTCCCGTATTGGCCGGGAAGCTCGCGGTGACCGTTCCGAGAGCCCCTGTGACCGCGCCCAATTTCACAGTGCCAGATGTAGCGTTGCCAATAGTCACTGTCCCGATTGTACCCGAAGCGCCCAACGTCAACGCCCCTGCGTTGACCGTAGCATTGGTGTCCGGTGTGCAGGTGTTGCCCGCGCTGCTCACCGCGACGATTTGATATTGTGACCCGGAGACTGCGCACCCTGTGCCGCCGCCGGACTGGGCAACCCAGGATGTGCCCCCGGAGCCATCCGTTTGGAGGACATAGGTGCTCGTCCCCGCCGTAACCGGTAACGTCATTGTCCACGCTGCGGAAGCACTGTTCGAGGCTTTGATCGTTGTCGCGTAGGTGCTGTTCGTATTGGCAAGGACGAGAGCGCCTTGTGTAGTCCCCTGCAGCCCGAGGGTCAGAGCCTTGGTCGAATCATTGAAGGTAAAGGCGCCATCCTGGCCACCGTACCCGGTTGCATCCGTGTAGTAGACGTAGGTTGAAGTCCCAGATAGCATCGTCGTCGGGATGGTGCCGTTCCCCGCAACTGTTCCAGTGAATGTTGGGGAGGCAATCGTCGGACTACCAGAGAAGAGCAAATTCGTCGAAATCGTACCGCTCGTACCACCCGCTGTTAAACCAGTGATGTTGTTGAAGCAGGTTATTGACGCAGAGGAGCAGTTCGTACCGCCTTGCGCAACGGTGGCCAAAGCCTCACTTGAAATAACGCCCCCGGACGTGACGGTCGCAAGACCCGCCGTAGCTGTGCCGCCGTTGATTACCAAATCGTTAGTGTTGAATGTCTGTATTGCGCTCCATGGCTGAGCGAGATTGATCTCAGCGACTATTCCCGTGTTGGCCGGAAGACTTGCGGTGACCGTCCCTAGGGCACCAGTCACAGGCTGTATTGTGGCTGTGCCTGTCGTCGCATTACCCATCGTCACAGAGCCGACCGTGCCGCTCGCCCCGAGTGTCAGAGCCCCCGCATTCACGCTCGCACTGGCATCGCTCGAGCAGCCACTTGAGCCATTATTGACAATGATCTGGTACTGCGACCCACCGGAAACTAGGCAGCCACTCCCGCCGCCTGATGCGGTTAGGATTCCGCCAGATATTGTGATAGTCGAGTTGTCCGGTTTAACACCCCCAAATGCGCTGCTCGTTGCGAGGGGCAATGCCCCTGGTAATATTTTAGGACCGCCTCCGGTGGCCGGGAGAGTGAACAGACTTTGGCATACGTGGCCGGCGTCGTAGAGGCACACCAACCACGGAGACGAACCTTTATTCGCGCCCCATTGCACAGAGGTTTGCGCCATAGCTGATGGCGCAACTAAAAGGAAGAGTGCGGCAAGAATCTTTCTCATTTTCAGTACCGTATCATCCAGTTTACAGCCATAGTTGGCTGCACATTATTGTGCGCAGTGCCAGAGCCAGCGCTATTAACGGACAGCCCCGTCGTTGCCGTGTTGATCGAAAGGTTCGTTACTGCTGAATTAGTGCTCGGGACTGACGATGGCCCGTTAGCAATCTGCGGATAATTACTGCCAGCAACACCTCCAGATTGGTAAGTGTGTATATGGCCTGGATCAGTAGTGCCATGAAGGTGGCCGGGGTCAGTAATAGCGTGCGCGTGCGCCGCCAATTCCGCCGTTGTCAGTACATGCGTCTGCTCCCCACCCACGCTGCCGACGACATACCCAGTCAATCGGCTCGCAGCGGTGCCGCCCATATTATCAGCACCTGCCAGAATACGCCCTCGGCAATCTGGCATTACGAAAGAGCCGCCTGCCGCCGTGCCCCATGTCGTGCCGAGCGCACTGGCTAAAGCGGGATAGGTGGCTATCAGAAGCGTCTGCCCATAGGCGAGAAGAAACCCAGGGGGTGGATTGACGCCAGCGAAGGGAAGCGGCGTCCCAGGAGGAATGGCCGAATACCCATCGTAATACGCCCTTCCGGCCGTCAATACGATTGGCGTCGAATACCCTTGCCCGACGAGGACCCCTCCGCCTGTGTCGCCAGCGCCATTCAAGACCGTGAGCGTGTACGCGCCAGCGCACTGGTTGAATATCTGGCGACCGCCGCCGATCGTGGCAGGAAGTATCAACTGCACATTGCCTGTCAAAGTGCCAGTACAGACAATCATGTAGAAGGCGGATTGGGCAACAGTCAAAGTAACATTGCTGTTGGTGAAGGCAATTGAGGTAGATGACCCCATAGCCTGATCTATTACAGACAAGTCCGCATTTAGAAAAGTGTTCCAAGTGTTGGCATAATCGCCAAGGCCCGGCTCCTCAAGATGCAGATTAGTGCTGAATACACTTGACACCGATCACAGCCTGTCCCTCGCCCGAGAGATTATCGACCAATCTACCATTTCCCGTAGAAATTGCTACTCTTCCTCTGTCACGCAGCCTTGATTCTCGTGGGCATCGGCCTTACAGCTCCGCCATGCGCAAAGCCGGGCTGCTGATTTACATTGCCGCCGTTATTCTGCTGGCCTGGTGGCCGTGGAATGCCCTGTTGGTTCTGCTGGCCTTGGCTCGCGCTCACGGCGCTAGGGCTCTGTAGCCTAGCAAAGATGGCGGCGGGGTCTAGGCCAAACTGCTGCGATGCGCGTTGCGCCAGTGCCGCAGAATTGCGGGCCAGAACGGCTTTCGTAACCGGCCCAGGATTACGTGCGGCATTGTAGTAAGCCTGCCCCCACTTGGACGCCACAGGCGCGGCTGGTGACGCCATGATACGGGCAAACATATTTCCCCCGAAGATGGTTCCAAGAGCAGGAAGAGGTTGCATGGCCATCCCCGCGGCGCCAGCGATCATCGTCTCTATACGCCCAGTCCCGCTTGGGTTGCCTAAATCAAGCAACCTCTTGTGAGCCTTAGATACAGTCACCAAGTCTCGCATTGACTGGAGCGTCTGAGAGCTGCCCGTAGAATTGAATAGGAGGCTCTTCCCCTGATCGGACAAATTATTCCATGATGTTATGAATTTAGACCCGCTGAAGGGGGCACCTTCTGCCTGGCGCCCCATATTGTTGATTAAGGCCGATGTGACTTCATTCCAATTGTCAGACCCCATTGCTTTACGCGCTTGTGTAAGAGCCTGTATGTTGGCGTTCGATTTTCCGCTCGCCATTTGCGTGAGGCGATTTAGAACAAGCTCAGGCGCTGCGTTGGCATCTGTTCCTACAATTTTTGCCAGAGTTTCTCGCTTATCCGCTATCATCGAGTAAAGAGTATTTGCCTTATCGAATGCCGCCTTTGCGGGAGCGCCGCCAGCATTCAACGCTGATGCGCCTAAGTCATCGCTAAGGGCGCCGTAAATACGCTTCAAATCCCCCTTGGACGCATCAGGTAAAATATTGCTGTTGAGCATCTCTCCTACGTTAGTTCGCAGCGTCTTTACGCCATTGTAGGTCAACCCCCTTGGTTGTTCCAAGGCGTTCGACACAATTCCAACGGCTCTTCCGGGAGGCAGCCCCGCTTCAGCGTTACCCGACGTTATGGTGCTGGCCATCTTAGCTGTGTTAGACAGCGGTGTCGTAACCGCTGGATCAACGAGCTTATCGATTGGCTTGTACAGCCTGTCCGCTATGTCGTTGCTGTCGTGCGTTATCCAGTTAGTAATTCCTGTCTTAGCGGCGTTGCCCGCAGTAAGAGAGCTGGAATCGCCAAGATCAGAGGAAACTTTGCTTGCGGCACCTGAGATATTGCTTGCTGCGGTTTTTGATGCCTCCACTAAAGGGGCGCCCACAATCGGCATCTCCTTCACCGCGCCAGCAGCAGCTTGCAGCGGCACGCTGTCAGTCGCTACGGCCTTCGGAACCGTGAACCCAAGTCGGGATGCCGCGCCCGCTATGTCCCCACTGGCGTCAACAGCAGATACGGCCGGGGCCGCCTCAGATAATTTAGTCAAGCCTCCGCCAGGGAGAGCCAACGCAGCAGCAAAATCAGTGTACTCTTTTGGTATTCCGGTGACATTCTCAATAGGTTGACCGACAAGGGACTGGATGGCGGCACTTATAGGGCTTGTCGCGTAGCCAAGAGCCCCAACGCCTGTGTTCCATGCGCCTTTTGCGATATCCATCCCATTTTTTGGTGATGTAAGCTGCCCAACTCCTGTGCCTATCTGCTGTCTGGCTTCGTTATTTAGCTCCGAGTAGACAGCCGGGTAGCTTAGAATTGGAGTGATGGCGTTCCCAAGAGCGCCCGTTGGTTTGTCAGACTCAGGTGTGGCCCAATCATCCGCTGCAGCGGGAGGTTGTACGTGCGCAGCGCTAGGAGGCGCTTGGTTGCCAAGTGCCGCAGCGTCCTGTGGAGGGGTGATCCAGTCGCCGGGGTCATCCATTATTGCACCGGGGCTCCGTTCATGTTGAGTATTTGGCCGCTAGGAGTTCTCCACTGCTGACGACTCGGGCTGAATTGAGAACCAAGCGGAGCGTTTTGAGGGCGCTGCGGTGCCCCCTGAGCAGAGGCTTGCTCCGGTTTATTTAACTGTGTTGACTCCCCCGGCACATACCATGGGTTATCCTTCGAATACTTGAACAGTGCGTTCTGTAAATCGTCCTTCGCTGGGTCTAGTTTTGACACCGCATCATAGGCACCAATCTGCTGTTTTGCTTTTGGGATTATGTTAGAGTCAATGATGTACTTCAAGGCAGCAGGGAGTATCTCGTTATTTGGTACAGCCCCTAAATATCTTTGGAACTCAGCAACTCGAATCTGTGACCCAGGCAGATCAGCACGCGCACTCTCGCTCCCGACCGATGTCCTAAGTTTTTCTAATGCAGCCCCATTGTTGGGGTCGGTGTGTAGGAGCGTATCTATCAGCCCCTGGCTCACTCCAGCTTGAGAGCCAAGCTCCGCAACCTTCTGGATAGTCGGCCCTAACGGGCCAGTGTTTAACTTTATGGCATCGCTCTTTGGGTCAAACACAAGATCACGCATGGCTTGTGCTTGGTACAGCATATTCTGCCCGGTTCGCGCATCGTTAAACGCGGCTGTCTTTGCCGCATACTGTACCTTTGGAAATTCCTCAGCTGAGGTTTCTTGCCCCTTCAGTGCTGCAGGCTGAGAGAGCGCGCTTGGATTTGCAACAACATGCCCCGTCCCATCAATCGTAAATCCAGTAGGGACGCCTTTCTCCGCTTCTGCCATCATCTGTCTTCCCGTTGCGGCAGACTCAGGATACAGAGATGTCGCCAAATCCAGTCCTTGGCGGTAGCGCGCGCCAGCAGATGCATCAAGCTGTGCAGTTTTTGGGTCAGGCGCTTGAGCAGGCCCCTGGGTAGGTGCCGCAGTCGGGTTTAGTATTTGTGACTGAGAAGAATTTGGCAACGCGTCAAAGCTGCTCGGGAACCCCATCTTGTGTTTCATCTGCTCAACGATAAGCTGATTCTTTTGAGCCTCCGCTGAAACTTGCGAAGCCTGTTGAGTTTTCAACGTGGCTTCAGCAGCTATGTTCCTCTGCTGCATTACCGAGTTGATCCCCGCCAATCCACCTTGCCCAATGTTGGTGAGCGGGGACATGGACGTGCCGCCCATGATCCCGAGGCCAGCCGAGAGCATCATCTGCCGAGTCTCTGGTGATAGATTGAGGCCAAGCAGCCCCGTCCTGCCACCTTCTGGCGTCGGGTGCTGATCAGGATATTGTGGCATCGAGGCTTGTTGTGCGTTGGCGGGACCAGCACCGAACATCTGGCCGATGCCATGCGCGACATTGCCGAGCCCGAGGAAGCCACCAGAATTATCCGGCTGCTGTTGCGTGGCTTTGTCAATAGTCTGCCCAGCGGAAGAAGGGGCGTAGGCAGAAACGTCACTGGCGGGGCCTCCTGTCGGAGCTCCACCTAGACCCGCAACCTGCTGATTGTCCTGGCCGCCAGTTACATGTGCAACATACGCTCGCGTCTCTGCCGGGAGGTAATTCAGATAGCTACCGCCGTTTTTAGCCGCCATTGCAACGGCATTCTGGACGGCTCCAGGGCCAGCGTTGTAGGCGGCGGCGGCCAAATCAGGCGAGCCAAATGTAGCCAGCTGGTGCTTGTAGTAGGCGTTCCCGAGCGCAAAATTGTAATTTTTATCCGTAGCCAAACGGCTCGGGTCCCAAGGGAGCCCGGCCAACGCCGCCGCTTCTGGACCGGTCCCCGGCATAACCTGCGCAATGCCAAGAGCACCCTTCGGTGAGGTAACGGGAGAGCCGTCCGCATTGAATTGATTACCCCCGCTCTCCCGCCCCACCATGCGGATGAATGTTGGGTCTGGGGCATTCGGAGCAGGCTGCGCCGCAGGCCCCGGCATAGGTGCTCCGGTTAAAGCGTCAGTCGAGCGCAGAGCCCCAGGCACACTCTGGCCTACTTGGGCTGCGTCTGGCGGAGGAGCTATGGGTGGCGCCGGAATAGCAGCCAGCCCGCTAGGCTCGCCTGGCAACGGCGCCTCATTCGAAGGCGCGATAACGTCTGGGACCTTCGGCGGTGATGCTGCAGGCGGCAACGCATTGCTCGCCAGGCCATTAGCCTTTACCGCATCCACCACTGATTCGGGGATATTCGCGCCTTGAGCGGGCGGAGGAGCCAGCCCCGCAAATATCGCGGAGGGGTCAGTCCCCATCGGGTCAATGTTGTCGTAGGCACTCGTCTCGGCGCCCCCTTGGGCAAAATGAGGAACGCCGCCACGGGCAAAGCCAGGGCCAAATAAGCCGCTGCCAATGCTTGCTGCGGCAGAGGCGTCATAGTTATTAGCCATAATCCCTTGATTGGCGCTGTTGTAGAGACTTCCAAGCCCGTTCCCAAGCCCCTGGACACTCTTGGCAGTTTGAGCCAGTCCCTGACCTTGTTGCTGCGGCGTCTGGGCCGCTTGCGGAGCAGCCATCCCCCTCGGCATCGTGTTGCCAAGAGCGAGTTGCCCGGTCGTTGGCACGATAGAGCCCCCACCAAGTCCAGTCCCTCCGGCCCCTGTCGTAGGGTCGTAAATGCCATCGCCCACCAACCCCCCGGTCGCACGATGCGGGACACGACCACCTCGGTTCATAAATGAGGCGATACCAGCACCAAGCCCCAGCATCTGGCTCAACTGAGATGTTGAAGTGGTGCTCTGTCCCGCCGTCGTGCCACCAGACTGAGAACCGATGCCCTCCACGATGTTTGCCAGCCACCCTGTCGTCTGGAAGGGGTAGGCCTGCTGCTGGAGGAATTGGTTGTAAGCCGCCGTATCTTGGGCTTGCTGCGTCGTCTGTTGCAGCGTTCCGGCGTTGACCTGCGCATTAGCTCCTGTAAGAGCCTCGGTCTGCGCCGTCTGGCCGAGAGCTCCAAGCTGCTGTGACGCCGCCAATTGACGAGCCGCGGTATTCTGCGCTGCACCAAGCCCTACGCCCTGTTGCTGCTGGGCCGTGCCGAGCGCCTGCATATAGTTTTGATTATTGAGGTTCGCCAACGTGGCATTCGAGGCGATGTCCTGCTGCCCCGCAAGCTGCGCCTGCGCGACACCAGCGCGGTCACCGCCAAAGGCGCCAGAGGCGATAGTGTTGCCCTGAAGCGAGGCTGCCTGCTGCTGGTTCTGGTTTTGAATCTGCGCCTGCGTGGCAGCGATGACCTGTGATTGGTACGGGCTCTCATATTGCTGGATAGCGGAAGCGTTTAGCTGTGATGGATCAATAGCGCCAGAAGACGCGCCAGCGAGTCCACCAGCGCCTTGATTGTACGGGTCTTGAATGCCGGACGCCTGATTGATTGCACCGATGCCAGTATTCTGCTGCGCGTTAACAGGGGAAACAAGTTGACCGCCGTAGGCAGAGTAGGGAGTGGCAGCAACGTTCTGCGCCTGACCAGTGACATTTTTATACGCCGCCAACACATCGGGTGGGGGCGAATATGTCTGGTTTTGGTTTGTTTGTGAACTTGGCTTAGAGCCCATTGTCGTTTCCCCTAAGCCGCTCTTGCGTCAACATTCTCGCCCTCCTTCGCTTTACCATGATAACAGAACCAGGCGCCGCCTTCCGGCAAATGCCTGTGATAAAGACGCTTCTTAGCCTCCAATTTCACATCGGAGATTATTCCGATAAGTAGATCGATACCGGTCTCGTCCGCGCAGCGCCTCGCAAAATAGATAAGCCTCTTTGCAAAGTCTGACTTGCGAGAATCAGGCCTGACAAAGGCGAACTTTTCGTAAAGTTGCACATCATCAGAGTAGTAAACCGGCATCACCTCAAGGTATATGACCGCTTTTATGTCACTTGAAGACCCGATGACGCCAACAATAGCGTTGTCACGGTGACACCCCCTCCAGATGAACTCCTTAGCTTTTTCCTCAGACCATGGATGCTGCCCGTTATCGAGCCACAAAAGGTAGCAAATCCTCATTAGCTCCTGATAGTCGTCAGGAGTTGCTATCCGAATAGCATTTTCAATGTCTGTGGTCATTTAGTCCCATCCTTCACAGGAGGCGGGAGTTTTTGAAGTGTCTTGATATGTTGCTTTCTGATTTCAACCCCAAATGCGTCGAGTATGGCGTGCCCTCGGCTCATGCTACCTTGCCCAAGCCTCTTCACATATATAGGGTGCACCACGTACTCCCCATCTGCCGCTTGTATTGGGATGTCCTCATGGCCGTGGTCTGTCACCTTTCCGCCAGAAGCCTTATCTAACGCCACTCGTTCCATGTGGTGCATGGAGCCAAGCCCCGGCATAGTGCTGGCTCGCGCGAGTTTTGGCGATGTTGCCCCGTAGGGAACTTCATCTGGCGATAGCGGCAGCGACTTAAACAGTTTATCTAGAGCATTGTGACCTGCTAAACTATTTCCTTGCGCGCCGGGGAGCCCAGACACAACGTCTGCCGGGAGAACATATGCCCCTGCCGGGACGCTGATCGCTCGAGTATCAGCCCGCCCTGGATCGTTGCCAAGCAGAGGCCCGGTGACCGCGCCACCATCGGCAAATCGTGGCTTCTTCCCCATGGACAGCGCGAAGCGTATTGCTTCGTTCTTCGCTCTCTGGCTCGCACCAAAACTGGCCATGGTTTAGCCTATCTTCCATCCTGCGAGGTCCCTGTATACAGGAACTAGAAAGGAACCGCCACCAACAACAATAGCCCCGAAGTTGCCCGCAGCGGCAACTGTACTGTCGGAGACAAACGCTAAGGCAGCAGTTGATCCTGCCGGAAGACTTGCTACGGGGTAGGTTATTGTTGGCCCGGCCGGAGTAGTCAGTGCCGCGGTCAGGGTGTTGATTGCCGCCGCGGTCCCGGACTGAGCTGCCAAAGTCGTCGTCAGGGCATTGACTGCCACCACGAGATTCTGAAGATTCGTAATGACGTTCTGGACTCCCGGAGGGGAGCCAGAGCCTGCACCAAGGAATGGGTCGCCCTGAGCCATCAGAGCCGCCCGTCTGGCGCTGTGCGGATTCTCAGGCCGCCAAGCCGCCAAAATGACCCAAGATCAGAGCTGCTCACAGTCATACTGACCAATCTGCCGCGAAACCTGACATTCAGGTAGGGCGGCGCCGCAGACCCCATAGTGTAAACCGGTGTGGTTCCGGTAGGTCCAACGGCATAACCTCCGTAGGTGAAACTGATGTTCACGGTCGCATTCTGTGCTTGGCTCATATACCCGAATTTGAAGTCCGGCATCACCAAATCACAGAAAATCTGGTCCTGACCGTCGCTCAACGCCCAGTCGCCCGTGGTGAATGAAGACTGCATGGCAACGCCGTCAGCGTCCTTGGATGTTTCATGCTGGTAGAGATAGTTTGTGGCTGCGTCGGCACCGATTGGTGGCCCAAGGCCTGATTGATCAATCCATGCAGATCGCCCCAGCGTCCCGTAATCCCACGCGGAGAATTGCGGAGTGAACTTCACGTACATAGTGTTTTTCCCGCTCCCTCCTTTGACCGGGAAGTACCAAGTGATCTCACCAAACTGGGAATTTGGAGCCGTCCTGATGCTCTCGAGATTCGACGTGTCGATATTTTCAAAGATAGCGTCCCAAACCGTGCATGGGATAGGCGTGACGCTGCCGCCGGCCGGAAGCGCAAAAAATTGCTTCTGACTCATCCAGTAGACGGTGGTCCCAAGAACCCCTGCGGCGTACTTGGCTTGGAGCCCGCATCCCGTTGCAAGCTCCGTGAAGCTGAAAACATTTGGGGCGCCGATGAATGTCATCGACCACACATCGAGATCGGTCCATATCAATGCATATTGCGGCCCTTGCAAGCCGCCGATGATCCGTGATCCTTTAGATAGCCGAAATGATCCAGCGAGATTGGTAACGGTGGCTCCCCAAACCGTATAGTCCCCTGCATTGCACCAATTGATAAGCAGGGGGTCTTGAACACCTAGAACACTTGAGCCATAAGCGATGATGATCTGGGCCGACATCGACACAAAGAAACCCGTGTTGGCTGTGGGAGCCTGCGGGATCATCTGAGCATCATACAGACCGCTCTGCGGGAGCCACGCAAAGATTGGCCCGTTAAAAGGAGACGCGAGAAGGTAGCCCCCAAAATTGTCGAGCGTCCATTCGATGGTCGTGACGGGCGTTCCGGTAAACGCTGGCGGAGGAACGCCAGTCCCATATCCTCCCGAGCCATAACCGCCATCGCCGTAGCCCACCCCAAGTGCGGGAGGTCCGGGGGTGATATAATAGAGAAGCTGGGCGTTTCCACCATTCATATAGGCGGTGACTGTTGAAGACGCCTGATTAGCAGCATTGATGGTGAATGTATTAGCATCCGTTATTGACGTGACGGTGTAGAAACCATAGAGCGTCAAGCCCCCAATTGTTACCGGTATAGGGATGGGCACAGCGCGGCCTACGGAATAGCCGTTTCCGTTCAACACAACTGTCACAGTCGATGATCCGCTGGCCGTCGTGAATTGAGGAACCGAACCACCATCGGCAACCGCACTGGTCGCAGCTGACGCGGCGCGGATGGTGTAAGTGTCCGCCGATAGGCCAGAGGCAACTGGATAAGCCCCATACAAAATAATACCACCGATGCTAACGGGAGTATTTAAGATGGTTGAATCATAGATAGTGGCGTTGCTGCCCACGTCCTTCACCGTGACTACGCTGCTGCCTAACGTCG
>OCZT010004758.1_pt1 | contig 13604 bp, 8 predicted proteins | sample 1539031 | NCBI WGS metagenome assembly OCZT01 (sample SAMEA3539308, study PRJEB22396) | soil metagenome | biome: tundra; feature: field; material: soil | place: USA | collected 2010-05 | depth 0.15 m | reverse complement strand
TGGACCGCCTTTACCGCGCGCTGGGACCGCAACTGGCGGAGATGGAAGAACGCGCGGCTGCTATGAAGAAACAGCAGGAGGAAGACGCAGCCTTGGCAATGAAGCCGCTCTTTCGAGCCGAGGATCAGAATTTCAATTCCAAGCTGCTATTCCTGCCCGGCTCGCGACGATTGGCGCTGGCCGGCGCCGACCGGATAATCCGCCTGTTGGCGCTGCCCCAAGGCAAAGTGGAGGCAACGTTGACCGGCGCCGAAGGCCGCATCGAATGCCTGTCCGCGACGGCGGATGGAAAGCGGCTCTTTGCCGGCACTGACAAGGGCCTTGTGTTCGCTTGGTCGGACGGGAAGGATCCGGCAGTGAAGATCACCAGCACCGATGATTGGCCGGTCACCGCCCTCGCGGCATCGCCGGACGGAACACGCGTCGCCTGGGCTTGCAACGGCAAAAACGGCGCCGACGGAAAATGGTCTGAGCCGGATGAGTCGCTGGTCGTATTGGATACGGCCTCCGGCCGGAAGCTCTGGGGTGCCAAGATCGGCCGTGGCGATTTCCAGGCGCTATCATTCGCCGGCGACGGAAACCAGCTTGCGGTTGTGCAGCAAGGCAAGGTGGCTGTGCTCGACGCCGCGACTGGGCAGGTACTCCACCAACTGGCGCATGAACAATACCCAGCCGGCCCACTGTCCACAGCCATGAACCAGGATGGAAACGTCTGCGCGGTCGGTTATGGGCCCAATTCAATCGGGCTGTGGGATGCACGCACCGGCAAGCTTCTCCGGCTTATCAAAGCACATAGCAACTGGGTGGTGTCGCTGGCGTTCACACCGGATGGCGCGCTGCTCGCCTCCAGCGCTGGTGATACCACCGCCAGCGTCTGGGAAGTTGCCACTGGGAAAGAAGTCGGGCGGGTGCGGTTCGGCGATGGCGGCACCTACGTTTACAGCGTTTCGATCTCGGATGACGGCCACTGGCTGGCGGCGGGGCGACAGGGCGAATACGTCGTGCGTGAAATGCCCGCTCCGCTTTCCCATCGTACACCAGGATTTTCAGAACAATGAACGGAAGAAACACATGAAAACTAACCGAATCCGATGAAAACAACGATCCCTATGCAGAGAGTTGGCGAGACAGACGGCGCTATCGTGCGTCGCCCGCGTCGCGGAGTTCTCCGCTGGGCTTTGGCCGGATTCGGTCTCGGCGTGGTCGCAGCCACGGCCTACCTGTTACTGGGCGGCGACTATTTTTTGAACGTCCCACGCTGGGCCGACATCCTCTTTTATCCCGGCTTCCGTGCCGGCTTCCAGGTTTACCAGTGGGGGCTGAGGGTGGCAGCTTCCGAACTCGTGGGCGTGCTCGCCGTGGGATTGGCCTACGCCGCACTAGCTGTAATGGCACGGGCTCTCGTGGCTAGAGCAAGAACACGTCACAAGTCAGCGGCCTTGAGGCAAAACTCCGAATGAAAAACCGACCCTGCTCAAGGTCTTACTTCCTGGGGGTGATGGCGGCGGCGGCAACCGCATTTGCGATCTCCACAGTGGCACTAAAAAACCGACAATGAAACATGTTGGGTGAGGGATTTAGAGGGTAAACGTCGCATGAATGGTTGGATACAAACTGAAACATCCAATGGAACCTATGAAAACACTGCTTCCCGCGCTCAACCTCCAGCCCCTGCCGCTGGCATGTCTTGCGCTCGCAGCCTGCGCCTGCCTTGGAGCAGTGGCTGCCCAGCCGCCATCACAGGACGTTTCCGCCGCGCTCCAGCGAATGCAGGGTCAGCTCGATCAACAGAACCAACGGATCGAACGGCTTTACCGAGCGCTGGGCCCCCATCTGGAGGAACTGGAAGCGCGCGCCGCCGAGGCCGAGAAACGAGAGCGAGAGGACAAGGCCTTGGCGATGGAGCGGATTGCAGACGTCGAGGCGCAGGACTTCTCGCTCCAGGGCTGCATGAATCCCGCCGCCGCGCAATTCGCCGTCATCACCTCTACGGGCAGGCTGCGCATTTACGACGAACACGGCGAAGCGGGAAAGGAATTCAAAGCCCCGGGCGAAGTCGTCACTTGCGCGGCGTTCTCACCTGATGGCGCCGAACTGCTGGCGGGAACAGCCAAGGGCGCCCTGCTGGTTTGGGACGTTGGCACCTCACGCAGCGCTGTCGCGGCCACTCAGGTTGGCGCCGCAGTCGGGCGTGTAGCCTGGATTGGAAAGGACAAACTGGCTTGGGCGACAAACGTCAATTACTGGGAGGGAGGCAAGCCGGCTAATCAGGACAAACCAGCCGGGGCGGTTGTGGAGCGGGCGACGGGTAAGGTTTTATGGGGTTTCGAGGCGAACATCATCGAGCGCTATGTCACGCTTGCCGGCAGCGCAGATGGTCAGCGCTTGCTCGTGATGGAAATACCCGGCCACCCGCGCGGCGCCTTCCTGCTCGATGGCGCAACCGGCAAGGTGTTGCAGACCTGTTACGACAAGGAACACGGTTCCGGTCCGCTCTCGCTCGCCCTTTCTCCCGACAGCCGCGTGCTGGCGGTGGGCTATGCACCTTACGACATCATTCTCTGGGACGCCCGCACCGGCGAGCAGTTGAAAATCCTCAAGGGCCACAGCAATTGGGTCGTGAGCCTCGCCTTCTCGGCTGACGGCAAGCGGCTCATCTCGGGGGCTGGGGACAGCACGGTGCGCGTCTGGGATATCCCCAGCGGGAAGGAAATCGGGCGCCTCCGCTTCGGCGATTCGTCCAGCTACACCCATGCCGTGGGCTTGTCACCGAAGGGCGACGTGGCCTTCGCCTTGGTGGAGCCCGGCCATCTGGTAGTGGCCAGGGTGGAGCCGCGGCTCGATCCAGCCCACCTGCCGTCGCGTGGAATTGACACACCGACCCGCTGAATCGCGAATGCCATGGTTTATGAATGAACATCGCCTTCTCCTACTCTTGCTCGTTCTCCAGGCGCGCTGCGCCCCGGGCGTCGAGATACCGACCGGCGCGCCGGCCCGCGTCGGCCCGCTTGGCGAGTCGGAACGGCTGTCCGTCGAAGGCGTGCGGACATTCACCGAAGCCGATATTCGACGTGCGTTAAGAACCGACCTGGACTATCTCGTCGCCTCGCATCCCGAGGCAACCCTGGCCCAGTGCCTGGTGGCGCTCGAGGAGCGGGTCCGTACCGGTTACCGTAGCTGCGGGTTCCCGGAGGCTGCGGTCAAAGCGCGGTTTGGCACGGCGGCTGGCCGGATCGAAGCGAAGGTCACGGAGGGCCGGCGCTTCCGGTGCGGAGCATTGGAAGTGAAGGGCCTGAAATCGATCCCAATGGCTGACTTCACTCGCCGATTTGCGGAAACACTGGCGCCGGCAGCAGACCAGACCACGGAAGCGCCGGGGGTCTGGAAGACCGGGGTGCCGGTCGATTTCACACCTGACAGACTGACAAAATGCTCCACGACCGCAAGTAAAACGTTCGCTGCCCTGGGCCGGTTCGCGGCCACATTCAAGGTGGAGATTCAACCTCGGCCTCCGAGTAACGAGGCCGCGCTGGTTGTAATCGTCGATAAGGAAGGGCCGGCGGCCGTGCTGCGGGATATCGAGGTGGTGGGGAACCAGAAGAACCGGCGCGATGAGGTCATCAGCTTCCTCGGGCTGTACCGAGGAATGGAAGTAACTCAGGACCTGATTGACACAAAGGCGCACGCGTTGACGCACGCCGCGAGGTTCGCCGATTTGTCCATCAAAGCGACAGTTCTCGGCCAAGACGGTCAAGTGTCATTGTGCATCAAAGTCGTTGAAAACGGCCGTCTCCCTTCGTTGCAGCAAACCCTGTCCCGCGAGGAGAGGGCCTTGCTGCGTCTGCGCGAATGGCTCATGGCCTGGGGATCTCGCCAGGAGGATCTCATCGTCTCCTGGTGGCCACCGATGGCCTCGGAGATGGAGCCGCACCGGCTGACCTACTCGGCAGTCACGGGCTGGAGCGCGGCAGCACAGCCGACGGCGACCGGCCGGCGGCCGCAACGGATCGAAGTCATCGTGGCGCCGTCAGGCGGGATCATGGCGCGGGTAATGGGGAATTCGCCCGGGGTTGAGAAACTGCAGGAGCTCTATTCGATGGTCGTCAAGTCCGACGCGCTGGCCCTGTTTGCCCAAGTGCACCAACGAAAGCTCCGGATCGCGTTGCCAAGGGGCTGCTCCGGAGTGTTCTTTGTGAAGCTGGGCTCGTGCCCCGACTGCCCCAGCGGATTCAACCTGAACCTGGGCGCTGGCCTAACTCCGGGACAAACGAATGCCAGTTGGCAACTGCGCCTGGACTTGTTGCCGGCCGCGTTTGCCGACCTCTTGCATCGAACAGGAACGGAAGCGGCCTGGGAAGGAGACGTTCTCACGATACGAACCGAGGATTATGTGCTGCGCGTGGACGAGGAAACCGGTCGTTTGTTGGAACTGGACTCGGTCATCGGCAAATCGACTCCCGGCCCAAGCGCGTCAAGCGCCTATCGCCTGGCGCTCCGGTTCGCGGCCGGAGCCTTCTCCAATGCGGCGGATCAGATTGAGGCGAGCACGGCCACACATGTGGATGCCTTCCAGAGTCGGCGGGGCCTCGGCTCAGCCCTGGCCTTCATTGCTGCTGAACTGGCGATGGCAAAGCCGTTGTGGACCTCGACCCCAGGCTATTCTCCTCCTGAACCACCAGCAGCGCTGGCATCGGCCATTGAAAAACTGCTCGCGAGTTCATTCCTGGACCCGCTCCAGGCACTCCTGGATAAAGAGGAGGGATCGCGTGGCGACCAGGAATTCACGATCCCATCGAGGCCTCAGCAGAATCAAGAGCCGGTACGGCAGATGATCGAGAATGTAATGGTGTGGTGCGCGGGGCACGCTCAGGAACTTGCCCCGGCGGGTTCGTGGTTGCAGAGCCTCCTGCGCGAAACGGCATTCACTTTGACCTCAAGAACAGAACATACCCCAGCCGCGCTCGCGCGCCTGGCCGCGGGTGAGGACCTCGGTCCAATCGGCTGCTACGCCGCCCTGCACGCGCTTCTCTGGGCCAACCAGGATTCGTGGGCCATCTTCCTCGAGCCGGGGTTGCGACGATTGGCCACCAAAGACCTGCGCCGAGATTATGAGATGCTGCTCGATTCCGGCTCCGTGATGACTCGGTGCCTCGCGAATCTGGCAAGGGAGCTTGGCACACTGACCAAGCCGGAGGTCGAAGCCCTCGCTGAACTCTTCTCGCCGGATGGCGCTGCTCTGTTGCGCAAGATGGCGTGGGCGAGCGGGAAAGCGAAGGACCTGCCGGTAGCGGACGCTGTTGGACCGGCCCTGGACCGGTGGTGGGGGACAACCGTCAGACAAAGTTTCGAGGCGGACTTTCGATTCCATGCCTATCAAGCTGCTCACCGGTGACTCCACACGTGACCTTTATGCGAAATTCAAAACTCATTTTCTTGAGTTTGTGGTTGCTGCAACCTGCTAATTTCACCGAGACGACTTCTGGAGCGGCCGATAATTACTTTGCGATCCATGTTGTGGACGATGAAACGGGTCGGGGCGTGCCTTTGGTGGAACTGCGCACGGTGAACAAGGCGGCTTGGTGGACCGACAGTAACGGAATCATTGCTTTCGATGAACCCGGGCTGATGGATCTCGATGTCTTCTTCCATGTCAACAGTCCCGGTTACGAATTTCCCAAGGATATGTTTGGTAACCGTGGCGTAAAGTTGAAACCCAAACGAGGCGAATGCTCGACGATTAGGATCAAGCGACTCAACATCGCGGAGCGGCTTTATCGTATCACGGGGCAAGGTATCTACCGCGACAGCGTGTTGGTCGGACACTCGGTACCGCTGAAACATCCACTTCTCAACGGACAGGTGGTGGGGCAGGACACCGTAATCGCCACGCCGTACCGGGAAAAAATCTACTGGTTCTGGGGTGACACCGACTGGGCGTCGTATCCACTCGGCAACTTCGGCGCCTCCGGAGCAACCTCCGAATTGCCCGGCCAGGGCGGACTTGCTCCCGATGTGGGAATAGACCTGACTTACTTCATAAACGAAATCGGGTTCAGCAAACCGATGTGTCAGCTGCCCGGATCGGCGGCGCATTGGATTGAAGGGCCCTTCATCGTTTTGGACAAAAGAGGCGCGCAACGGCTGGTAACACGCGTAGCAACTCAAGCCCACCTCGGGTCGGCAGAAGGATGGGACCTCATGATTTTCAACGACGAGCGAACGGTGTTTGAGGTGGTGAAACATTGGGACATTCATGACCCACATGAATCGGCGCATCCCTTCCGCGCACGCGTTGACGGGGTGGAGTACGTTTACTTGTTTCCCAACTGGCGCGTAAAAGCTGATCTGAAGAGCCTCGTGGATCTAAAGAACTATGAAGCGTTCACGTGTGTCACGGGGGATGGCATCTTCCACCACACCAATACCGAAATTGACCGCGACGCGGCAGGTCGGCCGCATTACTCCTGGAAGGCAGGCGCAGACCGGCTCCATCCGGACCGGGTCCGAGAATTGATTTCCGCCGCGAAGCTGAAGCCCGAGGAAAGCTGGATTGATTTATTGGACTTCGAGACCGGTGAACGGATTCAGGCGGCCGGCGGGTCAGTTTGCTGGAACGAGTTCCGCCATCGTTGGGTCATGCTGAATGAACCGACCAAGGCAGGGGAAATCTGGTTTGGGGAGGCCGACACACCGACCGGGCCATGGGCGTATGCGCGCAGAGTGGTGACGCACGGCGCATACAACTTCTACAACCCGACCCAGGACCCGTTCTTCGACCAGGAAGGCGGGAGACTCATCTTTTTCGAAGGGACCTACTCCGATTCCTTCTCGGGTGCCTGTGCCCAGACACCGCGCTACGACTACAATCAAATCATGTACCGGCTTTCCCTGGACGACACCAGGCTGACCCTGCCGGCGGCAGTTTACCGTGTGCGCGGGGCAAACGGCCTTATCCATTTGTGGCTCCGCGACCAGGTCGAAGCCGCTGGGGCGTGGGAGCGAATCGACGCAATCGCCTGGTTCGCCCTGCCACCCACGTATCGCGGCACTGACTGCGTGCCGGTTTATGCCACGGAAAAAGACGGAACCACGCTTTCGCTGTCACCCCCTGCGTCGGATGCCCGCGCGCTCTTCATTGGTCTCCCACTCACCGAGAACGAACCAGGAACAACCCTGGAAGGCTCCTGGGAATGCCGCGCCGTGTTGCCCCAGGGCGAGGAGTTCACGTTCTCCTTTCAGCTCACTCGTCAGGGGGAAAATGTCACGCTCAGCGGCCTCGGACCGGATGCAACCGCCTCTGGCACTTTCCGTGACGGAAAACTGACGCTGACCCTGAAGGACGACGATGGAACATTTATCCTCGAGGGCCGTTTCGACAACCGATCCCTCCTTGGCTCTTGGCAGAAGCAAGGCGGGACCGAGAAGGGAACGTGGTCGGCCTCGCCCGTGGATGCCAGACCTCCAGAACGGCGTTCTCCGGCCCTCGCCGTTCTCAGGGAGTATCGCCGGTTGGAGAACGGTCGCAGCCATTACTCGACACAACCGCAGCCACCGCCAGGTGCTAAGCCAGATGGGCGACCGCTCTGCCGCGTTTGGAAAACGCCTGGCACCGTGCTCACGCTCGACTGGAAGGCCCGCGCGGCTCCAACCAGCGGCAATTAGCTGACCGAAACGCACCGACAAAGGCCAGGGCCGGTTTCCAATCGACCCGTGATTTTGGGCCAACGCCTTGACATCCTGCTGGCAAGTTGGTTGGAGTTCAGGCGCAAAAGACCGAAGCCAAGAGCATAATAGAAGCCAGAACGCAACTACCAGCGCCTACTCGGCTACTACTTGGAGGCGCAGGTTGGAATCGACCCATCATTATTTGAAGAATGCCACGCCGGTGGGAGAGCATCTCTGTTACTTGGCTGAGTATAATGGGCGGATCTATCTTCCTGCTCGGTCGGTATCGTGGATTACACCTGTCACTTCTGCTTTGTCGTTCTTGATGAAAGTCATTAGCGAATCATCGATTTTGAGGAAGAAATTAGTTACCGACATGGGGTGAATATCAAGCGCAGTTTTGGGGCCATTTCTGCTCCCCGGTCATACATGAGTCCCCGTGAACGCTCAAAGATGCTCACCCTCCTGCAATCGCTGAACGATGACGGTGAGTTCGGTCACACGACAACGCATAGCTGCTTTCGGGAGAGAACGGAGCACAAAACATCCAACCGGATCTTCGTTCCAGCGGCAGACCATACGTTTCTAAGAAGACTCTTCACTTCCCGAACAAGCCAGGCAGGAATGTCGTCAGCAGCGGCAGGTAAGTAATCAACAGAACTCCGACAAACAAAACGGCCAGCATGGGAATCACTGCCCGTATGACTTCGCCCATCGGTTTGTTGAAGCGATAGGAGGAAAGAAACAAATTCATGCCGACCGGGGGCGTCAGATACCCCAGCTCGAGGTTCGCCAGGAAAATGATGCCGAGATGCAAGGGATTAATGCCGAATACCAGGCCCAGTGGAACAATGAGCGGCACCACGATGATGATCGCCGAGTAGATGTCCATCAGGCAGCCGACAATCAGCAGGAACACATTCAGCACGAGCAGAAAGACCACGCGATTGTGAATCGAGTCTTGGACCCACGCGAGCAAGCGGTCCGGCATTTCGGCTTCGACGAGAAAATCCGTCAACCCCAGCGCCACGCCCAGAATCAGCAACACGCCGCCGACCAGCAGCCCGCATTCGGTCATCAGGCGCGGCACGTCGCGAAAGATTTTCAAGTCGCGGTAAACCAGAGTCTCGATGGCAAATGCGTAGAATGCCGTCAGCGCCGAGGCTTCGAGCGGTGTTGCAAAGCCGCCGAACAACGACACCAGCGCCACGACGGGTAACAATAATTCCCATTTCGCCTCCCACGCTGCGACCCGCGCTTCGGACCAACGGAACTGCTTGCCGGTCCTCTCTTTCGGTCCCTGCCAGATGCCGAGCGCGGCCACCAGTGCGACCATCACGACACCCGGAATGATTCCCGCCAGAAACATCTCTTCGATGCGCACATGGGCGACAATGGCATAGAGGATCAATGGGAGACACGGCGGGAAAAGCAGGCCGAGCGAGCCGGCGCCTGTCAGCAACCCCAGCGCCGAGCGCTCCGAATATCGCGAGGCCAGCAGCACTGGCATCAACAAGCCCCCCAGCGCCAGGATCGTCACGCCGGATGCGCCGGTGAACGAAGTGAAAAACGCGCAGGCCAGCGCGGTGCCGATCGCGGCGCCCCCAGGAAGATGTCCGACCAGTGTATTGCAGCAGCGAATCAATCTTTCCGACGAGCCGCCGTGGGCCAGGAAATAACCGGCCAGCGTAAACAGTGGAATCGTTGGAAGCGTGGCGTTGACCGCGAGTCCGTAGTGATCAATCGGCAGCACGGCGAGCGGCTGGGATTGGCCCCAGAACAGAATCACCGCCGCGCCGCCGAGCAGCACGAACACGGGTGCTCCGAGCAGCGTTGCCGCAAGCAGCAGTGCCATCGCAGGCCAAGTCAGCTTGGCGTGCGAAACCGGTGACCACATTCCAATCGCGAGAATCGCCGCAGCGATCATTAGAGCGATGGCGCGGCCTTCCCATCGCGGAGACGACCCCCACAACAGACGCACGGCAATCAACCCGAAACCCAGCGGCATCACCGCTTCGGCCACCCATCGTTTGATGCCGTGGGCGAGAAGGTTTCCCGCGATGCGTTCCTGTTGCATGAACTGCCAGGCGGCGATGCAAAGGGCCATCGTGATGGCGGCCGCAAAGGCGTGACTAAATATCTGGCTGGTGGATTTGGCGCGGCCCTTAAGGAAATGCGAGAGAGTGGACAGCGATAACAACCGTTCATCCCGCGCCGCGATAGCTCCGCCCATCATTCCAAGCACCAGACACAAATGCTGTACGAGCGAGGCTGACGAGGCGATACCGGTGTTGAACAGCCTGCGCAGTATCGCCTCAATGAGCGGCAACAAAACCATCGCAGCGAGCGAAACCACCACGACATCGTTCTCTACCTGACGTAGCGATTGTCGCCAACGGCCGGTCTGCGTGGAGGAAGTAATTGCTGCCGGAGTGGTGAGCGCGGCTTCCATGCTATTCAGTGCGGGTCGCGGTGTTGTCGCCGTGGGCCAACCGCGCTCCAATCCGTTTGGCGGTTGACAGCCATTATTTACCTGCCGTCTTCACGGCGCGAAATTCTTTCAACAACCGCAGGACTTCGTCGTAGATCGGCCTGGGCACAAGCTTACCGCGAATCCTCGGCCCCAGCTCGACGCCGAGCGCCTCCCACTGCGCGCGCTCTTCGGGTGTCGGGGTGTATACGTGTGTCTTCGGACCTTTTCGCAATGTCGCGAGCGCTTCGTCGTGAAACCTCCTGCCTTCGGCGCGAATGTCCGTGCCCGCCTTGTCGCACAGGGCTTGGAGTTTCTTCCGCACCTCTGGCGGTACTTGCTCCCAAATATCCTTGCGAACAATCCCCGCGCCCACGATGGGGCACCAATTCACGTCCAGGACGTGGCTCGCCACGGTCGGAATTTGCACCGCGATCGCGAAGACGGGCGCAAGCGGCGCGGCTTGGATCATGCCGGAAGCCAAACTGGAGTGGATGTTGTCGGTTTCAAGGGCGACTGGGCGATAACCGAGCGCCTTCATGATTTCGACCTGCTCGGCCTCGCCCGCCCAAGAAAATATGTTCATTTTCTTGAATTCGGCGGGGGTCGTCGCCTTCTCCATGGAAAAGAAATTCACCCAGCCGGCGTCCGCCCAGAAGAGGACCACGAATCCTTTCGCGCGCAATTTGTCCTCCAGTTTGCCGCGAATTTGTTCCCGGACGAAATCCACCTCCTCCCAACTGCGAAAGGCCAGCGGCATCGCCTGCAGCGCGGAAACGTCCTTTTCGATTTCGGTAAGCCCCACCGCCGAAAGCAGCGCCGCCTGGTAGTTGCGCGAATTAAGCTTCTTCACGATGCCAGCTTCGCCGTCCTTCTGGCCGCCGGGGGCTATCTTCAGGTTGACCGCACCGCTGGAAGCCTTTTGCCAGTCCTCGGCAAGCTTGCGAAGTATGATATCCTGCCCCAAGCCGCGTGGCAGGATCGTGGCGAGTTTCACCTCTACGGTTTCAGCGCGCAGCGAGAGCGCCAGAAGCAGGAACGCTGCACCAAGACGAGTAATGGTTTTCATGGTTTTCCCAGAGCTTGTTCAGTTTTCTACTTTTTCGATCAAATTGTCCTCCTGGCTGACCAGCCAGCGGGCACGCCGCTGCATCACCATATTGGCCAGCCGCCATTCGGGCCGCGCGTTGGGGTTGACCGCCAGCGCTTGTTTCAAGAGCGACTCAAACTGCTTTCGGTCTTGTTGCTCGACGGCTACTGCCTCGGCAAGGCTGACGTACGGCCCGGAGTTTTGCCCGCCGGAAAGCTCGACCGCGCGCTCGAAATGGGCCCGGGCCAGCTGCGCGCGATCCCCTGTGCCGCCCGGGCGCGACATTTCGTAGCTGATGAGAAAAGCATGAATCGCACCGTGATCAAACCCTTCGTCAAGTTCTAGGGCGCGATCCATCAGCGCCGCAACGAGCGGCAGGTCTGCGATGAGTTCGGGATTGTCCTTGATGACGACTGCGGCGGCCGCCCACGATGCCGCGGTCCAGTAAGTTTGCGGCACGTCCTTCTTCTTCAATAACCTCACCGCCACCAGCGCGTCTGCGCGGAGTGCATGGCTGAAGCCGGGATGCGCCGACTCCAATCCACGCAACCCGTAATCCCGGGCGCGCAGGTAAAGTCGCTGCGCCCGCCGGCGCATTTCCACCGACCCGCTGACATCCTTCTCCTCCAATTCCGCGGCTTCTTGCTGCACGAATGCGTAGCTGTATTGGGTGAACCCGCTTGACGCCGCGAAGAGCAGACCTTTGTGCGTCGGACTCTCGTCCAGCAGACTCTCCATTAACTTCAAACTGAATGGCGCGGCGGCCTTGACCAGTTCGGGATCGTCATCAGCGGCGAAGGTTGTTCCGCTGCCCGCCAACGCGTCACCCAGTTTATTCACAGCGAGGCGCTTGATGGAACACCCGGATCCACCCAGCACGATGAGCAGCGCGAGCAACGACCGCATCGCGGACATGGGTGATGGAATTGTTGTCATGGCTTAATTATTTTGGCCGCCGTCGCAGGCCGCTTCTGCCCTTCAGAAGCACAAAGCCAATGCGCATCGGCTTGTCGGCGTAGTTCTGTATCGCCCTCCCAAGCCCGTTCCAGGATGGCCGTCCGTTCCAGCGGCGGCCGATTGCGCGCGGAGCTGGCGCCCTCGTACTGTCCGAAAACTCACGTTTCATTCCAGCACTGCCGAGAAGTCGCCGAACCGGGTTGCCCCAGGGCAGGGGAGGGACACTGGCCAGAGGGCCTGCTTTCATCGCATGCTCTGGCGGTGAACCAACTTCAAATTTTACTCCTCTGCCTGGCCGGTTGGATCAACCGTAACCAGCAACAGGTGATTGAATATCTCCAGGAGGAGGTCCAGGTCCTCAAAGAACAGCTGGGCAAGCAGCCGCGGTTCAACGACGACCAGCGCCGGCGCCTGGCGGCCAAGGCCAAGAAGATTGATGCCCAGCGCCTCAAAGGGCTCACCACCCTGGTCAGCCCGCGCACCCTCCTGGAGTGGCATCAACGGCTGGTGGCCCGAAAGTACGATGGCAGCGCCAAGCGGGCACCCGGTCGGCCACCTACCCCAAGGGAAGTGCGTGAACTGGTCCTGAGAATGGCCCGCGAGAACCGCTCCTGGGGTTATACTCGCCTTCAGGGCGCCCTCAGGAACCTGGGCCATGAAATCGGCCGAGGCACCATTGCCAAGGTGTTGAAGGAAGCAGGCATGGACCCCGCTCCCGAACGGCAGAAACGGACCACCTGGAAGGAGTTCCTGCGGACGCATTGGGATGTGCTGGCAGCGGCTGACTTTTTCTCGGTAGAGGTGTGGACCGCTCTGGGTTTGGTCCGCTACCACGTTTTCTTTGTGATGCGGTTGGCCACTCGAGAAGTCCACATCGCCGGCATTACCCCGGAGCCCAACGGAGTATGGATGAAACAGATGGCTCGGAATCTGACCGATGGTTTGGACGGGTTTTTGACCGGCTGTCGCTACCTCATTCATGACAGAGCCAATGTGTTCACTGAGGGCTTCGGCATGATTCTCCAGTCCTCCGGCATCGAATCGGTGCGCCTGCCGGCCTGCTCGCCCAATCTCAATGCCCACGCCGAGCGGTTTGTGAGGACCATTAAGGAGTCCTGCCTGGACCAGATGGTCCTGTTCGGAGAGGCGTCGCTCCACCGCGCCACCTCAGATTTTCTCCTGCATTATCACCAGGAGCGGAACCACCAGGCGTTGGAAAACAAGCTCATCCGGCCCGAGTTCAATCCGCTGCCGACCCAAGGCGCTATCAGGTGCCGAAAGCGCTTGGGCGGACTGCTGCGCTATTATTACCGTGAAGCAGCATGAAATGGAACGTGTGCGACTTTCTGGACAGTACGCGGTGCGCTGTCGTTGCTAGCCACTGGCGCAGCCTTGCTCCTCGCTGCAAGACTCCGCCGCAAC
>OCZT010004757.1_pt1 | contig 13604 bp, 10 predicted proteins | sample 1539031 | NCBI WGS metagenome assembly OCZT01 (sample SAMEA3539308, study PRJEB22396) | soil metagenome | biome: tundra; feature: field; material: soil | place: USA | collected 2010-05 | depth 0.15 m | reverse complement strand
CGTGTGCTCTTCCGATCTAGCGGCTTCCGGAGCTGAGGGGGCCGGCGCGATCGGCGGGGGCGGAGGAATAGGCAGGTCCGGAGGGGACGGGGCTACGTTGACGGGGATCTGGGGCATGCAGCGCAGGATCGGGCCATCCTCCGGATGACCCAGGTGCACCACGCACTCGTGGCTGATATCGACCCGGTCGACCCGCTGGGTCCCGAGGAAAGTCCCGTTCGTGCTACCGAGATCCTCAAGGATCCAGGCGTCCCCGTCTACCCGCAGGACCCCGTGCCGCCACGAAACCCGCGAGTCGGTCATGACGATGTCCGACTGCGGATCCCGGCCGATACGGTACGTGGTCCCGCCCTGGAACTGGTGAACCGAGCGCCGCGTCCGGACCACGAGATCGGGTAGCGGGGAAGGGCCGCTTCCCGGCGCGCTGACCTGGGGCGGCGCGGCCTGGGCGAGCCCGGCCGGCGCGAGCCCGGCTTGGGCGGCACCGGCCTGTGGCGGTTCCCGGTCAGACCAGTCGAAACGCTCGGGTGGCATGCTTACAAAGTGTAGAGCCGAAGACCCTAAACAGGAATCTGGAGAACCATTCAGGTTGACCGCGCGTTTTGACATATTGAGGAGCGGACACCCTGATACTGGAGCGTCCGGCAGTTCGCCGAATACCGAGCCACGCCTACGCCGAACCCGGTATGTGACTCAACGCTATCCCCGGTAACTAAGTGAGAGCTCAGGGGGCGGAATGTTCATCGCTGAAGCGAATTGTGGGGATACGGCTGCTATGACCGAGGCGCGGGTGGGCCGGTCATGAGCTCCGATCCGACCAGGCCCAACCCTGAGTGGTGGCAGTCCCAGGATCCTCAGGGAAACCAGGGGCATCAAGATCCTCAAGGAGCTCAGGGGTACCAGGGGCCTCAGGGGACGCAACGGTTCCCCGTCGGGCCGGGGTATGACCAGGGGGCCCCGGGGGGCCCCGGGGGGCCGAGGGGCCCGAGAGGCCGGGGCTATCAGGGGCCGCCCCGGTACCGCAGGCGACGGCGCCGCAGGTGGCCGTTCGTCAGCCTGATCGTGATCCTCCTGATCCTTATCGCCGGGGACCGGGCGGCCAACGCGTACACCGAGGACCAGATGGCCAGCCAGGTCCAGTCGTCTCTGGCCCTGTCCGGTAAGCCGCAGGTGACCATCCAGGGCTTCCCCTTCCTGACCCAGCTGGCCGCCCGCGACTTTCGTACCGTCGATATCAGCGCGAGCAACGAGACCGCTGGGACAGGCGGCCAGCTCGAGATCGCCAGCCTGACCGCCACGCTGCACGGGATGCACATCCACGGGCTCAAGAGCGCGACGGTCGATCAGTTCAACGCCTCGGCGCTTGTCACGTTCACGGCACTGGGGAAGGCAGGCGGCATCCCGCAGGGCATCACGCTGTCCGCCGACGGCCCCAACCGGGTGAAGGTCGACATCAGCATCGGCCCCCTCAGCGACACGCTGGTCGCCCAGGTCACCCAATCGGGAGCGGGCCAGATCAACGTCAAGATCATCGGGGACGCCGACGGGATACCGCTCTCAGTCCTCGGCTCGGCCTCGAACTTCACCATCAGCATCCCGAAGCTTCCAGCGGGGGTGTCGATCCAGAGCGTCAGCGTCACCCAGCAGGGGCTCCGGATCACCGCCAGCGGTCATAACACCACCCTTAGCCAGTAACCGGAGGGCTTGGACGGCAACTGGGGCCGTCGGACGGGAACCGGGCCGCGACCGGGAACCGGGATAGTTGTGGCTAATGTTTTAGCGGCTATGAACTGCGCCCTGGGTGAACTAGTGTCAGCTGAGAGTTACATTACTGATACTGACAGTAGTAACGCAGGATTGCGGAGGCCGATATGCCCGGTGCGCCCTTTACCGTCGCCGATCCGCAGGGTCTGCGAGGCGCGGCAGGGGCGGGGCCCATCGCGGGGACGGCGCCCGCGTCCGCCACCCGGCGTTTCGCCCGGCGCGCGGAGGAAGTACCGATGGCCCGCAGGTTCATCAGGGATGAGCTGGCCGATCACCCGTCCTCCCTGGACGCCGAGCTGCTGGCCTGTGAGCTCGTGACGAACGCGGTCCAGCATGCGACCGATGCCGCCGGGGTGACGGTCGCGGTGACCCGCCGCGGTGCGGTCGTGCACGTGGACGTCATCGATGACGGGCAGAGCGGGCTCCCGTACTGGCGCGACGCCGACGGGCACGACGAAAACGGACGCGGATTCCACCTCGTCGACGAGATCGCGCAGCGCTGGGGCTTCCTGCGCGAGCAGGCCGGCACCTGCGTGTGGTTCGAGCTCGACCCGCAGTAGCCGCGATAGGCTCGCGCTTGATGCCAGCAACGTGTGCCTTCTGCGCCATCATCAGCGGCGAGCAGAAGGCGGTGACCGTGCTCGAGACGGAGCGGCTGATGGCCTTTCTCGACCACCGGCCGCTGTTCCACGGGCACACGCTGCTCGCGCCCAAGCGGCACGTCCGCCTGCTGAGCGACCTGCCCGCCGACTGGGTGCCTGAGTTCTTCGTCGCGGCGCAGCGCCTCGAGCGCGCGGTCGAAGACGGCCTCGGCGCGGACGGCTCGCTGATCCTGGTCAACAACGTGGTCAGCCAGTCGGTCCCGCACCTGCACCTGCACGTGATCCCCAGGAACCGCAAGGATGGGCTGCGATTGTGGCTGGGCCCGCGGCATCCCTACGATGCCGCCCATCCGGCCGAGTCGTTCGCGGCGAAGATCCGGGCCGCGCTACCTGGCGACCTCGCTGCTGCTCCCCCGGCACGCCGTCTAGATAAGCGATGAGTATCCAAATGTTCTCGTTCAGTTAAAAATCCGGCCTCGGCCGGGGCGGGCGGGGAGATGATCCGCACTTCGGCTGGAGCCCAGTGTCACTTCAGCCCCAAAACCTTACTGAAATTAAGTCACTAGCGTACAAAAGGTAATATTAGGCATAAAGGTGAGTCATCGGAACTCCCGTCTGAACGTGCCGTCGGTGACTCATAATTGACAGGAGCACAGCCTGCGATGCCATCAGGAGACAGCACGTGACATCCGGCATGTCGGCGAAGGGCGATGCTCTCGGGGCTAGCGTTCCCGAGAGCGGTGTCCTGCCGAACCGCGCCCCGGCACCTCGGAATCCGGGGACCGCGGGCAACGGGACCAAGCGAAGCCGTGGATTTAAGGCCAACGTGAACTCCCAGGAGGCCGGGATCGCAGACACCCCCGAGGCCCCCGCCGGCCACATCGCCGCGGAGGGCTCGCATCCGGCCCTGACCTCGTCCGTACGGACCATCATCCTCGGGATCGACTACGACGGCCGGATCGTGCAGCACGACAGGAACGCGCCGCAGATCCTGGCCCGGGAGCCGGAGGAGCTGCTCGGCGCGCAGCTGAGCGACCTGACCGCGGGCGTGCCTCAGGGAACTGGCGCCGCCCAGGGAACTGGCGCCGACCAGGCGAATGGCGCGGAGACGGGTGCGGCGCCTGGGAACTCCCATGCCGTCCGCGCGGCGGACGGGGCGGCCGCGGTCAGCGGCCTGCTCGAAGCGATCCGCTCCGATCGCGAGGGCAGCGCGATGCTGACCATCGACACCCGCGACGGGTACCGGACCGAGGCCGTGGTGACCGTTCACCCGATGCGCGCGGGCGGCGGGACCAGCCTGGCCGCGCTCGCGTTGCTGCGCATCCCGGCGCCGAGGGCCGAGAGGTTCGTCGACCCCGCGCTGATGCGCAGGCAGATGCTCGACGACACCTTCACCAGGATCGGCGACGCGCTCGATATCGATCACCTGGCGCGCGAGCTGATCGACGCGCTCGTTCCGCATTTCTGCAACGCCGGTGACCTGCTCCTGCTTGAGAGCCTGATCGGCGACGACGAGCTCCCCTCGCACGGACCCGACGGGTCGCTCCCGCTGCGGCGGATCGCGCTGCTGCACGACCGGAAGGATCCCGCCTGGGAGGCGGCCTTCCCCACCGGGGAGATCCTGCGGTACCCGACGCCTTCCCCGTACTTCCAGTGCATGGACACCGGCGCGCCGGTGCTCGAGACCATCAGCCAGGATCAGGCGAGCAAGATCGCCAAGGCGTGGCGACGCAAGCCGGTGGCCAAGCTGCTTTCCGGTGCCTCCATGCTGATGCTGCCGCTTATCGCCCGTGGCACCATGCTGGGCTTCTTCGCCTGCACCAGGCAGGAAGGGTTCCGGAGGTTCGACGCGTACGACGTCGAGATCGGGATGGACTTCGCCGCCCGCGCCGCCGTCTTCATCGACAACGCGCGCCGCTACAGCCGGGAGCACGCGACCGCGCTGACCCTGCAGCGCAGCATGCTGCCGACCGGGCTCTCCTATCCCTCCTCGGTCGAGGTCAAGCACCGCTACCTGCCGGGTAGCAAGCTCATCGAGGTCGGCGGTGACTGGTACGAGTCGATCGCGCTGCCCGGCGGCCGGGTCGCGCTCGTGGTCGGCGACGTAGCCGGTCACGGCGTGCGCGCCGCCGTGACCATGGGACGGCTGCGTACCGCCATCCACACCCTGGCCATGCTCGAGCTGGCCCCGGCCGAATCGCTGCAGCAGCTCGACGAGCTCATGCACACCCTCGGCGAGCGCGAGCCGCACTTCGCCACCTGCGCGTACGCCGTCTACGACGCGGTGAGCGGCGAGTGCGAGATCGCCGTGGCCGGACACCTGCCGCCGCTGCTCGTGCACCCGGACGGCAGCAACGAATTCCTCGACGTGCCGCCCGCGCCGCCGCTCGGCATCGGTGACGGCGAGGTGGAAAGCCGTCTGTTCAAGATCGAAGACGGCAGCCTGTTTGTCCTTTACACCGACGGCCTGGTGGAAAACAAGGGCCGGGACATCAGCGACGGGCTGGCCCGGCTGCGCGGCATCTTCGGCCCGGGCTCGCCCACGCGGCCGCTTGAGGACCTGTGCAAGGCCAGCCTGGACGGGGTGTATTCCGACCACCAGCGCGACGACATCGCCTTGCTCATCGCCCGGCTCGGGCGGCTGTCGCAGGACTCCTACGCCTCGTGGACGTTCGCGCCCAAGCTGACCTCGGTCCGCGAGGCGCGTTCGGTGCTGACCGAGCCGATGAAGCGCTGGGATCTGGAGGACCTGATCCCGACGACAGAACTGCTCGTCTCCGAGCTGGTGACCAACGCGATCAAGTACTCGCGCGGCGACGTCACGCTCCGGCTCGTCAACGAAAAGGCGCTGGTCTGCGAGGTGCTGGACACCTCGGGCGCGCTGCCGAGGCTGCGCCAGGCCAGCAGCGACGACGAGAACGGCCGCGGCCTTCAGGTGGTCCGCCAGCTCTCGCACCGCTGGGGCGCCCGCCGGACCGCGACCGGCAAGGTCGTCTGGTGCGAGCAGCCGCTGCCGGGGGCCGGCTTCATAGATGACATCCCGCCGCTGCACTAAGCGGGCGAACGCCGCCGCGATTCGCGGCCCGCGATTAGCGCAGAGAAGAATCTGGGATATCTATGGTTTCTGAGCCTTGCCTGGCTACTGGGACCATTTGAGCCAGCGGGACATTAGTGGTAGCTGCGTGAATCTTGTTACGGCCGGTTTGCTTGGCGTGATAGAGAGCGGCGTCGGCGGCGGTGAGCAGATCGGTCAGTTCCGTGCCCGCGTCGCCGAGCGCGGCCACGCCGATGGAGACGGTGAGCCTGATCCGGTTTCCCGATCGGGTGTCATCGTCAACGGGGATCGACATCGCGGCGATGTCGATGCGCAGCCGTTCCGTGATCGTGAGGGCATCCGCCTCGTCGGTCTGCGGCAGCAAGACGACGAACTCCTCACCGCCGAACCTTCCGGTCAGGTCGTAGTCGCGCAGCTGCTCGCGCAGCGCGTCGCTGAGCGCTCGCAAGACCTTATCCCCGACCAGGTGACCGTAGGTGTCGTTCACCGCCTTGAAGTGATCGATATCGATCAGGGCCACCGACAACGGGCTGCCGGTCCTGACCGCCCGGGCGATCTCCGCTGCCGCCTCGCTTTCCCAGGTGGCCGCGTTGAGCAGGCCGGTCTTGGAGTCGATCCGGGTCTTGGCGAGAAGCTGCGCGTGCATCATGAAGCGCCGGGCCAGCAACACGGTGGGGACGGCGAAGACCGCGAGTACCGGGTTAATGGCCACCACCACGGTCACCAGGATGCCCAGGTCAACCTGCGCGAAGTCGGCCTTCAGCGCCTCGCGGTTGAACTCTATGTCCGCTAGCCGGGCGGCCGGATCGGTCAGCTTGATGGCACAGACAATGAGCGAGTGGTGACCGAGCCAGCCGACAATCTCACTCATCGCCACCGCGACGACCCAGGTCAGAGCGTGCCTGCCGGTACCGATGGCGTCCCCGGCGAAGGTTGCGGGCAACGCCCGGAACGTCAGCGACGCCGCACCGTAGGCCAGCCCGAGAGCCCCGGCGGTGAAGACGCGCCGGTAGACAAGCCCCCGGTGCACCCGCCACTGCGTGAGGACAAGCAGCGGGATCGGAGCCAGCATGGCGTAGCCGGGCGGAAGCAGGATCGCGACCGGGAGCACCCACACCGTCAGGAAGTCCCGCACGATGGCACCCTGGCCGTAGGCGATCCGCGACGTCGCCGCGACTGAGACCAGGCCGCAGCCCACGAGGAGCAGGAACTTCACGACGTCCGCGACATGCCAGGTCATCTGGGATGCGACGAGACCGAGCATAACCAGCGCGATCAGGGGGATAGCCGCCACGTAGAAGCGAAGCAGCCCGGGAAGCTCCCACCAAGTCCAATTCCGGACAACTGCGCTCGCCCGCAGGCGAAGAGTGATGGACGAGGCTTGCATACTCCACCGTTCCGGATGGGACGCGACAGGTCTCCTGTCTAGTCGACAGCCCACCGTAAAGAACTAGATCCGCATAGCTACCTTAACCCATCTATAAGCATTCTGTTAGCTATTGGTGCAGATTCGCCTGCATCGTCACGGCAAGTAAGAGCTAAATGTTGATTAACACGCCATGATTACCCGGCGTGCTCTGCCGGGGAAGTCATTGCCAACGGCATTCAGACGCCGAGAGGAGGAACGGTTCATGCGGTCTACCTGGGGCTGAGCCCTCTTTATCCAGATAAGACGGTCATGGCGCGAACTCGCCGCGCGGGACCGGCCGGCTGAACCGGAGCTGGCCATAAGGCGAGGTTAGGTCGTTCCGCCTGCGCACCGCGCGGCTATGCGCGCAAAGATGACGACAATGACCACGACGCCCCGGGACGGCTCCAGCCTGGAGCCGTCCGGGGGGCGCCGGGTCCTTGCGGGCCGGGGGCGCCGGCGGCCGCTACTCCACGGTGACGCTCTTGGCCAGGTTGCGGGGCTTGTCGATGTCCCGGTTCAGTTCGGCCGCGACATGGTAGGCGAACAGCTGCAGCGGGACGTTCAGCAGCAGGGGGCCGAGCTCTGGTTCGCCGCGGGGAACGCGGATCACCGCGTCGGCCAGGCCCGCGGGCAGATCGGCGCTTGTCACCGCGATGACAGGGCCGCTGCGGGCCTTGATCTGCTCGATCGTGGAGATGTTCTTGGACAGCAGCTCGTCGGCGGGAACGATGACCACGCTCGGCATGGAATGGTTAATCAGCGCGAGCGGGCCGTGCTTGAGCTCGGCCGCCTGGTAGGCCTCGGCGTGGACGTAGGAGACCTCCTTGAGCTTCTGGGCGCCCTCGCGGGCCACCGGCCAGCCCCGGACCCGGCCGACGAAGAACATGTGCTCGGCGGCGGCAAACTCGCGGGCGATCTTGGCAATATGATCCTCCTGCGCCAGCACCTGCTCGATCTGCCCGGGCAGCGCGCGCAGGCCCTCCACGATCCGCTGACCGGATGCCGAGGACAGGTCACGCACCCGGCCGAGCAGCAGGGCGAACAGGGCGAACGAGGCCGCCATGTTGGTCAGCGCCTTGGTGGACGCGACCGCGATCTCCGGGCCCGCGTGCAGGAAGACCCCGCGGCCGCACTCCCGGCCGATCGCGCTGCCCACCACGTTGACCGCCCCGATGACCTGGCCGCCCTTGCGGCGCAGCTCCTGCACCGCCATCAGCGTGTCCAGCGTCTCGCCGGACTGGCTGACCGCCACGTAGAGCGTGTCGGGGTCCACCACCGGGTTGCGGTACCTGAACTCTGAGGCCGGCTCGGCGTCGGACGGTATCCGGGCCAGCTCCTCGGTCAGCACCGCGCCCATCTGGCCGGCGTAGTAGGCCGAGCCGCAGCCGAGGAACTTCACCTGCCTGATCGACCTGAGCTCCCGCGCGTCCAGGTTGATCCCGCCCAGCTTGGCGGTCGAGAACCGCTCATCGAGCCGTCCGCGCAGGGCCCGGCGCAGCGCCTCCGGCTGCTCGTGGATCTCCTTGCTCATGTAGTCCTCGTACGGGCCAAGCTCGTAGTCACCGGCTTCGGCCTCCACGGTGGTGGGCGTCTTGCGGCCGCCCGCGCCGCGCCGGTCCCGGTCATCGAGCGAACCCGTCGTATAGTCCGCGGCGTGCACCGTGGCGATCTCCGCGTCGTCCAGGTACACCACCTGCTTGGTGTAGCGGACCAGCGCGGCGACATCGGAGGCGACGAACATCTCGGACTCGCCGATGCCCAGCACGATAGGGCTGCCGTTGCGGGCCACCACGAGCTCGTTCGGGTGCCTGATGTCGAGTACCACCAGGCCGTAGGTTCCTTCCACGTGACGCAGCGCCCGGCGGACCGCTTCCTCAAGGCTCCCCGGGTTGGCGTCGTCGTCCGACTCGGCGGCGATCAGGTGGGCCAGCGCTTCGGTGTCGGTGTCGCTGACCAGCTTGACCCCCCGGGCCGACAGGGCGTCCCTGAGCTGCTCGGCGTTCTCGATGATGCCGTTGTGCACGACGGCGATGCGGCCCTTGGTATCCATATGCGGGTGGGCGTTGACCTCGTTGGGTTCACCGTGGGTGGCCCATCTGGTGTGGCCGATGCCGACCGTGGCCTTGGTCCGGTCGCTGACCCGGTCCCTGAGGTCCTGGACCCGGCCCGCGGTCTTGGTGACCTGCAACTTGTTCCTGTGGATGACGGCCAGGCCGGCCGAGTCGTAGCCGCGGTACTCCAGGCTCCTGAGGCCCTCGAGCAGGACCGGGACAGCATCCCTGCGGCCGATGTATCCCACGATTCCGCACACGTCAAAGGTCTCCTGTCGGTTGGCGTCCGGCTGGGCGCTTACTCGTCAGCCGTTATCCGTTATCCGTTATCCGTTATCCGTTATCCGTAGACCATGCGCCGGAGCTGCCGCTCCGACAGCCCGGGCGCCGCGAACCTGCGCTGATCGAGCTCGGCCGCGATCATGGGCCAGATCTCATCGTTCTTGCGCTGGCGCTGCTGCAGCTCGGCGTGGCGCCTGCGGACGAACTCGTCGATCGTCTCGTTGAAGTACGTCGTTACGTCGGCGATGACCCGGACCGCGGTGGGCTGCGGCAGCCCGGTCGAGGCCGCCAGGTAGCGGACGAGGTCCTGCGGGACAGGGTCGGGCATGCCTACTTCTTACTAGCCAGCCGGTGGTATGAGCAAGAATCCTGCCTGACTTCGGGCAGGATTTCCGTCATTTTGTCGCTCGGGATCGAGCATAGCGTTTACTCTAGGCGCATGACGCCGATTCGATGTCAATTCGTATTGTTACATGCACTCTCAGTAGTTGACTAGGCGATCGCGCAGGCCGGGGCCGGGCCGCCCCGGACCGCCCCGGGCGTGATTAAGGTCGGCGGCAGTCAGGAAGTAGAGACGGGCCAGGTGGTGGACCTGGGCGGCACGAAGGAGCGGAGCACCGTCGGGTTTTCGGCAGCGGCTGTGGCCGGCGCCACGGGAGCGCTGGGCATCTCAGGCGGCCAAGGGTGGGTGCAATTCGGTGAGCTTGGGGCGGCTCCCGCCCTGGCCGATCACGTCCTGGCCGATCACGTCCTGGCCGGTCACGTTGCCGCCGGTCACATCACAGGCGCGGACCAGATCGCGGTCAACCGGCCGGGCAGGGGCCGCCGGGCTAACTGAGCGTCTGCGCAGTGCCTCACCAGCCCGGCCCGCCTCACTCGAACCACATTCCCTCACCAGTACGATAAAAAGGAACATTATCGCGGAAGATCCGGCTTCAGTGGAAAGAAAGGTACCCCCCCGTTGCCCGGATCTTCCGCGGAAGCCAGATCTTCCATGATCTTTTGGTACGGGCGGGGCCCGTGATAAGCCCGGGAACCGCGGAGCCGTGGGGGTCACAGCGATTTGCCAAACGCTCACCAAGGTCCGGGCAGGCTAGGCCCGGGCAGGCTAGGCCCGGGCGGGCTACGGGCCGGGGCGGGCTACGGGCCGGGGCGGGCTACGGGCCGGGGCGGGCTACGGGCTCGGCACCCGGGCGGACGAGCTGATCACGTGGGTCCTGTTACGGCCGGTTTGCTTGGCGTGGTAGAGGGCCGCGTCGGCGGTGGCGAGCATGTCGGTGAGCTTGTGGCTGCTGTCACCGTCCAGGGCGGAGACACCGACCGAGATGGTTAGCTTGACACACGGCCCGGACTCGTCCGCGTCGTTGACGGGGATGGACAGCGCGGCGACGTGCGCGCGGAGCCGCTCGGCGACGCTCAGCGCGTCGCCCTCACGGGCATGCGGCAGCAGGACCACGAATTCTTCACCGCCGAAGCGCCCGGCCAGGTCGTAGATCCGCAGCTGGCTGCGCAGCCCGTCGGTCACCGCCCGCAGCGCCTTGTCCCCCACCAGGTGCCCGTAGGTGTCGTTGACCATCTTGAAGTGATCGATATCGACAAGCGCCAGGGCGAGCGGGGTGTTCGTGCGGAGGGCCCGGGCGATCTCGACCGTCGCCTCCCGTTCCCAGGTGGACGCGTTGAGCAGGCCGGTCTTGGTGTCGATCCGCGACTGGGCGAGCAACTGGGCGTGCATCATGAACCGGCGGACCATGAGCCACATGGGGACGGCGAAAACCGCGAGCGCGGGGGTGACCGCCACCACCACCGTGATCAGCACCCCGAGGTTGAACTCGGTCAGGTCGGCTTGCAGGGCTTCCCGGCTCAGCTCCTGGTCCGCCAGCCGGACGGTGGGGTCGGAGAGCTTGACGGCGACCACGATGATGGCGTTGTGGCCCCGCCCGCCCATGATCTCGCACAGGGCGACGACCAGGGCCCAGCTGAACGCGTGCATCCCGGTGCCGATGGAGCCGCCCGCGATGGAGACGGGAAACGCGCGGAAGACCGAGGACGCCGCGCCGTAGGCCAGCCCCATGGCGCCGGCCGTGAACGCCCGGCGGTACACGACCCCCTTGTGAATCCGCCACTGGGTGAGCACGAGCAACGGGATGGGCGTCACCATCGCGTACACCGGCGGAAGCAAGATCGCTACCGGTAGCACCCATGCGGTGATGAAGTCGCGTACCAGTGCGCCCTGAGCGTAGGCGGTTCGCGGCGTCGCCGCCACCGAGATCAGGCCGCAGCCGAGTAGCAGCAGGAACTTCACCAGGTCCGCGGTGGTCCAGGACGTCTGTGACGCCGCGAACCCGATGAACACCAGGGCCAGGAGCATAACGGCGCCCACGTAGCAGCGCAGCACGAGAGGGAGCCGCCACCAAGCCCAGTCCCAGAAGGCGGCGTGCGCCATCAGGCGGCGCGTGACGGACGAGGCTTCCATACTCCACCGTTCCGGATGGGACTCGACAGACTCCTGTCTAGTCGGCAGCTCACCGTAAAGGACTAGCTCCGTATAGCTACCTTAACTCATCTATGGCCATCTTGGACACTATTGACACCGATTCACCTACATCGTCCGACAAAGAAGCGCTAAATGGTCTTTAACAAGCCACGATTACCCGGAGTGTTGGCACGCCGGGTGGCTTTTGCACAGGTATATACCGCGGCCGGAAGGAGGCGTCCGGGCGATGCGCGTCATCTGGGGCTGAAACCCAAGCACATCCCGTCAGCACCACCTGAGAGAGGAATTCGCAATGCGCGACACGTGGACTTGAGCCAACGCAGCGGCCGCTGTTATCGGGACTCGCGCAGCGGCACCGAGCTTGCCGTCGTGGCACGGGCCGGACGCCGGCCCGCGGCATGACGCCCGCCGGGCGGCGACACCCGACGCCACCTGATCGTCAGCACCAGGGCTATGACGGCACCGATACCACCACCTACAGCGATGACCGCCGCCGGGCTGAACTCCTGCGCTGCGGCGCCGGCGGCCACGAAAGCGGCGCCCTGGCCAACGATCACCCCCATGTTGGCCAGGCCGAAGGCCTGAGCCCGCCGTTCGCTCGGCACCCTCACGACGAAGGCGGTGTTGGCCGCGAGCTGGTAAACACCGAACGCGGCCGAGACGGAAAAGATCACCAGTGAGACGGCGAGACCGGGGTGGAGGACCGTGAGGACCAGTGTCGCGCAGGTAAGCACGGCGAACGGCCCCATCCACTCCACCCGCCGACGAGGCCGGACGAACTTGGTGAACAGCGGCGTGCCGATCGTGGTGCTGAGCGCGGTGGACACGAGCACCATACTGATCGCGATGGATCCGCCGCCGAGTTTGGTCGCGTAGGGAGCGGCGACGCCGACTCCCTCGGGAATCGTGTAGAACGCGACCAGCCAGCCGAACAGCAACAGGGTGCGTCGCGCCTGGTCGCCGAAGACCAACCGGAATCCGTCCCGCATCTGCGCCAGCGGGGACGGCCGGACCGAACCGGGCCGGGCGGCGGGCCGGGCGCGGGTGCCCAGCCCTATTAACAAGCCGGAGAGCGCGAACGTCGCGGCGTCTATGGCGAGCGAGGACCGCACCCCGATGGAGCCCACCGCCACTCCCGCGGCGGCCGCGCCGACGACCTGGCCGGCCAGGAACGTCGTCTGGATCACCGCCGTACCCAGCGCGTAGCGCTCGCCTTGCAGGATGTCGGGAGTAATGGAGGCCCGGGCCGATTCGAACGGCGGCGCGAACATCGTGGTCGCGAACAACAGCGCGACCAGGCCAAGAAGCGGCACGCGCGGAATGACCATGGCGGCCACCAGGACCATCCGGATCAGGTCGCAGACGACCATGACCGAACGGCGCGGCCGCCGGTCCGCCAGGTCGGCCAGGAACAAGCCGCCGATCACCCAGGGCAGGTAGCCGGCCGCGTACGCCAGGCCGGTGTAAAGCGGCGACCGTGTCTGGTCATAGACCAGCAGGGTAAGGGCCACCAGGGCCAGGCGGTCACCGGCCACGGAAAGGACTTCCGACAACCACAGGGCCCGGAATTCGCGAACCGCGAACACGTCACGGAATGTGGCCCGCGGCGGCACAGCACCTTCCACTGTGACCTTTCTGTCCAGACCTCGTACTCCGCCGTCCGTATGGTCACTCAGTTTTCATCATGACCCACCGCATGCGTATACCGCAACAAGTAGTGCGGAATCGGTCACCCATGGTTGGATAACAATAAAGAGCAGCAACTGAGCGGCCGCTTCGGCGCTGGACCGGGAGCTTGGGGACCAGGTGACACATCCGCTGCCGCCGCTCGTCGCGGAGCGGCTGCGAGCGCTGCGGGAACGCCCGGTCGAGGTGGCCGAGAAGGGCTGCGGCGCGGCGTCCGCCGGGCGGTCGGCCGCTGAGCTGGCCGCCGCAGCCCTTCTCG
>OCZT010004756.1_pt1 | contig 13606 bp, 12 predicted proteins | sample 1539031 | NCBI WGS metagenome assembly OCZT01 (sample SAMEA3539308, study PRJEB22396) | soil metagenome | biome: tundra; feature: field; material: soil | place: USA | collected 2010-05 | depth 0.15 m | reverse complement strand
TATCTTCATACCAGGGAAATTTGAGATCATAATCGATCCTGTTTCTGTCTGCCAGAAAGTATCATGAAATGGTTTCCCAAAAATTCTTTCGGACCAAATAACAGCCTCTGAGTTCAAAGGCTCTCCAACACTGGCAAGATGTCGCAAACTTGAAAGATTAAAACTTCTAACAACTTCATCCCCCGCTTTCATCAAAGACCTTATAGCGGTAGGTGATGAATACCACATTGTAATCTTATATTTCTCAATGAGGTTATACCATGTTTGTGCAGAGAATCCAGCATCAAGTACACATTGTGTAATTCCCATACTCCATGGGCCTATAATTCCATAGGATGTTCCAGTTACCCAACCCGGATCAGCTGTACACCAATAAATATCATTCTCTTGGAGATCAAGCACCCACTTGGTTGTAAGATATTGTGAAATAAGCGAATAATGAACATGTTTAACTCCTTTAGGTTGTCCGGTAGTTCCGGATGTATAATGCAAAACTGATGGAGATTCAGCTCTTGTCGAGAAAATATTCATCTTCTCAATAGGAATAGATTCATCAAAATTAAATGAAATCTCCTTATCCTCCAGTTCTTTTGTCTTGATATAATCAACAACAATTATGAACTCAAGAAAAGGTAATTTTTCACGTATTTTTCTGATTTTGTATAATTGTTTCCTTTGAGTAATGATAGCACGTGTCTGTGAATTTTCCAGTCTGACAAAAAGTGATTCATCTCCAAATGCAGAAAACAATGGTTGGACAATCGCTCCTATCTTCAATATTCCAAGAAACGAAAAATATAATTCTGGTATTCTGTCCATAAAAAGGCAGATCCTGTCACCATCCTTCAACCCGAGTTTATTTAGGAATGTCCCAATAGTATTGCTTGCCAGACGTATATTGTTGAAAGTAAAAAATTTTTCAACCCCGCCAAAACCCTCATAATAAAGAGCAATTTTCTCTCCCTTCCCTTTTTGGCAAATCCTGTCAGTACAATACCAACCAATGTTAATTACATCCCCATCTCTGTATTCGAGTTCATTCTCTGCAAAGGACCAGTCAAAATTTTTTAACCTTTCTTCGTACGAACCAATATTTGACATATAGAAAAATTCAACTTAACCTACTTGCTCAGCGATAAAGATATTGAATAATTATGGGAAAGAGAAACTTCTTTTATATGATAGTTACAATCCTTTGGTGCTTGAATAATTATTTTATCCACAACTTTTGCTTTCGGGATATATTAAATGATTCTATGAGGATTTGCCTCAGCTTTTCTTTCTAATTTGGGTTAATGGTTGTAGCTAGTTGATCCTTATTAATACGTGTTTTTCATTACTTCATTAGCTTTGGATATTTACCGGAGACAAAATAAGTGCCTGGTAAATCCAGCGAAAAATTAAATTCAATATTTCTTGTCTCTTTAGCCTCATCCATTTCCTCATATTATATGCTGTAGCTGCCAGTAATGTAAATGGAAAATAACAATGAAGGTTTTTTAGCAAATAAGAATGTAGGTTTTTAGAATTCTTCTCTTTTCCCACTGAAACATATTTTTAAAAGGTAAATCACCATTTATCAGGCTTGATTTACTGATTTATCAGGATAATTACTGCAATTAGGTTATTTTAAACTGATTACAAACTAACAGCAATTACCTTATGAAAAAACTAATTCTGAAATTGATTATGTATTATGAAGTACACAAATTAAAAAGAGAAGGTTTAACAACTGCACAAATAAGCAGACACCTTGTATCAGATTACAGAACCATCAAAAAATATCTTTCGATGAGCGAAGAGGATTATCAGGATTTTCTTGAGGTTCAAGCCACCCGACATAAAATACTGGCCCACTATGAAGATTATGTAAAAGCAAGGTTAGAAGCCTGCGAAGATGCATCGGCGGCCCAGGTACATGACTGGCTAAAGGAAAATTTTAAGGATCTAATCGATGTAAACGCAAAGACAGTCTTCAACTTTGTGCTCTATGTCAGAAGTAAGTACGGTATACCAAAGCCCTTCAATAACAGGGACTATACCCAGGTAGACGAGTTGCCGTATGGGAAACAGGCACAGGCAGATTTTGGTGAATATAACATGACAACCGACGAAGGCAAACGCAAGAAAGTCTATTTTTTATGTGTGGTACTATCTCGCTCCAGGTATAAGTATGTATGGTTCTCAGAAAGTCCCTTCACAACACTTTCGGCCATAACCGCTCATGATAGAGCTTTCTGGTATATTGAAGGGATTACCCTGGAAATCGTATATGATCAGGATACCTTGCTTCTTGTTGATGAAAACAAGGGAGATTTGGTATTAACCGAAGCTTTCCGCAAGTATGCCGATTACAGGGGATTTAATTTACATTTTTGCCGGAAATCAGATCCCGAGAGTAAAGGTAAAATAGAGAACGTGGTTAAATATGTCAAATACAACTTCCTGCGTGGCAGAACCTTTGTTAATATCGATACACTGAACGGGCAGTGCATGGCCTGGCTCAGTAGGACAGCCAATGCAAAAGTTCATGCTTTCACATATAAGATACCTTACCAGGAATGGCTCATTGAAAAAGCATATTTAAGACCTGTTTTAGAATCTTTCAAACCGGAATCTCTATTACGGAGTTATAATGTAAGGAAAGACAATACAATCTCATTTAAGTCCAACTTTTACCGGATCCCTATGGGAACCTATAAACCTCCCAAAACAGCTATGTGGACTGAGGTAACTGACGATGACCGGCTGATCATTTATGATACCGGTAACAACAAAATCGCATCGCATAAGCTTTATTCTGGAAAAGGAAAAACTATTGGTGGCAGCAATTATAAAAGAGACTTATCTTCAGGCATTGATCAATTAATAGAAGAGTTGTCCTGCCGGTTCAATAATCCTGATCAGATAAGAGAATATCTTCTTAAGATCCGTCATGATAAACCCCGGTACATAAGGGATCAGCTTCAGCACATTAAAAAGCTTGCAGGGATCTATAACATGCAGGTTATGAGTCAGGCAATGGTTTTTTGCATCGAAAACAAAATTTACCGGGCAACAGATATGGAAAGTGTGGTGAAAAAAATCCATGCACGGCATAGCCAGGAGACTCAAATTAAACCAACCATTGTTATTGATACTGTAAACCGTGCAGCTCATAAGATTATACCTAATAAAAGTGACATATCAGATTATCAATCATTAATGAATTAAGCCTATGGAAACAAAAACACAAGCTCTTAAGGAATATGCAGGGCAGCTAAGGTTAAGCGGTATACAGGATAAGTTGGAAGAACTGATCCGAACTGCGTCGGAAGAGAAATGCAGCTATCTGGATTTTTCATTAAGACACCTGGAAACCGAACTCAGCCAGAGACGCCAGCGTGACCTTGAACGAAGGAATAAAGGAGCAAAACTGCCTGTCAATCGTAACCTGGATCACTACGATTACTCGTTTATAAATGGCGTCAGCAAACAGCAATTAAACCAGTTGAAAGAATGCCAGTGGCTGGAGCAAAATTTTAATATCGTATTGATGGGTCCTTCCGGAACCGGAAAGACATTTATCGCATCCGGCCTTTGTAATGAAGCCCTGAAAAAGGGATATAAAGCTTACTTCCGGTCAATGGAACAAATCAACGAAACCCTTATTATGAAGGATATCACCAGGTCGGCTCTTATCGAATACAATAAGCTCCTCAAAGCACATCTGTTGGTCATTGATGACATCATGATGTTTGCTCTCGAGAAGAAACAGGCGGTACAGCTTTTTAATTTTATAAATCACCTGCATGAGCGGGCTTCATTTATTGTGACTACAAACAAAAGTCCGGAAGAATGGGTCAAAATGCTTGATGATGAAGTTATTGCAACAGCTATACTGGACAGGCTATTGTATAGGTGTGAAGTTGTAAGGTTATCCGGGAAAAGTTATCGTTTACAAAATCGGAAAACTATTTTTAATTAAAGTCCTTGTTCTTTGATTTTTTTAATATGTTTGAAGTGGGAAAAGTGACATTCTTAATTGCTATTTTTCCTACATCCTTAATTGCCAATTTTCCTACATTGTAAATTACCGCTTACAACTTTCTTAAAAATATTAATTTAATGAATGAAATATTGTTTTTTGACATAAAAATAAATCCATTATCGAAATCTGAATTTTTGGATATTATTGAATCAAATTTAAAAAAGGGAAATCAAATAATTCAAAATGGATTAAATGCTGCTTCAATTAATGAACTCGTTAATAATGAAAAACTAAAACAAGCTTATAAAAACTCAGATCTAATTAACATTGATGGTATGTCTATTGTTTGGGTTCTACGGTTTATGGGTTTTAGCATACCTGAAAGAGTTGCGTGTCCTGACTTGGCTAACGATATTCTGGCAATGGCCGAGAAGAATAAATATAGTGTTTTTCTATTTGGTACTAAAGAAAGGAACCTACTGTTATGTAAGGAAAATTTAAGGAAGAATTATCCGAATCTTAATATCGCGGGTTGTCGGAATGGTTATTACAGAGAAGAAGAAGAGTCGGCAATAATCGATATGATTAATAGAACCAATGCTGACATCTTGTTATTAGGAATGCCTTCACCGAGTAAAGAATTATTTATGGAAAAATACAAAGATAAGCTTACTTCAAAGTATATTTTTGGAGTTGGAGGACTTTTTGATATACTTTCTGGTTTAAAGAAGCGAGCTCCCTTATGGATTCAACGAATTGGAATGGAGTGGTTTTATCGGTTTGCACAGGAACCTTTTCGATTATGGCGAAGATATTTAATAGGGAATATTAAGTTTTTGATATTGGTAAATAAAGAAAAGAGTAATATACAAAAATTATAAATGGTTAAGAACTTGATCTGCACTTGATCCTGATAATATTTAATGGCCATTTTTTAACTGGTTTAAATAACTGTTATATAATACGTCAGGAGACTGATATTTACATCAGGTTTTTATAAAAAAATCAAAATGAGTACTGGCAATCAGGATGTCTTTAACTCCCCTGGCTTTTATATCTGTCAGAACGTTGAGCCAGAAAGATGCGCTCTCCGTTTCACTGATCCACATACCTAAGACTTCTTTTAAGCCAGTTTGTTTGAGGCCGATCATGAGATAAATTGTTTTACCCTGAACCTTCCCGTTTTGCCGCACTTTGACAACTATACCATCCATCCAGACAACAAAGTAAACAGCCTCGAGCGGTCGCTGTTGCCATTCTTTTATGTCCTCCAGAACTGCGCTGGTAATGTTAGATATAGATCCTTCGCTTACTTCAACGCCGTAAATCTCTTTGACGGTAGCTTCTATGTCCCGTGTGGTCATGCCCCGGGAATACATCGTAATAATGGCATGTTCAATGCGCTGGGACATTCGCTGATGTTTGGGAACAATTAATCGGATCAAAGGTTGCATTACGATCCCTGGGAACATCCAGAGGAACTTCTCCAAGGTTTGTTTTCAAAGTCTTACGACTGGAACCATTACGGCTATTACCACTGTTTTTCCCGGAAGGATCGTGTTTGGGATAACCAAGATGTTCGCCGATTTCTGCCTTAAAAAGAGCTTCTATTCCTTGTTTGTAAAGCTCCTGAAAATAAGACTCAAACTCATCTTGCGTCTTAATCTTCTTTAAGGCTTCTTCTGGAATTTTAAATAACTCATTTTCAATCATATTGCTGCTAATTAGGATTAAAATTATACATTTTCCGTTTAACCAACCGGTCTTTGAGCTCGATTTCCGGCTCCAGCCTGGTTGGGGTCCCTAATGCAGCTACAAACTCATTTACACAAAATTCTTTACACTACCGCGAAAAATTAAATCTAATATTTCTTGTCTCTTTAACCTCATCCATTTCCTCATATTGTATGCTGTTGCTGAAAGTAATGTGTTAATCTTGTCTCCTGCAGTGCCACTGAGGTAATTTCTTATCATACTGTGATCGTATTTCAGGTGTGATATAAGTCCATCTATTCCAGCCCTTGAACGGCATCGCTCTTCTCGTTTCTTTTTCAAATAGTAACTTTCTCCCTTGAGCATCTTTGGCATTACTATATCCACACCCGGTATTCCTCGTTTGACTTTATAACCCTTGTCAACGATCGCTTTCTTGATTTTACCTCCTGTAAGTTCCTTTACTTGTTCCAGTTGCGGTTCTAAAGTATGTCCATCGTATGCATTTCCATCAATTGCCATTGCTCCAACAATAATCCCTGCTCCCCTGGTATATGCGAATGAGCTCTTGTTCCCAAACTCATACTGTTTATGCTCTTTCCCTTTTGATATACAAAGTACTTCCGGCTCATGTATGCTGTATACCTTATTCTTGTCATCTTTCTGCTGTGTCAGTACACTGTATAAAACATCATATTCTTCCATGTACAACTTCGGTATCGGGTTAAGTTGATTAACCAGATCCTGATAGATTTTGAATGCGATCCTGTGAAGCTTCTTCTGGGCCTTGATGTGTTTCTTCATGTTCTTTGGTTTCCTTGCAAATCGAAGCTGATGTTTTAATTTGCGGATTTCAAATGTATAGGTCTGTTTAAGCTTTATAGCTTCCTTCTTTGCAATCCTTTTACAATGCTCTATCACTTTCTCCGTATGCTTCCGGTCTGTGGGGAAGATGATGTTCTTCTCCTGAACTGTCGTATCTACCCACACCTCTTTTACTTCTTTGCGTACATTCTCTTTTCCAAACAGATCAATGCTCTGTTTGAAGATCTTCTTCATCCCCTTCTCTCCGATACGCTTGCGAAAATGTACAAAATCACTTGGGTCAAATGGATATTTATATTGAAAGTAAATCTCCTCACAAAAATGCTAACAATATGGACTGTCAATATACCTCTCCATAACAGTCTCATCACCAAGATTATATATCTGTTTAAGGAGCAGAAGCCCAACTATTGTCCTGATTGGAATGGAAGGTCTCCCTACTTCTCCATATAGCGGAGCGAACTCCTTCTCCAGATAATCCCAGTCAATCTTTTTCGTCAACAAACAAAGTTCATGTTGAGGGTTTATGAAACTGGCTAATACAGTTTTGAACATCTCAAGTTGCGGTTGTACCGGTAATTTCTTTAACATGATATGCAGCGTTTTGATCAAATTTAATCAAAATTAAAGCAAAAATCAAGCTTTCAAAGAACATATGTTATTAACAATCAGATTGTTGATAATTATTAAGGATCAACTATTCTATAATAGCAAAACAAGTTCTTATTTTGATCTGTTCCAGAAACTCATTTTCCAGCTTATATCCTTATTCTCGTTAAGTATAATTATTTTAAAGTTATTATATTCCTTATCCTAAAAACTTATTTCTTAATGAACGTAATATCTTTAATAAACCCAAGTTTTCTAAATTATAAATGAAATTTCTCCATCATTATTAGCGCAACAAACTCAGGATTGCCAAAAAGGTATCGCCTCCATAAACGTTTTGGTTCGCTTATCAGGCGATGTAACCATTCAAAACCCAGATTAATTATCCAATTTGGGGCACGTTTGTAGGTTTCTGCATAGAAGTCAAATACAGCGCCGATACAACATATGTGTTTAACATTGAGATCATCGAAATGCGCAGCTGCCCATTTTTCTTGTTTTGGGGCTGTCATGCCGATGAAAAGAACATCTGGTTGAAAAGCATTTACTTTCCTAATCATCTTCCTGTTATCTTCTTCATTAAATTCTTTTTTAAAAGGTGGACTGAATGAACTAACTGTAATGTTTGGGTACTCTTTTAAAACGCGCATTTTAATGAGCAGGTTTGTTGATTTAGACGATCCCAGGAAAAAACATTTGCCATTCATTTGGTTAAGCTGCTCCATTTCATGATAAAACAACATATGACCGGATATTTTCTTAAGTCTGGCGCCAGTTAAGAAACGTACTGCATAGACAATAGCTATGCCATCAGGTAAAATCACATGACTTTCCATGAGGGCAGATTGAAATAACTTGTCTTTTTGAGCAATATTAAAAGAATGTGCATTTAAACAAACTATAAGTATTTTATCATTTGATAATTCAGACAACGATTGATTATAAATTCTTTCTTTAAAATTGCTTAAGTACATTTTTTTAAATTATTGATAAAATAGTAATTTATCCTGATTTATCTCAAAAATTAGAGCAATAATAAAAATATTATTGGTATGAAGCCTGCTTAATAGCAGTACCAAATCAGACTGTAATCCGCATAGTATGGTAAATATTGACGTGTATATATTTGCCAATAAAGTTAAATATATCAATAATTTTAAATGAATAGTATTTTTCTAAGCATCATTCCCAACCTTTTTTGATATTTGATTTCCTCTAATAATTTCCACAAAAAATGCAAGTGAGATCGTTGCGATTAATATAACATAAATAACTAAGCTGTCCGAATTAATGCCTTTGTACAGAATAAAAATTATCATTATGACTAATATTGCTAAGAAAATAAACCTAAGTGCTTTGAAAGATTTTATCATTTTAGTAATTATTTTAGTTGCAAAATAAATACATAAGAAAACTATTACATGAAAAAATATATTAGATATCCCAAAAATACTTTTATGATTTCTCATGTATTTGGTTGTATTATATATTCCGTATCTATAGATTTTTGACTTATTTAAAATTTTAATCAGCATATTATTATTTATTGAATTTAAAACAAATCTTTCGTTATCATAGATTTCACTTTTGTCGAGCATTGAAAAATTAGTAGCAATAATATAGTTTTGATTATTTATCCAACTTAATAAAGTATCAAGTTGATTAAAATAGATCTTTTTTGAAGGTTTACTATTGGATTCACTTTTGATTGAATATGGATGGACTACTACAATTATAGTTAAATTATCATTCCGGATCGATTTAATTATGTCAGGCAATTCAGCTAAATCATTTATTGTCTGTGGAATATAACTTATTTTGACGGAACTTGAAGGACCATCAATGCTGGCGGAAATAATTTTAAATTTCAAACTGTCTAATGCCTTAAGAGTATTTTCATCATATGAATTATAGGGTGGAATAAAAATGTTTACATTGATATTTAATAATGAATCCAAGGCTGCTTTTCCTTTTTTTATTTTTATAAACTGATCATTATAGTTTAAATTGGAGAATTCGCTTGGTCCGGGTTTATTAAGTAACGATCTCTTTATTAACTCATTGTCATTATGATTAAATCCATGTAAAGCTATCTCGATTTCATTTCTTCTAATCCGCTCCTTAAGATCATTTAGTTGTTCCTCATTCAGATTATTATAGATTAATCCCTCCTTATTATATGGGATTATTCCTAAACATAGTGGAATTTTATTCCTACCAAAAACGTAAAGAAGTGAATCATAAATTATCTCAGATTCTAATCTATAATCGTCAAAACGAAAAACAATTTTAGTTTTTTGACCCAGGTTATTACCTGTTACCCCTGAAATAGTACTTATTAACAGAAGAAACGAGATTATTAATCTCATATTTATAGATATTTATTATATTCTGCAGCAAATACACAGGACCATAGATTTGAGAGTAAAAATCAACTACTGTTTTTTACTACTTCCTCCTTGACTCCAAAGAAAAAAACTATTTTTTTTCTTCTATGACATCTTAGCAAGTTCCTGTATTAGATCTTCTCCATCTCCTCACTCCGGTAAATGTTGTACAAGATAGAAGTCAACACAATATTTTGACCATCAGCATCAATAAATTTGTGGGATATAACACTATTGTAAAGTTCTTTGTCTTTTGCGCTGATCCCAACTAATATGCATTAATAACAAAATGATGATCCACCTATTCTCCTTAATTGCCTCATCAATCCTATAAATTGTCAATTCTTTCGAAAGAGAATCTACCGGGTTATTTAAAAAATCTAACCTTTTGCCTTAATGTTCTAATTTTTGATTCATCTCGACTAATTTTCGAACAATCCGTTCAGCTGTATTGCCATCCCACAATTCCGGTCTGGTAGGAAGACGGTCAATTGCAATGGCGTGAAAATATTCCTCTCTTATCCGTTCGATATTGTTGCCTACCAAAATACATACTCCTCCATTTTTGAGCAAAGTTATAGGTCGTTCAGTGTTCCAACGAAGGGTGAGGCAAGGAGTTCCCAGTATGCAGCATTCTTCCTGTAGGCCCCCCGAATCAGTTAACATAACTTTAGCTCCCATATTCAGTCTGAGCATTTCATGATAACCAACCGGTTCGAGTAAAATGAGTTTAGTATGAATTATTAACCTCTCCCATAATCTAAGGGCTTTTAATTGTTTCCTAGCACGAGGATGGATAGGCCAGATTAGTAAAAGGTCTTTTGTAACTTCAGTCAGTAGAAATTCTATCAACGAAGTAAATATTTCTTTGGAATCGACATTTGAAGGCCGATGAAGGGTCATTAACGCATAACTATTATCAATAGGTAAAATCCCATTGAAAATAAATCCTTGAGCCAGATTGTTTTTAATTATTTTTTCAAGTGTCAGCTTTGTAGCCCGTTCTCTGTTAAATTCGAGTGTGTCGATCATTATATTGCCAACAAAATAAATTTTTTCTTCAGGTATTCCCTCGTTTCTTAGATTCTGCGAAGATAGTTGGTCCGGAGTAAGCAAAAGATCGGAAAGCCTATCTGTAACCAAGCGGTTTACTTCTTCAGGCATACTCATATCATCGGAGCGTAAACCTGCTTCAATATGACATACCTTTATATTTAATTTTTTTGCTACTATTGAACAAGAAAGTGTCGCATTTACATCACCTACAACGACGATCCAATCCGGTTTTTGATCGAGTAGTACCTTTTCAAATGCCACCATGGTATATCCGATCTGCTCGGCATGACTGCCCGATCCGATTTCAAGATTAATATCAGGATCAGGAATATTGAGGGCTGTAAAAAAAGCCTTCGACATTCGGACATCGTAATGTTGGCCTGTGTGAACCAGAAGATGCTTTATCTCTCCTTCATTTTCATTGTTATATTTATCAATTGCCCGGATGAAAGGGGCTATCTTCATGAAATTTGGTCGAGCACCAACAACAGAAATAATCTTCATTTTAAATTCGTCTTTATTTTAATATGGGTATAATAATCATTAGTGAAAGGTCTATGAAAAGGAATCTCGGAAATTTTTCTTTCAGGGCTTTATTAAATATATATATGCATTGTTGAATTTTTTTTGGTAAAAACTACCTCGAAATATGACAAAACAATATAATAATCATTTGAATTGGCTAAATTCTATGGTATTTTCATCAAGTTTTAACTTAATTAAAAAATATACTAATAAGTAAATTCTTATTTATTTCTAGTGCGATTAAGGCAACTAAATATTACGTCAGTGTGATAGGGAACAATTGTAATACAGGACTTTCTGAAGCTCTAGCTTGGAAGACTTTTGAAAGGTAAGTGCAAATATTTTTTCACTAGTGGATTCTATTCTTTTTAATTTGGAAATAAATATGGTGAACCAACTGCATAAACGATACCTTCCTCTGGTATAAAATATAATTATATTGACTAATTTGAACGAAACTGAACCACTTTTTTATTGTTCCTCAGAGATGAAATTCCACCGTCATCTTAGCCATACCAAAACTGTGAATTAATAACAAAGAGTTATAGTAACTTGGTCAAAAAATCAAGTTGATTTGGCAAATAAACCAAAGTGATAGAACTTGCGAAAGTTGTTTACTAAAAGGAACTGCTGAGGACAACGACCCAAGGAAAAAGCATCTAATTTAAAATCAAACCTATTAGTTAAAAAAAACTAATCTCAAAAAAGTAACGTTGGAAATGCCTTCCAGAAGTAACGCTTTGTACAACTTAAGAGTTATGGACCAAAGTTCTGCTCAATTGCTTAAAGAAAAAAAACAAAATTTATTTTAGCATCAAAGTCTAGTTCAATCACACTGATTATTTATTGGATGAACTGGATTGTTAAGAGTTGCTCCATGCTTCTGGAAGACGTAATACATAATCCCTTTAAATTTTTGTATTCTTTTTTCTCTTAGTGCTTTCCATTGGGTAGGCAATAGCTTCTTCACAAGAAGCCCAACAATAGATTCTATCAGGCCGATTCCATATCTGGCTAGGTATCGAAAAAAGTTTATCTCAATCCTTCCATATTCAAGGAGATCACAATCATTCTCCGCTAAGATGGCTTTCATAGACAACGGTGAAATGAGATGAAGGTGTTCTGGGGGAAAAAACCAGCCAGATCGACCTACCGCAGACTGGGTAAAGTATGTTCCGATTTCGGGAGTGGACAAAAACACAAATCCACCGGGATTACAAATACCAGATAGTATTCTGCATGCAAGTTGTGGGTTTAAAGTATGCTCGATAACAGCCCATGCGGTAACTACATCATACATTTGAACATGGGTACAAAAACTATTATCATTGTTGAGGTTCCCAGTTATGAACCTTACCATTGAATTCAACTCTTTTGGCTGTACATAGTCCATGACGGTTACTGAGAATCCGGCATTTACAGCAATGTTTGGAAATGGACTTCTTGAGGATCCAACGTCAATAAGCTCCCCTTTGCCAACATATCGCTGCACAAGACGGAGGTACTTCGTTGCATATCTTATTAGATTTCTGCCACCAGAACGTCCACCACCAACATAAGTCTTGTTGAATGAATGATAGAAGTTGTCAAGCTCTTCTTCTGTTGGCAGTGACCCAACCGAAACCGATCCGCAAACGATGCACTCACCTCCACCCCATTGTCTGTGCTCAACAGAATGTCCGCAGAGTCTACACTCAAACATTTCGTGATCATTCTTCATTGTACTCCAAAGTACTGATTAGACTGGAAATACCCAATCTATCGGTCAATATATTTATTAAAAAAATAATTATTAAATAATTATTAAGTATATACTTAGATAGACTGTATCTTTCGTAAACAATTATCATTTCTTACTTGAAAAAGAAATTTTTAACCAATAATTCATAAAAGTTACTAGTGTTATGTTAATTACAAATTGACGGATATAATCTTTTCAATTTGACTCTTGCTTCCTTGTTTGTGAACTGCCAATTTATTATACTGTTTTTATTATTCCTGTGAGTTTTCCACGCATCAACTTCTTCCTTTATTATTTCCATAGAGGATATATGCCTGTTCAAACACTGTCCATTTAATACGTGTAGTTCTATCTCCGCCATGTTTAGCCAACTACCGTGTTTGGGAGTAAATACAAATTCAAATCTATCCCATAGTCTTTTTGCTTCTTTTGGTCTGAATGTTTCATAGAAAGCCGATGCTCCGTGTGTATTATAGTTATCCATTACTAATGTTATCCGTTTTGCTTTAGGATACTGTTCATCTGCAATTCCTTTTATGAACATTGCCCAATCTTTCTTGGTTTTAAATTCTGTAACTTCCACAAAGCGCTTTCCTTTTAACGGTTCGTTTGCCATGAATATATTTATTACACCATTCCTCACATATTCATAATCTTCTCTTGCTTCCTGACCTGGCTTCATAGAAATTGAGTGTCGTGCTTCCTCTATTAATTGCTTTGGTGACTCATCCATGCAAACTACCGGATAGTCTTTGTCGTAGGGTCTTTTATAAACATCCA
>OCZT010004755.1_pt1 | contig 13607 bp, 9 predicted proteins | sample 1539031 | NCBI WGS metagenome assembly OCZT01 (sample SAMEA3539308, study PRJEB22396) | soil metagenome | biome: tundra; feature: field; material: soil | place: USA | collected 2010-05 | depth 0.15 m | reverse complement strand
TCCCGCTGATCAGTTAGATTTGCGAGTTGTTTGCCTGTCTTCAATTCCCCTTGCCCTCGTATTTATCCGAATGAGCCAGGTGTTTCTCCCAATTGTCCGTATATTTTTTGGCGAGCGCCGCGTCCTCAATGACCAGCAGGTTTTCCGCGTTGCTTTCCTCTGCCGCTTTGGTGAAGTTGAAACTTCCCGTCAAAACCGTGTGCGAATCAATCACCATGATTTTGTTGTGGGCTATGGCGTGCTTCGCATCAATCCACGTCGGCACGCCGGCATGAAGCAGGAAATCGGCTTCCGTGTATTTGTCCCGGCGCTGGCTCTTGTCGAGGATGACCTCGATTTTCACCCCGCGCTTTTCGGCGTCCACCAGCGCCTTTGCAATCGGCGCAGACGTGAAGGAATACGCTTGGACGAGCACGGTGGACTTGGCCTTGCCAAGCTCCCTAACGACGGCTTCCGTGCAGCCGCCTTCCGGCGAGAAATAAATTTGGATGTCCGCCGCCGTCGCGTGGATCGCGAACGAGAGCAGCAGGACAAAAAGGATTCTTTTCACTTCCCGAATTCTGGTTTTAATCAGACTTTTGCGAAAGCAAAATATTCCTTTCATTTCGGGTCACATCTTTGAAAGATCGCCGTCCTGGGCATCGCATCGTAAAGACGTTTTTAAAGTGACAGAATTTGGAAAACATGCGATAAAGCCGGTGGAACTGTGAAACAATGAACGCGCCAATTGAAATGACACCAAGCGAGTTGCTTGGGCAACTCAATGAGGTTGAACAGAAGTTTGCGCCTAAAACTTTGTTCGTTGCGGGGCGTCCAGAGATTTTGAACGAACGCCCCCGTGTATCAATTGTTGGAAGTCGCAAGGCGTCTGCTGATGGAATTCAAAGGGCAAAAAAACTTGCACGACTTGTAGCAGAGCGAGGTGGTGTTGTTGTAAGCGGTTTGGCAACTGGCATTGACACTGCGGCACACACTGCGGCAATTGCAGCCAAAGGTTTAACGGTTGCAGTGATTGGAACGCCTTTGAATCAAGTTTATCCGAGAGAAAACGCTCAATTGCAGGCGTTGATACAGGACGAATATTTGTGCATTTCTCAGTTTCCAACTGGCTACCCCGTTCAGCCAAGGAATTTTCCAATCCGCAACAGAACTATGGCATTAATTTCTGATGCCACAGTCATAATTGAAGCTGGTGACAAAAGCGGGGCAATCTCACAGGGGTGGGAAGCACTACGATTAGGACGAGGGTTATTCATTTCAAAGTGGCTGACTGAAAATGAGTCGTTAAGCTGGCCTCGTGAAATGATGGCATACGGAGCAGAGGTTCTCTCGGATGATTTGCTCGATGAGTTTTTTGAATCTCTGCCAGTGCGTGTTTCACCTTTGGAAATGTATGCCGTTCCCTTCTGAACTAACATACAGCGCTTTTTTGAAATATTCGCCGCGAGGCACTTCCAAAGTTTCAAACCAGTCCAGAGCCATTTGCGCGGCAATTAAGAACGACTCATTTCTCAGCATCCAGAAAGATGGCAAGGTGGAAAATGTTCGGGCGATTGAATGGGTTGTTTCCGCCTTGAAACGAGAATTGGATAATTTTCCGTTTTTCCGTGAGTGCTTTGGTCCTGAAGTTGCGTTGGTTCCAGTTCCTCGTAGTGCGCCACTCAGCAACAAGGATGCGCTGTGGCCATCTCGCCGAATATGCGAGGCGCTTGTTGCCGCAGGTCTTGGTGCCGAAGTTGCCCCAGTTCTCAAACGAATCACGGCAGTTCAGAAAGCTGCGACAGCCGCAAAAGGGATGCGACCCGGGCCCGAACAGCATTTTGAAAGCACCATTATTGACAACGAAGTGCCTAATCTGATTGAGAAACCGTTCACTTTAGTTGACGACATTATTACAAGAGGTTCAATTTTCGTTGGAATGTATCGTCGTTTGGCAGAAGCGTTCCCAAGGAGAAAAATATCATGTTTTGCGTTGATCCGAACAGAGAGCGACGGGGAAATTGAAAAATTCAAAGACCCGGTGCAGGGCACAATTACCCGCTATACTTCGGGAAAACTCTGGCGGACTTCAGGGTCTGGACAGCAGACAAACTTGTTCTGACCCGTCCTTTTTTTCCGCTGCCCATTGCCTTATTGGCGTTGACGCATTGGCAGAAAGACCCCGCGCCGAATGGGATCAGGTATAGACTTTTGAAGCTGGGCGAGGACGCCCGGCAGCGGTGCAGATTGTGGGGATGAAATGAGTTGGTTTTCTGTTGTTTCAGTTTGCACCGTATTTTGGTTTTTAATTGGCGTATGGCGTTGAGTTGGTAGATTTACTTTCGTGCTTCACGAGACGATAACCCGCTGCCATGCAAAATATTTTGCTCACGCGCTGACAAGGCGGTGTTCGTCCGACAGTGTTCAAAAACTCGCGGCGTCGCTGGCGGATGCCCAAGTTGATCTCAACCCGCATCAGATTGACGCCGCGCTTTTCGCTTTTCGTTCACCGCTTTCCAAAGGCGCCATTCTCGCCGATGAAGTCGGCTTGGGAAAAACCATCGAGGCAGGCATTTTGCTTTCGCAGAAATGGGCGGAACGAAGACGGAAATTGCTGGTGATCGTTCCCGCCAATTTGCGCAAACAGTGGAATCAGGAAATGTCCGATAAATTTTTCCTGCCGTCGGTCATCCTGGAAACGCGCACGTTCAACGAGCAAATCAAAAAAGGGAATCTCAATCCGTTTGACCGGGACGAAATTGTCATTTGCTCGTATCACTTCGCCCGCAACAAGGACGTTTATATCCAGCAGGTAAAATGGAATCTTGTTGTCATTGATGAAGCGCACCGGCTGCGGAATGTTTACAAGCCGACCAACCGCATTGCCAACGCCATCAAAAAAGCCGTTGCTCCGTTTCCGAAAATTCTGCTCACCGCGACCCCGCTGCAAAATTCCCTTTTGGAATTATTCGGGCTGGTCAGCGTCATTGATGACTACACGTTCGGCGATTTGAAAAGTTTCAAATCCCAATTCACCAACCTGACCAGCCAGAAGGATCACGCCGACTTGAAGGCGCGATTAAAGCCGATTTGCCAGCGCACCTTGCGCCGCCAGGTGCTCGAATACGTTCCCTACACCAACCGCAAGGCCATCGTGCAGGAATTCCATCCGTCGGCGGAAGAACAAAAATTATACGACCTTGTTTCCGATTATTTGCAGCGGCCAAACTTGTTCGCCTTGCCCGCCGGGCAGCGGCAGTTGATGACGCTCATTTTGCGAAAACTGCTCGCGTCGTCCACCTTCGCCATTTCCGGCACGCTGGGCGCGCTTTCGGCCAAACTCGAAACCATCGCCGCCGAGCAGACGGCGGCAGAAATAAAACCGGAGGAAGCCGCGCCCGACTTTGAAACGATTGACGAAACCGAGGAAGAATGGACGGAGGACGAAACGCCGCCGGAGGAAAAGCGTCGTTACACGCCCGAAGAATTGCAGCAAATGGGCGACGAGGTGAACGACCTGAAAAATTTCCAGTCACTTGCCCAGTCCATCATTAAAAATTCCAAGGGCGAGGTTTTGCTCGCCGCGTTGAAACGCGGATTTGCCGCCGCGATTGAAAAAGGCGCGCAGAAGAAGGCCATCATTTTCACCGAGTCCAGACGCACACAGGAGTATTTGCGCGCCTTGCTGGAAACCACCGAATACGCCGGGAAAATTGTTTTATTCAACGGCACGAACACCGATCCGAAGTCGAAGGAAATTTTTCGCGCATGGATTCAAAAACACAAAGACACCGACCGCGTCACCGGCTCGCCCAGCGCCGATATGCGCGCCGCCCTGGTGGATTATTTCCGGGACGAGGCCGTCGTCATGGTCGCCACCGAAGCCGCCGCCGAGGGCATCAATCTTCAATTTTGCTCGCTGGTGGTGAACTACGATTTGCCGTGGAACCCCCAGCGGATCGAGCAGCGCATCGGGCGCTGCCATCGTTACGGCCAGAAATGTGACGTGGTGGTGGTGAATTTTTTGAACAAGGCCAACGCCGCCGACCAGCGCGTTTATCAGTTGCTTGATGAAAAATTCAAATTGTTCGACGGCGTTTTTGGCGCGAGCGATGAAGTGCTTGGGGCAATTGAATCCGGCGTGGATTTTGAAAAGCGCATCGTTCAGATTTATCAGACCTGCCGCACCCCGGAGCAGATCGAATTCAATTTCAATGCGCTGCAAAAAGAGCTGGAGGAACAGATTGACGAAAAGATGCAGCAGACCCGGAAAAAGTTGCTCGAAAACTTTGACGTGGAAGTCCACGAAAAACTGAAAATCAGTGACCGGGAAAGCAGCGATTATCTCACCAAGTTCGACAACTGGCTCTGGCAACTCACCCGCTACTACTTGAAACCGTTTGCTCAATTTGAGGACGGCCAGAACGCCTTTGTGCTGACGCACAATCCGTTCCCGGATGAAATTATCCATCCCGGCCCATACCGCAGTGGGAAAAATGTCGAGGACGCCAACCTTTATCGCGTCGGCCATCCGCTCGCCCAGCGGATCATCCACCATTGCAAGGCGCTCGCTACCGTTCCCGGCGAAATCGTTTTCAAATACACCGGCGCGGGAAAAACCATTTCAATCCTTGAACCGCTTGTCGGCAAAAGCGGCTGGTTGTGCCTGACCAGCCTGACAATTTCGTCCTTCGACACGGAGGACTGGCTTTTGTTTGCCGGCGTCACAGATGACGGCCAAGCACTTGATGACGACCAGTGCCAGCGTTTGTTTTCGCTACCCGCCACAGAATCGCCGCAACTGGATTTAGCGCAGGACGACTCGGCGCAAGCGCGGATGGACGCGCAATTGAGCCAGCGGCAACAGGCCGTGCTGACCGGGTTGAGTGAAAAGAACGCCGTTTTTTTTGAGCAGGAAATGGAAAAACTGGAGGGCTGGGCTGGCGACATCAAAGAAAGCCTTGAGCATGAGTTGAAAGACCTCGACCGTGAAATCAAGGACACCAAGCGCGAGGCGCAATTGGCCGCCAGTCTGGAATCAAAAGTTGCGCTGCATAAACGCATCAAAGAACTGGAATTCCGCCGCGCCGAAAAGCGCCGGGGATTGTTTGAAGCCCAGGACGCGGTGGACACCCGCAAGGATTCATTGCTGACGGAAATTGAATCCCGGTTGAAGCAGGCGCTTCAAAAAGAAAATTTGTTCACTATCCGCTGGCGGCTTGAGTGAATTGACTTTTTTATGGACGACACTTTCATTGACAATGCTGGCTTTGACCCGGTTGAGTTTGAATTGGCGAACGGGAACAGGGTCAAGATTGACTTCGCCAAATTCTGGGAACGACTGACAGATTTAGCCCAGCGCGCCGGTGAGCTGCCGGGCCAGTTTTACGCGATTCGAGTTTATTCAAACGAAGGCGTGCTTTCCAATCATTTGACCTTTCAGTTTGAATTTCGGGCAAACCACGAATTCCGTCTGGTCGTTGTGCCGCGAATTTGGGAATGGTTGTTCTCGCTCATTGAGAACCGGGGACATCTGAAATACGACACGTTCGACGATTTCGCCGAAGAATTTGCAGAGCAGATTGCCCTTCTGTCAGATTCAGCCGAGGACGCGGTCGAACATTTCCAGCATTTGCCGGAAGTGACCGATCCAGAATCTTTCGACAAGGTGGACGATTCCGTGTTTAATGATCAGAATGAAAACGAACCTGGCACCTGAATGAAGGGGAATTTTTATGGCCGAACCAACCATCATTTGCCCAAAGTGCAAAAACGAGATCAAGCTGACAGAATCGTTGGCCGCGCCGCTCATTGAATCCACGCGCGTTGATTTTGAAAAACGGCTGGCACAAAAAGACCTTGATGTTGCCGGACGTGAAAAATCCATTCAAGAACGTGAGGCGGCTCTTTCCAAAGAAAAAGGCTCGCTTGAAATTCAGGTGAATCAGCGGGTGCAGCAGGAGCGCGGGAAAATCGCCGAAGAAGAAGCCAAAAAAGCCAAGCTCGCCCTATCCAACGACATTGAGCAAAAGACAAAAGAGGTTGCCGACCTTCAGGAAATTCTAAAGCAAAAGGACGCGAAGCTAACCGAAGCCCAAAAAACCCAAGCCAATTTGCTAAAACAAAAACGCGAACTCGACGACGCCAAGCGCGAACTCGATTTGACCGTTGAAAAAAGAATTGCCGAAGGTTTGACGGCCACCCGCCAACAGGCGCGGAAGGAAGCGGAAGACGAATTGAAGCTAAAAGTTTCCGAAAAGGAACAGACAATTTCTTCGATGCAGAAGCAGATTGAAGACTTGAAACGCCGCGCCGAGCAAGGCTCGCAGCAGCTTCAAGGCGAAGTGCAGGAATTGGAACTTGAGACGTTGTTACGCGCCAGATTCCCGCACGACAACATTGAGCCAGTTCCCAAAGGCGAATTCGGCGGCGACGCCTTGCAGCGTGTGCATAATCCGCTCGGTCAACCTTGCGGCACAATTCTTTGGGAATCCAAACGCACAAAAAATTGGTCAGACGGCTGGCTTGCAAAACTGCGTGACGATCAGCGCACGGCGAAAGCAGAGATTGCCGTGCTAGTCAGCCCTGTGCTTCCCCAGGACGTTGAAGCCTTTGACTTGGTCAACGGCATTTGGGTCGCGCATCCGCGTGTTGCGATACCAGTTGCCATCATGCTGCGGGCATCCTTGATGGAATTGGCGGTTGCTCGCCAGTCATCCGAAGGTCAGCAGACCAAGTCGGAAATGCTTTATTCGTATCTGACCAGCCCGCGCTTCCGCTTGCGGGTGCAGGCGATTGTTGAAGCCTTTTCCAACATGAAGGAAGACCTCGACAAAGAACGGAAAGTCATCACCAAGCAATGGGCAAAGCGCGACGAACAGATTGAGCGTGTCATGCAAGCAACCGTCGGTATGTATGGCGATATGCAGGGAATCGCCGGAAAGACGTTGCAGGAAATTGAAGGGTTGGAAATGAAGGCGTTGGAAGATGTCGGAACTAAACAAGGATAACCAAATGACAGCAAAAAAAGTTCAAGTGAATCCTGAAACGCCCAGCAATGTTCCGGCAAGTGCGGTCGCCGAATCGCCAGCTAAACCGGCAATCACCAAATTACAAATTCACTGTCCTTACCGACAAGCCACACTTTTGCAGCAAGCCTTGGCACCAGATAAAATGCGCGTGGCTTTTTTCCTTGGTGCGGGATGTCCTGTAGCAATACGCGTCCCCAACGGAAAAGGGACAAATCCGCTGATTCCAGATATTGCTGAACTGACTAGAAAGGTCAGCAGCAAAATTGAATCGTCTTTAACGTATAAGGCCGGTTTCGCAGCTATCATAAAACGGTTGTCTGATAGTGGAATTGCAAAACCCAATATTGAACAAATACTTTCTCATGTCCGCGCACTTGCCGAGGTGATTTGTAACAGCACCATTGACGGGTTGTCAAAAGAGATATTAAACGGAATAGATGTAGAAATTTGCAAGCTGACAACCGAAGTTGTTCAAGCAAAATTGCCGGGCGATGATACGCCTTATCACCAACTTGCAACTTGGATAGGTGGCGTTCCACGCGCCCACGCCGTAGAAGTTTTTACATCGAACTACGATTTATTGATGGAGCAATCGCTTGAAGAGCGCAGAGTTCCCTACTTTGATGGCTTCGTTGGATCTGCCAATACATTTTTTGACGTTGCTTCTATGGAACAGGGAAATCTGCCTGCTCGTTGGGCGCGTCTTTGGAAAGTGCATGGCTCGATAAATTGGTGGCGAACAAAACATGGCAATGTTGAACGGCGCAATGGCATGACAGAGGGTGATCGGCAAATGATTTACCCTTCACACCTTAAATACGACCAAAGTCGGCGATTGCCGTATCTGGCGATGCTGGATCGGTTGAGGGCGTTTTTGGCAAATGGTCAAGCGGTTCTCATAACTTGCGGCTATTCCTTCTCTGACCAACATCTTAACGAAGTTATTTTGCAAGGATTGAGCGGAAACCCCAATTCCATTTGCTTCGGTCTTCTTTATGGCGATCGCGCTAATTACCCCGAAGCGGTGAGCCGAGCCCGGAAACAATCAAATTTAAGTTTGTTCGCAGTTGATGGAGCCGTCTTGAACACAATTGAACGCGATTGGCGTTCGGACAAGAAAGAAGAGAATCTTCAACATGGTTTAGCCGTAGATACAGGTGAAATGAAGGAAAGAACAACCTCGCCACCAGAACGCTGCAAATTCTTGCTTGGAGACTTCAAAACCTTTGGACTATTTCTCGCACAGCATATGGCTCGAAGTGAAGAAACTGGAGGGGAACACAATGCCGAATGACCCGACAATGATCGGCACTGTGCAGGATGTAAACGGAGCGACGATTCGCGTCGAATTAACTAATGACACCGTAACCGGGTTAAGTTTTGTCAACGGCGAAGGGTATCGCATTGGTCAGGTGGGCAGCTTTGTCCGCATCCCCTTGGGATTTGTTGATTTGTATGGGGTTGTTTCTCAAGTTGGCGCGGGTGCTGCACCTATACAAGAAGGAAACCAAATTCCGTATGGAAATCGTTGGTTGCAGGTCCAGTTAGTTGGAGAGGGTAGTCGTGGGGGGCGATTCGAGAGGGGAGTTTCTCAACACCCTACCATTGAAGACCGAGTGCATATCGTTACCGAAGCAGACTTGCGAGGGATTTATGGCCCCGGAGAGCCAAATGATTTTGTTGCAGTGGGTCATTTAGCCAGTGCCGAGTCAATTCCCGCACTCGTGGACATCAATAAATTGGTGACACGTCATTCGGCAGTAGTTGGAACTACAGGGGCTGGAAAATCCACGACTGTTTCCGGGCTTCTCACATCGTTGTCTGATCCTGGACGTTATCCGTCAGCCCGCATTATCGTTTTAGACATTCATGGTGAGTATGCCAAAGCTCTGAAAGGTCGTAGCACAGTGTTTCGTGTAGGCGCTGACGACAAAAAGGGCGAGCAGTCGCTACATATTCCATTTTGGGCATTGAGTTTTGACGAATTGATGACGCTTGGCTTTGGTGGACTTGACGGGCAAAAAGCATCCACTGTTGCTGACATGGTCATCGCCCTGAAACGCGAAGCTTTGTCAAATTGCGCACGGGACGGAATTACGCAAGACACATTGACTGTTGATTCTCCCGTCCCTTTTTGCATACATAAAATGTGGCTGGAATTGCATAAAAAGGAGAATCTAACTGTCATCCCAAAACCCGGCGCAACCGCAGACGAAAGGGAACCAGCATATCTGCTGGGCAGTGATAACATGCCAATTCAAATCGGCGATGCGATGTCCGTTACGCCACCTCTATATCGCACCGTTAAAACTACCGGTCCGGCAAACGAGCGTGTGCAGCACGCAAACGAAGGTGTCGGGATACGCCAGCAAGTTGCTGGATTGGCCTCCAAACTCCGCGACCCAAGGTTTGCATTTTTGTTTAAGGCCGGAGATTGGTTGCCGGATGTTGAGGGAAAGACTTCAAAAGACCTCGATGCGCTTTTGCAAAATTGGATTGGCGGCAAAGAACCAATAACAATTTTAGATTTATCTGGCATCCCTGCATCTGTGTTGAATGACTTAATCGGTGCATTACTGCGCATCCTTTACGACGCGCTTTTTTGGGCGCGAAAATTGCCGGAGGGTGGCCGAGAACGACCACTTCTAATTGTATTGGAAGAAGCACACACATATTTGGGAAAAGAAAATTCAGGCGTAGCCGCGACGGCGGTTAAGCGCATAGCCAAAGAAGGTCGCAAATATGGTGTTGGATTGATGGTTGTAAGCCAGCGGCCAGCAGAGATTGATTCAACCATCCTTTCTCAATGTGGAACAATTTTTGCAATGCGACTCGCAAATGATACAGATCGCGGCCACGTTACAAGCGCCGCTTCGGACAATCTGAAAGGCTTGTTTGAAATGCTTCCCATTCTCCGAACGGGCGAAGCAATTATTGTAGGTGAAGCTGTAAGCTTACCTGTGAGGACTCTGATTGAACCGCCTCCAAAAGACCGCAGACCCGACAGTGTTGACCCACGCGTCGCTGTTCGTGGTAGTATTCAGAAGGATGGTTTTGAAGGGCCAGGTGGCTGGAACCAAAAGCGTGATGAGCCGGATTACGCCGCCGTTGTGCGCCAGTGGCGAAAGCAAAGCCCACATTACGAGCACAAAAGTATGGTTTCGCAAAACCCCACACCAACCCCAAAAAAGAAAGGAACAAAATGATTTGGATAGATACACCGGAATCATCGAACATTGTTAGATTCGGTTACGAAGAAAACACGCAAATTCTAACTGTTGCCTTCAAAAGTGGTGGTGAATATGAATATTTTGATGTGACGCAAGGTGTTTTTGAACAGATGCAGGCGGCGGCATCCAAGGGGCAGTTTCTTGCGCAAAATATCAAAGGACATTACCGCTATGCGCGTATCTAATATCACAGTAATTACATGCATTTGCACCAAGAGAGTTTCATGCTGTGACGAAAAATAAACCAAAACTGGAACTGACTTGGATCGGCAAGGAAAACCGACCCAAGCTTGAGCCGCGCATTTTGTTGGAAGACCCGGCGAAGTCGTATCACACAAAGCATCGCGTGACGGACAACGACATTTTCGACAACAAGCTGATTTTTGGCGACAACTTGCTCGCGTTGAAAGCGCTTGAGCAGGATTTTTCCGGCAAAATTAAGTGCATCTACATTGACCCGCCTTTCAACACTGGAGCGGCGTTTGAATACTACGACGACGGCGTTGAGCATTCCATTTGGTTGTCGTTGCTGCGAGACCGCATCGAGATTCTTAAATCTTTGCTGACACCAGACGGGGTGATTTACATTCATATTGATGACAAAGAAATGGCTTACCTTCGCATTCTTTGCGATGAGGTTTTCGGTCGTAGCCAATTCTTGAATATGCTTGTAATCAAAACTTCAGATCCTTCAGGCCACAAAACAGTCAATCCGTCTCCTTATTCACAAACCGAATATGTTTTGATGTATGCCAAAAAGCGCGAGCTTTACCAATACGAGCAGAAATATGTCGAAACGCAGTATGACCCCGGCTACAACCGCATAATTCTCAACCGCAAAGAAAATTTTGTAAATTGGAAGTTCGGAAATCTGAATGAATTCATTGCTAAAAGTTTGGGTTACGAAAACACCCGTGAAGCTAGAAAAAAAATGGGCAGGTCTGGATTTGATGCTTTAGTTGCGAATCATGCTCTTGAACACGCGACAGAAGTTTTCCAGCCAGTCGCCATCAGCGACGCAGCGGGTCGGAAAATTGTAGATGTCAGGGATGAGTCAGCCGAAAACCCGGAAAAGATTTACAGAGTTCAAAGAGATGGTTTTGAAGATATTTTTGTGACCGGCGGACGCCAAATCTATTTTTATTCGTCGAAGGTTCGGATAATTGACGGAGAACGATGCCCAGCCAAACCACTTACAAATTTGTGGACAGACATTCCTTGGAACGGAATAGCAAAAGAGGGTGGAGTTGAATTTAAGAACGGTAAAAAGCCCGAAAAACTGATTAAACGCTGTATCGAGTTAGCTACAAAAGAAGGTGACTGGGTTCTTGATTCATTTGCCGGCTCCGGCACAACTGGCGCGGTGGCTCACAAAATGGGGCGGCGCTGGATCATGGTGGAATTGGGTGAACATTGCCACACGCACATTATTCCCAGAATCCAAAGAATCATTGATGGCAAAGACCTTAACGGTATCACGGAGGCAGTCGCCTGGAAAGGCGGCGGCGGTTTCCGTTATTACCATCTTGCCCCGTCGCTTTTGAAAACGGACAAGTGGGGCAATCTGGTTATCAACAAGGAATTCAACGCCGATATGCTTTCCGAAGCTGTCTGCAAATTGGAAGGCTACACCTACGCGCCGAGTGACAAGCTATATTGGCAGCACGGCCATTCATCGGAAAAAAGTTTCATTTACGTCACCACGCAGCATTTGACCCGCGAGCAGTTGACGCAGTTAAACGATGAAGTTGGTTCGGCCCGTTCGTTGCTGGTTTGTTGCGCCGCGTTTCGCGGCAAGCCAGAAAATTATCCGAGCTTGGAACTTAAAAAAATTCCAAAGGCCGTCCTCTCAAAATGCGAATGGGGTCACGACGATTACAGCTTGAAAACGGAAAATCTGCCCAAACCGCCGCCCAAACCGGGACAGCAAGACTTGTTCGGTAAACCGGAGGGCAAGCAATGAATAAACTCGTCAATTCAATCGCAGGCCGTTTGAGTTTGCGCCCGCCGCAACGGGATTCGCTGGAAATTCTCGACCGACTCACGGAGATCGTGCCGCCGACTAAATCACCGGACGCCGCCGCCGCGCTCGCCATCATCAAATCCGAATACCCCAAGGTGACGGATTTTGAGCGGGAATTCCCATCTGTCTGCTTTGCGCTGGCGACCGGCGTTGGCAAAACGCGGCTCATGGGCGCGTTTATTTCCTACCTGCATCTGGCGAAGGGCATCAATAATTTCTTTGTGCTCGCGCCGAATCTCACGATTTACAACAAGTTGATTGCCGATTTCACGCCGAACACGCCGAAGTATGTTTTCAAGGGCATCGCGGAATTCGCCACGGAAACGCCGGAAATCATCACCGGCGACAACTACGACCAGCGCGCCGGTGGCTTTGCCGAACTGACCCGCGTGCGGATTAACATTTTCAATATTTCTAAAATCAATTCCGAAGTGCGCGGCGGGGCAACACCGCGCATCAAACGGCTTTCGGAATACATCGGCCAGAGTTATTTCGATTATCTCGCCGGACTGCCCGACCTCGTAATGTTGATGGACGAGTCGCATCGTTACCGGGCATCCGCCGGCATCCGCGCCATCAATGAACTGAAGCCGATGCTTGGCTTGGAATTGACGGCGACGCCGTTCGTTGAAACGGCCAAGGGCGCAGTGCCGTTCAAGAACGTCGTTTATGATTATCCGCTGGCGCGGGCAATGGCGGACGGCTTTGTCAAAGAACCGGCGGTCGTGACGCAGAAGAATTTCGACGCCCGCCAATTCACCCCGACGCAGTTGGAGCGGATAAAGTTGGAGGACGGAATTCATTTGCACGAAAGCACGAAGGTCGAGTTGGAAACCTACGCGCGGCAAAACGATTGTCGGCAGGTGAAACCGTTCGTGCTGGTAATCGCCCGCGACACCACGCACGCGAAAGAATTGCTGGACTTGATTCAATCGGAAAAGTTTTTCGAGGGGCGCTACAAAGACCGCGCCATCCAAGTGGATTCCAGTCAGACCGGCGCGCAGGAAGAGTTGATGATTGAAAAGCTTCTAAAAGTCGAAGACCCCGCCGAGCCGACGGAAATTGTGATTCACGTCAATATGCTCAAAGAGGGCTGGGACGTGAACAATCTTTATACCATCGTCCCGTTGCGCGCCGCCAACGCCCGCATTTTGATTGAGCAGTCCATCGGGCGCGGCTTGCGCCTGCCCTACGGTGTTCGCACCGGCGTAACCGCCGTGGATCGCTTGAACATCGTGGCGCATGACAAGTTCCAGGAAATCGTGGACGAGGCCAACAGGCCGGATTCCCCGGTGCGTCTTACCCAGGTCATTCTTGACCCGGCAAAAGATTTGCAGCCGACCA
>OCZT010004754.1_pt1 | contig 13607 bp, 12 predicted proteins | sample 1539031 | NCBI WGS metagenome assembly OCZT01 (sample SAMEA3539308, study PRJEB22396) | soil metagenome | biome: tundra; feature: field; material: soil | place: USA | collected 2010-05 | depth 0.15 m | reverse complement strand
CGAAGCGCGCGGCGCCGGCGGCGCCGTCGGCGAACACTCCCGGGCCGGCGCTCGCCTCCAGGGCGAGACCCTCGGCGAGTGGCATGCCGAGCCCCTCGATCGCCGCGCGGCGATCGGCGAGCATCGTGCGCTGGGGGAAGCCCGCGAGCCCCTCGGCGAGCGCGAGCGCGCGCTCGATATGCATGCCCGGGGGCACGATCTCGGTGAGCATGCCCATCGCATGGGCCTCCTGGGCGTCGATGATGCGTCCCGTCAGAATCAGATCGAGCGCACGGCCGAGGCCGACGATGCGCGGCAGGCGCTGGGTGCCGCCGTCGATCAGGGGCACGCCCCAGCGGCGCTCGGGATAGCCGAGCCTGGAGCCCTCGGTGGCGATCCGCAGGTCGCACCACAGCGCGATCTCCAGGCCGCCCGCCAGGCAGAAGCCTGAGATCGCGGCGATCGTCGGCTTGGAGGGCGTCAGGCGCGTGAACCCCATCGGCCCCTCCCCGCTCATCAGGCGCGAGACCATCGTCTCGGTCGCCTTCAGGTCAGCCCCGGCGCAGAAGGAGATCCCACCCGCCCCCGCGAGCACGAGCACCCGCGCGTGCTCGTCGGCCTCGAAGCGCAGGTAGGCCTCGTGAAGGGCAGCCGCCGTGGGCCCGTCCACGGCGTTGCGCCGGTGCTGGCGGTCGATCGTGACGAGCGCCGCTGCGCCGATGCGCTCATAGCGGACCGCCTGCACCGCCTCGCCGGCGCCGTCTGCGGCGTCCGGCCAACTGCGCCCGCTCTGCTCGGGCTCGCCCATCTTCGCCTGGCGGGCTACCAGCCGCCGCGCAGGTAGGCGTTGCCCGTCTGCGATCGCGCGGCCGCCTTGCGCGCTTCCTTGCGCCTGTCGAGGTGGCGCTGGAGCCTGCTCATCGCGAAGATGAAGACGGGGATGAACACGATCAGGATGAACCCCGCGTTCGTCACGACCTTGTCGTCGGTCGCGCCGTAGAACCCGCGGCCGTCGTTGTTCGTGGCGAACGCCGCTGGGGCGAGCACGAGCAGGGCCAGGAGTGTGAGCGGCAGCAGCTTCAGGGTCAGGCGGGTGCGCATCGCCGCGAATCCTAGCTGAGCGCGGTGACCACCTGGCCCCGGGCCGCGCGGGGCCTGCCCCTACCATCAGCAGCCGATGGCTCTGCTGACCGCATCGGACATGCACAAGGACATCGCCGGCAGGCCGCTGCTGCGCGGCGTGTCCTTCAAGCTCGAGCGCCGCGAACGCCTGACGATCGCGGGGCGAAACGGCGCGGGCAAGACCACGCTGCTGCGGATGCTCGCGGGGGAGACGTCGATCGACCGCGGCGAGCTGAGCGTGGCCAAGGGCGTGCGCATCGCGCTGCACGACCAGCGCCCGCCGCGCGAGCGCGGCATGCCGCTGAACGAGTACCTGCTCTCCGGCTGCGCCGAGGAGCTCGCGATCGAGGCCGAGCTCAGCGCGCTGGAGGCGAAGATGGCCGCCGGGTCCGGCGAGGAGGTGGTGCTCGGCCGCTACGCCGACGCGCAGGCGCGGCTGGAGGCGCGCGGCGGTTACCTGTGGCGCAACCGCGCCACGGCCATGGCCCACGGGCTCGGCTTCCGCGATGCGGACCTGCAGCGCAGCCTCGACACGTTCTCCGGCGGGCAGCTCACGCGCGCCTCGCTCGCCCGCGCGCTGGCCACGGGGGCCGAGGTGCTGCTGCTCGACGAGCCCACCAACCACCTCGACATCGAGTCGCTGGAGTGGCTCGAGCAGACGCTCGTGGAACTCGACTCCGCCGTCGTGCTGGTCGCGCACGATCGCTGGTTCCTGGAGGCCGTGGGCACCGCGGTGCTCGAGCTCGAGGCGGGCAGGTCGCGGTTCTTCGCCGGCACCTGGCACCAGTGGCGGCGCGAGCAGGCCGCGCGCGAGATCGCGCTCGGCAAGGCGATCGACTCCCAGAAGGCGGAGATCGAGCGCATGGAGCGGTTCATCGAGCGCTTCCGCTACAAGGCCAGCAAGGCGCGCCAGGCGCAGTCGCGCGTGAAGAAACTCGCGAAGATCGAGCGGATCGAGCGCGACCCGAGCGACCAGCGCGGCCTGGAGTTCGCGTTCTCCAAGCCCGAACGCTCCGGGCGCGTGATCTTCGAGCTCCAGGACGGCCGCGTGGAGATCGGCGAGCAGCCGCTGGTCCTGCTCGACCACGCCGAGCTGTGGCTCGAGCGCGGCGAGCACGTCTCGCTCGTGGGCCCCAACGGCACCGGCAAGACGACGCTGATAGAGACGCTCGCGGGCAGACGCGAGCTGGCCTCGGGCAAGCTCAGCACGGGGCACAACGTGCGCGTCGGCTACCTCTCCCAGCACGCCGAGGAGCTCGGCGCGGGCGGGCCGCCGGAGCAGAGCGTGCTCGACGCCGCGCAGAGCGCCACGGGCCTCAGCCCGAACCGCGCGCGGTCGCTGCTCGGGCGCTTCCTGTTCTCCGGCGAGGAGGCCGAGAAGCCGCTCAACGGGCTCTCCGGCGGCGAGCGCAGGCGCCTGTCGCTGGCGGTGCTCGTGGGCGCCGACAAGAATCCCCCCAACGTGCTGATCCTCGACGAGCCCACCAACCACCTCGACCTCGAGAGCCGCGAGGCGCTCGAGGACGCGCTGCGCTCCTTCCCCGGCGCCGTGCTGCTCGTATCCCACGACCGCGCCCTGCTCGACGCGGTGGGCACGCGCACGGTCGCCGTGGAGGACGGCACGCTGCACAGCTACATCGGCGGCTGGCCCGAGTATGTGCGCGTTCGCGACGAGCGCCGCGCCGCCGGCGGGGGAGCAGGCCTGACCTCGGTGCCCCCTGCGCGCCCCGCCTCCAACGGGTCTGCTCCGGATGGGCCGGACGGCTCCGGCGCCCGCAAGGGGGGTGCTCCCCGCAAGGGCTCTGCGGCGAGCACGGGCGACGGCGGCGCCGCGGGCGCCCGGACGCGGGCGAAGCCGAAGGGTCCCTCCAAGAACCGCCTCAGCGAGCAGGAGAGGGCGGAGCGCGCGATCGAGGCCGCGGAGGCGTCGCTGAGCGCGCTCGAGCAGGAGCTCGCAGACCCCGCGGCATGGGCCACGCGCTATGAGTCGGCGAAGTCCGAAGCGCGTCACACCGCGGCCAGGCGGGCGGTGGAGGATGCCTACTCGCGCCTGGAGGCCTTGATCGACTGAGCGCGCCCGCCGCGGCCCGCGCAGCCGGCGCAGGGGGGCGCTGGCCTAGACTTCGGGCATGGAGCGGATGCGGACGGCGCGCAACGTGGCGATCATCGTGGCGATCGCGGCCGCTGTCTATCTGCTGCCCGGCGGCGGCCGCGCGGCGCACGGCTTCGAAGCCGCGCTGTGGGTCGCCTTCGGCGTGGGCTTCGGCTACATCGGCCTGCGCATGTATCGCGAACGGCGCGTCTGGATCCACAGCCTCGGCGACCGCCACAGGGCGCTCCTCTACGGAGGCCTCGCGCTCGGCGTGTTTGCGTGGGCGGCGCGAGGGCGGATGTGGCAGACGAGCTTCGGCGAGCTTGCGTGGTTCCTGCTGGTCCTGGTCGTGGGCTACGCGCTGATGGAGGTCTTCCGCCACTCGCGCAGCTACTGAGGGCGGCGCGCGGCGCCTCCTATCCTCGGACTGGATGGCGAGCACCACCGAGCAGGAGATCGACGGCGGTCAGGGAGCGAGCCTGGCCGAGCAGCGGCGCGCGCTGCCGGACCTGCCCGGCGTGTACCTGTTCCGCGACGGGCGCGGCGGCGTTCTCTACGTGGGCAAGGCGAAGTCCGTGCGCAAGCGCGTGGCATCGCACTTCTCCAAGGCGCAGGTGCCGAGCAGCCCGGGCCACGCCGAGATGGTCGCCGGCGTGGAGCACGTCGAATGCGTGGTCGTGGCCTCCGAGGCCGAGGCGCTGCTCGCGGAGCAGAGCTTCATCAAGCAGTACCGCCCGCGCTTCAACATCCGCCTGCGCGACGACAAGTCCTATCCGTTCATCGCAATCTCGCTCGACGAGGACTACCCGCGCGTGTACTTCACGCGCGAGCGCCACCGCTCCGCGCGCGCGTACTTCGGCCCCTACTCCAACGCCAAGCGCGTGCGCGCGACGCTCGAGGTGCTGGCGAAGGTGTTCATGTTCCGCTCGTGCACCGGCGCGGAGCCCGGGCGCAGGAGCGGGAGCCCGTGCCTGGACTACTACATCAAGCGCTGCGAGGCGCCGTGCGTGGGCTACGTCTCCAAGGAGGAGTACCGCAAGAGCATCGACGGCGTGATCGACTTCCTCTCCGGGCGCTTCTCGGCGATCGAGCGCGACCTCGACGCGCGCATGCGCGCGGCCGCGGCCGCTGAGGAGTTCGAGCAGGCGACGCTCGAGCGCAATCGCCTGCGTGCGGTGCGCTCGCTGCTGGAGCGTCGGCGCGTGACGAACGAGTCCACCGGCACCTTCGATGCCGTCGCCGTCGCGGTGGACGGCCGCGAGGCGAACGCACAGGTCTTCCAGGTGCGCGACGGCGTGCTCTCCGACCGCCAGTCCTTCTACCTCGCCAACGAGACCGAGCGCGAGGTCGCGGAGGTGGCGGAGGAGTTCATGCTCCAGTACTACGGCAGCCACATGTCGATCCCCGCGCTGCTCGTCGTCCAGCGCGAGCTCGCCGACCGCGAGGCGCTCGCCGGCGCGCTCTCGCGCCGCCGCGAGGGCCCCGTCGAGCTGCGCGCGGCCGAGCGCGGGGAGAAGCGCCGCATCCTCGAGCTCGCCGAGCGCAACGCTCGCCTGTCGCTGGACCAGGAGCGGCTGCGCGCGGAGCGACGCCGCCAGGGGCGCGTGGAGGCGCTGGACGGGCTGCAGCAGGCGCTCGGGCTCGACGTGCCGCCAATCCGGATCGAGTGCTTCGACATCTCCAACCTGGGCGGCACGCACACGGTCGCCTCGATGGTCGTCTTCGAGGGCGGCGCGCCGAAGAAGGCCGACTACAGGCGCTTCACGATCCGCACGGTCGAGGACTCCCCCGACGACTACGCCTCGATGGCCGAGGTCCTCACGCGGCGCTTCGCGCAGTGGGAGCGCCAGGCGGACATCTCCCCGCACGATCCCGCCTACGACGCCAGCTTCGCGTCGCTGCCCAACGTCGTCGTGATCGACGGCGGCAAGGGGCAGCTCGCCGCGGGCCTGGGCCCGCTGGCGGGCTTCCGCGAGCGCGGCGTGGCGGTCGTGTCCCTGGCCAAGCGCATCGAGGAGGTCTTCCAGCCCGGCCGCCGCACGCCGCTCGTGCTCGATCACTCCACGCCCGAGCTGCAGCTGCTGCAGCGGGTGCGAGACGAGGCGCACCGCTTCGCCATCACCCACCACCGCACGCGTCGCGACAAGGCGATGACGAGCTCCCTGCTCGACGAGCTGCCCGGCGTGGGCCCCTCGCGCAAGCGCGCGCTGCTCACCCACTTCGGCTCGCCCGAGGCGATCGTGGCAGCCTCCAGCGAGGAGCTGCAGGCCGTCCCCGGCCTGCCGGCGAAGGTCGGGCGGGAGTTGTACGGCCACCTCCACCGCGCCGGCTGAGCCGCGCGAGGGACGGCGCGAGGCCGCGTCCTCGATCGCTCGCGTGCCAAGCACGCTTCGCTCACTACGTCCTTGCCTCGCTTGCCCCTCGCGCGGCTCAGGCGCGCAGCCGCCCTGAATCGGCGGAGGCGAGGTGGGCGAGTCGGCGTCGAGGTGCCCTCGCTCGCTCGCGTGACGGGTACGCAGGTCGCGGGAAGTTCACGCGCCCGTCCGCCGCGCGCGGCAGAATGAAGGGCGATGGCCGTCATCAGGCCCCTGACTCTGCAGCGCGGCGCACGCGGGAAGAGCAACGTCCCGGTGATCGAGTCGCGCCTGCAGGATCTCGTCGTGATCACGGGCTTCTCCGGCGCGGGCAAGTCCACGGCTATGAACGTGTTCGAGGACGCGGGCTATTTCTGCGTCGATAACCTGCCGCCCGAGATGATCCGCTCGCTGGTGGAGCTGTTCGTGCACAAGGGCTCGAAGGTCGAACGCGCCGCGGTGGTCTCCGACGTGCGCGGCGGCGTCTACTTCGAGGCGCTGCGTGCGGTCGTGGATGATCTCGACGCGCTCGGCCTCAAGCATCACGTGCTGTTCCTGGAGGCGGCGGAGCAGACGCTCGTGACGCGCTATAAGGAGACGCGCAGGCGTCATCCGCTGGCGCCCGAGGGCAGCGTGGCGGCGGGCGTGGGCGCGGAGCGCGCGCTGCTCGAGCCGCTGCGCGGCCGTGCGGACCTCGTGATCGACACCACGGTCATGTCCGCGGCGACGCTGCGCGAGCGCATCGCGGAGGAGTTCCTGCCCCGCCAGCGGGCGGGCAGCCTGTCGGTGACGTTCATGAGCTTCGGCTTCAAGCATGGTCCGCCGCGCGAGGAGGACCTCGCCTTCGACGTGCGCTTTCTGGCGAACCCGCACTACGAGCCCGAGCTGCGCGAGCTGACCGGCCTGGACGAGCGAGTCGTGGAGTACATCGCGCGCGACGGTCGCCTGGAGCAGCTCTACCTGAGACTCAACGAGCTGCTGGACTTCCTGCTGCCGCAGTACGTCGCCGAGGGCAAGGCGCACCTCGTGATCGCGGTGGGCTGCACCGGCGGCCGGCACCGCTCGGTCGCGATCGCCGAGCACCTCGCGGAGCGCTACCGCGCGGATGAGGACCTCGAGGTGGCCGTGGCCCACCGCGACATCGACCGGCCTCCGCGCGCGTCCTGAGCGGCGCGCCGCGTGCAGCCCCGCCGGCTGCGTAGTTCGTCGCAAGCTGGCCCGTAGATAGACACGTGGCCCCGCAAACGGTGCGCTGATAGCCTCCTGCGGCCCGCTGGGCAACGGAGCCACGCTCTGAAGGCCCGGTATCGTTCATTTTCGCTTCAGGAGGCAATGAATGCCCGTACGCGTGGGGATCAACGGATTCGGCCGGATCGGCCGGAACGTGTTCCGCGCCGCCAAGGCGCAGGCAGCAGGCCGGGAGATCGAGTGGGTGGCGGTCAACGACCTGACCGACTCGCGCACACTCGCGCACCTGCTCAAGTACGACTCCATCCTCGGGCCCTACCCGGGCACCGTGGAGCAGCGCGAGAGCTCGCTCGTGGTGGACGGGCAGGAGCTCAAGGTGCTCGCGGAGACCGACCCGGGAGCGCTCCCGTGGGGCGATCTGGGCGTGGATGTGGTGATCGAGTCCACCGGGCGCTTCACCGACCGCGACAGCGCTGCCATGCACCTCGCGCAGGGGGCGAAGAAGGTGATCATCTCCGCGCCCGCGACGAATCCCGACGCGACCGTGGTGCTGGGCGTGAACTTCGACGAGGTCTACGACCGCGACGCGCACGACGTGATCTCCAACGCCTCGTGCACGACGAACTGCCTGGCGCCGGTGGCCAAGGTGGTCAACGACACGGTCGGCATCAAGCACGCGCTGATGACGACTATCCACGCCTATACCGCGGACCAGCGCCTGCAGGACATGCCGCACAGCGACCTGCGCCGCGCGCGCGCCGCCGCGATCAACCTGATCCCCGCCTCGACGGGGGCGGCGAAGGCGATCGGCCTCGTGATCCCCGAGCTCCAGGGCAAGCTGCACGGCTTCGCCGTCCGCGCTCCCGTGCCCACCGGCTCGGTCGTGGACCTGACGGTGGAGTGCGAGCGCGAGACGAGCGTGGAGGAGATCAACGCCGCGATGGCGGCCGCGGCGGCGAGCGGCCCGATGGTGGGGATCCTCCAGTACACCGAGGACCCGATCGTCTCCAGCGACATCGTCACCTCGGCCTACTCCTCGATCCTGGACTCGAAACTGACGGCGGTGCTCGACGGCACGATGCTCAAGGTGGTCGCCTGGTACGACAACGAGTGGGGCTACTCCAACCGGCTCGTGGACCTCGTCCAGAGGGTTCTGTGAGCGCAGCGCCCGGCGGCTCGCGTGGACGGACGGCGGCAGCGGAGCGGGATATCGTGACGGATCACGGAATGACGGGAGGCAGGCGATGAGGAGCATCGACGATCTGGACGTGCGCGGGCGCCGCGTGCTGGTTCGGGTGGACTTCAACGTGCCGCTCGCGGCGGGCGCCGACGGCACGCCGGTGGTGGCCGACGACACGCGTATCGTGGCCGCGCTGGACACGATCGAACAGCTGCGCTCGCGCGGCGCGCGCCTGGTGCTCGTCTCGCACCTCGGCCGGCCCAAGGGCGCGCCCGAGGAGGGGCTCTCGATGGCGCCCGTGGCGGCGCGCCTGAGCGAGCTGACCGGCGCCTCCGTGAGGCTCGCCCCTGCGGTCGTTGGCAGCGAGGTGGTCGCGCTGACGCGCGCCCTGGGCGACGGCGAGATGCTGCTGCTCGAGAACGTGCGCTTCGAGCCCGGGGAGAAGCGCAACGACCCGGACTTCGCGAGCGCGCTGGCGGAGCTCGCGGACCTCTACGTCAACGACGCCTTCGGCGCGGCCCACCGCGCCCACGCGAGCACCGCGGGCGTTGCGCATCTTCTGCCCAGTGCGGCGGGGCGCCTGCTGGAAGGCGAGGTGAGGACCTTGAAGGGGATCCTCGAGCACCCCGAGCACCCGCTCGTGGCGATCATCGGCGGCGCCAAGGTCGCGGACAAGATCGCCGTCATCGACCGCTTCCTGCAGGTCGCCGACGTGGTGATCATCGGCGGGGCGATGTGCTTCCCGTTCCTGTGCGCGCAGGGCCACGCAGTGGGCGACTCGCTGTGCTGCGAGGAGGACACCGAGCACGCGCGCGGCGCGCTCGAGCAGTCCGCGCGCCCGGGGCACGCGCGCATCGAGCTGCCCGTGGACCTCGTCATCGGCACGGAGCTCTCAGCCGACGCCGAGCACCGCGTCCTCGACGGCATCGAGGTGCCCAAGGGCTGGATGGGGCTCGACATCGGCCCCAGGACCGCGGAGCGCTACGCGGGCGAGATCATGGCCGCGGGCACGATCTTCTGGAACGGCCCGATGGGCGCGTTCGAGGTCGAGCCGTTCGCCTCGGGGACCCTCGCGGTGGCCCGCGCGGTGGCGGATGCGCCGGGGCTGACAGTCGTGGGCGGCGGGGACTCGGCGGCCGCGCTGGCGCAGTTCGGCCTGGAGGATCGCGTGGATCACCTCTCGACGGGCGGCGGGGCGACGCTCGAGCTGGTCGAGGGCAACGTGCTGCCGGGCGTCGCCGCGCTCGAGGGCGCGGGGGTCGCATCTTGACGGCGCGCACGCCGCTGATCGCGGGCAACTGGAAGATGTACAAGACCGAGGAGCAGGCCGAGGACTACATCCAGGCGCTGCTCCCGCGGGTCTCGGCGGTCGACGGGGTCGACGTGGCGATCTGCGTGCCCTTCACGGACCTGCGGGCGATGGTGGACAGCACGCGGGGATCCCGCGTGGAGGTCTACGCGCAGAACATGCACCAGGAGCCCGAGGGCGCCTACACGGGCGAGATCTCCGCAGCGATGCTGGGAGAGCTCGACGTGCGCGGCGTGGTCCTCGGCCACTCCGAGCGCCGTGCGATGTTCGGCGAGACCGACAAGGCGCTCGCGCTGAAGGTGCCGGCGGCGCTCGAGGCCGGGCTGGCGCCGATCCTGTGCGTGGGCGAGACCGAGGAAGAGCGCGACAACGACGAGACCGACCGCAAGCTGCGCCAGCAGGTGCGCGAGGACCTCGCGGGCGTCCCCGCGGAGCGCCTGGCGGAGGTGGTGATCGCGTATGAGCCGATCTGGGCGATCGGCACGGGCAGGGTGGCCAGCGCGGAACAGGCACAGGAAGCGATCGCCTTCATCAGGGCGCTCGTGGCTGACCGCGACAAGGAGGCGGCGCAGCAGGTTCGGATCCTCTACGGCGGCTCGGTCAAGCCCGAAAACGCGCCCGAGCTGCTCTCGCTCGCCGACGTCGACGGTGCGCTCGTCGGCGGCGCCTCGCTGGAGGCGGAGACCTTCGCCCAGATCGTCGCCGCGGCCGCCGCGCGATGAGCCTGCCCGCGGGTCCACGGAGCCTGCCGGCCCCGTGCGCCTGCCTGATCGTGCTGGACGGCTGGGGCCTGGCAGAGCCGGGGCCCGGCAACGCCGTGAGCCTCGCGAGCACACCCGTCTTCGATGAGCTGTGGTCCTCCTACCCGCACACCACGCTGACGGCGTGCGGGCGGGCGGTCGGCCTGCCGGAGGGGCAGATGGGCAACAGCGAGGTCGGGCACCTGAACCTCGGAGCGGGCGCTGTGGTGCGGCAGGATCTCGTGCGCATCGACGATGCGATCGCCGATGGCACGCTGGCGCGCAACGACGTGTTGCGGGCGGCCCTGCACGGGGCTCCGCGCGTGCACCTGCTCGGGCTCGTCTCCGACGGCGGCGTGCACTCCTCGCTGCAGCACCTGCGCGCGCTGATCGCGCTCGGCCGCGAGCTGGGCGTGGCGGACATGGTGGTGCACGCGTTCACCGATGGGCGCGACACCCTCCCGCACGCGGGCGTGGCGTACCTGGCCGAGCTCGACGGCACGCCCGGCGCCCGCGTGGGCTCGGTCGTGGGGCGCTACTGGGCGATGGACCGCGACCGGCGCTGGGAACGCACGCAGCGCGCCTACGACATGCTCGTGCACGGTCGCGCGCCGCACCACGCGGACAGCGGCGAGCAGGCCGTCGCCGAGGCCTATGAGCGGGGCGAGACCGACGAGTTCATCGAGCCCACGCTCGTCGGAGCCGAGGCGCGGATCCGACCCGGCGACAGCGTGCTGTGCTTCAACTTCAGGCCCGACAGGATGCGCGAGATCACGCGCGCGCTGGCCGAGCCCGGCTTCGGCGAGGGCGCCGAGGAGCTGCCGGGATGGGCCGGTCGCGACGGCGGCGCGCCGGTGGCGCGCTACGCGACGCTGACGAGCTACGAGGAGGACTGGACATACCCGGTGGTGTTCGCTCCCCAGCACCCCGAGACGACCCTCTCGGTCGTGCTTGCGGGCGCGGGCGCCGCCCAGCTGCACGTGGCCGAGACGGAGAAGTACCCGCATGTGACGTACTTCTTCAACGGCGGCGATGAGGCGCCGCTGAGCGGCGAGCGCCGCGAGATGGTCCCCTCGCCGCGGGACGTCCCCACGTATGACTTCAAGCCGCAGATGAGCGCGAGCGAGGCCGCGGCCGCGTTCGTGGGCGCGTGGCGCGAGGACGGGCCGCGCTTCGGGATCATCAACTTCGCGAACGCCGACATGGTCGGTCACACGGGCGTGATCCCGGCGGCGGTGAAGGCGATCGAGACCGTGGACGAGTGCCTGGGGAGAGTCGTCGCGGCGGTCCACGAGAGCGGCGGCGCGTGCCTCGTGACGGCCGACCACGGCAACGCGGACCACATGCTCGAGCCGGACGGCAGCCCCAACACGGCCCACTCGCTGAACCCCGTGCCGCTGATCCTCACGAGCGTGGGCGCGGCGCTGCGCGAGCAGGGAGGGATCCTTGCCGACGTGGCACCCACGGTCCTGGAGGTGCTGGGCATCGCCCAGCCGCCGGCGATGACAGGGCGCTCGCTGATCGCCGGCCGCTAGATTTCCCCCCAGGGGGCGGCCCACCCGGTCGCCGGCGGCGCAGGCGCCGCAGAGAGGGGGCCGCGTGGCTTCAGTGGAGCAGATCGAGGTGCAGGACGGGACCGATTCGGGCGAGGTCGCCGGGGAGGAGAGCATCCTCGCGGCCGGCGGGCGCCCTCGGTCGGGCAGGCGCTCGCGGGGGCTGCTGGCACTGTTCTTCATCGGCGCCGGCGTCAACCACTTCGTCAACCCCAGGTGGTACGTGGCGATCGTGCCGCCGCCGCTGCAGAAGCAGGCGGGCCGCGTCGCGATGCTCAGCGGCGTGGCCGAGATCGCCGGCGGCGCGGGCGTGCTGCTGCCGTGGACGCGAAGGCTCTCGGGTTGGGGCCTGGTGGCTGTGCTGGCGGCCGTGTTCCCGTCCAACCTGTACATGGCGAGCGCGCCCGAGCAGTTCAAGAGGATCCCCCGCTGGGCGCTGCTGGCGCGGCTGCCGCTGCAGCCCCTGATGATGTGGTGGGCGCTGCGGGCGACGCGGCGATGACAGCGCTCGTTCGCTCGATTGAGGCAGACGCTGCTATGTTCGCTGGAGTGGGCTCGCTCGCCCGAGCAGGCTCCCCGACCCGGACCGTCATGTCTACCGCGACCGCCGTCAAGATCTCCCCTCCCGAGCAGGAGTCCCTGAGCCTCGGGGAGTTGCGGGCCTGGCGCGGACTGCTGCGCGCGCACGCCTGCCTGGCCAAGCGCCTGGACGCGGAGCTCGAGCAGGCACACCACCTGCCGATGACCTCCTACGAGGTCCTGCACCACCTGCAGGAGGCGACCGCGGGGCGGATGCGCATGTGCGATCTCGCCGATGAGGCGCAGCTCTCGCGCAGCGGCCTCACGCGGCTCGTGGACAGGCTCGAGCGCGACGGGCTGCTCGAGCGCTGCTCGTGCGAACACGACGCGCGCGGCTCCTATGCGTGCCTGACCGAGACGGGCCGCGAGCGCCTGGAAGAAGCCCGCGTCACGCACCTGGAGCTCATCAGGGAGCACTTCTTCTCGCGCTTCTCCGACGCCGAGCTGACGGTCCTCGCGGACATGTGGGAGCGCATCGCTCCCTGCAACGCCTGCTGAGCCCCGCTACTCGCCCACGGGCCCCGAGTCCTTCAGCGGCGGGCCCGGCGGCTGCCCGGCGGTGTCCTCGCGCGCGTCGGCCTGCTCGCCCAGGGGGTGCCCGCGGCGGTGGCGGCGGTGCAGGACCAGGCCACTCGTGATCGCAAGCAGCACCGCGGCGAGCCCGAACAGGCCGAACGTTTCGATCGCGTTGCCGGCGGAGTGGCCGAGGAAGTAGCCGATCAGGCCGATGGCAATGGCCCACGTGATGCCGCCGAGCGCGTTCCACAGCACGAACGAGCGCCACGGCATGCGTGTGGCGCCCGCCAGCCACGAGGCCCACACGCGCAGGCCGAGCAGGAAGCGCCCGAAGAACACGGCCTTGGGGCCGTGCAGGCGGAAGAAGGGCTCGCCGACGCGCAGCACCTCCAGGCGCTGGCGGTGGAAGATCCCCGGGCGCTCGAGCAGCCAGCGCCCGCCCTTGCGCCCGATCAGGTAGCCGAGGTTGTCGCCCACGATCGCGGCGACAGCGGCGACGGCGATGACGATCTCGATCTGGAGTTTGCCCTGGCTGGCGAGCACGGCCCCGGTGATCAGAGCGGTCTCGCCCGGCACGGGAACGCCGCTGGCCTCGCTCATCACGACGAGGAACAGCAGCGGGTAGCCCGCGACTTCGATCAGGTGCGAGACGTTGACGATGGCTGCGAGCATGGCCTGGGCCTCCTAGGATGGCGCAGCGGTGAGCGGGAGCCCGAGCGTCCCCGCGCGCGGGCGGTGGCGATGGGCCCGCGAGGGGCTCCAGCCGGCTACTTGGCTTCGTTTTCGGAGACGAGCTGTTCGAGCGCCGCGGAGGCTTTGCCGACGTCTTCGTAGACCACGTTGCGCAGCGTGACCTTCGTGGGTTCGGGCGCGGAGACGATGACGACCGCGACGACCACGACGGCGAGCGCGAGGACCGCGAGCAGCGCGGCGACGAGGCGTCTGCGCCCGGGCCTCCCGGCGCGAGGCGGCGGGCCCGGGGGGGTCACGACGGC
>OCZT010004752.1_pt1 | contig 13611 bp, 10 predicted proteins | sample 1539031 | NCBI WGS metagenome assembly OCZT01 (sample SAMEA3539308, study PRJEB22396) | soil metagenome | biome: tundra; feature: field; material: soil | place: USA | collected 2010-05 | depth 0.15 m | reverse complement strand
TGACTGGGGCGGTCGCCTCCTAAAGAGTAACGGAGGCGCCCAAAGGTTCCCTCAGGACGGTCAGAAACCGTTCGTTGAGTGCATAGGCAAAAGGGAGCTTGACTGCGAGACGGACATGTCGAGCAGGTGCGAAAGCAGGGCTAAGTGATCCGGCGGTACCGAATGGAAGGGCCGTCGCTTATCGGATAAAAGCTACTCTGGGGATAACAGGCTTATCTCCCCCAAGAGTCAATTTGGGCTCTCCGCGCAAGTGATTGCGCGGCAAACTCATTGCTCATATCGGTGGAACCCGCGAAGCGTTCGTGGGCAATACCGAGGGAAGAACAATCACCGTCGAGCGATCGACGGGCTAAACCCTAACGGGCATGCCTCGTGGTTGTTCCCTGTAACGACTTCACACGAAAGTGTGGGATGGACGTGCTGCGCCGGCAACGGCGCAAATCTATCGCGTCCATAATACGCAATGCTCTCGAAAGAGATGAAGGTATAGTCTGCGCTGCAAGTGATTGCAGATGGCCACATCGACGGGGAGGTTTGGCACCTCGATGTCGGATCGTCGCATCCTGGGGCTGTAGTAGGTCCCAAGGGTTGGGCTGTTCGCCCATTAAAGCGGTACGCGAGCTGGGTTTAGAACGTCGTGAGACAGTTCGGTCCCTATCCGCCGTGGGCGTAGGAGATTTGAGGAGTGTCGACCCTAGTACGAGAGGACCGGGTTGAACGAACCTCTGGTGAACCGGTTGTCGTGCCAACGGCATAGCCGGGTAGCTACGTTCGGACCAGATAAACGCTGAAAGCATATAAGCGTGAAACTGACTTCAAGATGAGATCTCAACCTCGAAAGAGTGAAGGGTCGTGGGAGACTACCACGTTGATAGGCCGGAGGTGGAAGGCGAGCAATCGCTGGAGCTGACCGGTACTAATAGCCCGGACACTTAATAAGTACGCTAACAATCGAACGCAATTCGTTTGGCCATGGAAGTTCTTCTCTGTGCAGCTTTCGCCCGCGATCGCCTCGAGCTCAGGCTCGGCATCGCGGAGCGGATCAAGTTTCTGGCGGCCATGGCGGCGGGGTTCCACCCGTTCCCATCCCGAACACGGCAGTTAAGCCCGCCAGCGCCGATGGTAGTCGGACCGCAGGGTCCCTCGAGAGTAGGACGCCGCCAGATAATCCGTAACGAGGAGCCCGCCGATCAGCGATGATCGAGCGGGCTCTTCGCGTTTTTAGTACTCTTGCGGGGCGGCGACCGGTTCGCTGTCGCGCGGTTCGAGCGGCGGCGCCGCATCGACGACGGTCGCATCGGCTCCGACGCGATCGGAGAGCCAGCGGAACCCGAGGAACGCCCCCAGCGCGAAGCCGAGCAGCAGCGCCGGCCCGTGCCAGCCGAGGCCGCTGCGGGCCGGGGCGTCGTCGACGCGGATCTGCTCCAGCTCGTCGGCGGCGTTGCCGGCGAGCGCGAAGGAGTGCGGATCGTAGCGGTTGAGCTTCACGTTGACGTGCCAGCGCTCGCTGTCCGGGATCCCGAGCGCCTCGATCAGGACGTCCGTCAGGCGGTTACGCAGGGCGAACCAGCTCTTCTCATCGACGCCCGGGGCGCTGATCTCCAGGTGGGTGTCGACGATCCCGCCGTCTGCAACGAGCCGGCCGGCGATCGCAAAGTCGCCGGGCTCGAACGCCGTGAAGTGGACGCTCGTCCATTCCGGCTTCTCGTCCGTCAGGATGTCGAGGACGGTCGCGGTCAGCTCGTCGGCCAGGTGACGCTTCGTCTCGGCGTCGAGCGGGAGCGAGGAGAGGCGAAGATACGGCATGCCGCTATCGTACCCGGTCGGTCGCTTCTCACGCCGCCACAGCAAGCCGGACGTCAGAGCTTGGAAACGACTTGCTGGGCGAGCGTCTTCTCCATAGCTTCTTTCTTTTCAATGGGTGAGTCGCCCGTACACGGCGACCTTGAACGCAACATTGCCCTTCTTGACGATGAGGCCGACGTTCTTGCCCCCGCCTAAGGGAGCAGCGCGGTCCCACCGGCTCGTCCACAGAGCTCGCGTTCGCCGACCGAGGTTCGGCGCTCCGCTCGCGGAAGGGTTCGGGGTGGCTTTCTACGTTCGTCAGGGGCGGCTACCCGAGAAGCGGCACGTGCAGTTTCGCGCACCGGGCGGCGCGCTGTACGCCGAAGAGCTGATGTCGACGAAGGGTTTCGAGAGCGTCTACTCGCTCGCGTATCACCTGCGCCCGCCGACCGCGACGCTCGACGTGCAGCCGTGGGAACGTCCGATGGTGCGCTTCCTCCCGAACGACCCCGTCCGTAACCGGCATTGGTTCACCGGCCGGCTGCAGAAGAGCGGCGACGCGGTCGAGGCGCGCGTCCCGCTGGTCGGCAACGACGATATCGTCCTTTCGACCGCGCTCGTCACCGAGCCGATGACGTATTTCTTCCGTAACGCCAGCGGCGATGAGATGCTGTTCGTGCAGCACGGCGACGGCGTTCTCGAGTCCTCGTTCGGTGCGCTGGAGTACCGCGCGCACGACTACCTCTACGTGCCGATGGGGACGACCTACCGGCTGCAGCCGCGCACGCCGACGACCCTGTTCGTCGCGGAATCGTCGGGACAGATCACGATCCCGCGCAAGTTTCGCAACGAGTTCGGGCAGCTCGCCGAACACGCGCCGTACTACGAGCGCGACTTCCGCGCGCCGGTGCTGCAGGATCCGGTCGACGAGGTCGGCGAGTTCGACGTGCGCATCACCGCGAAGGGCCGCCACGCGAAGTACGTCGTCGCGAACCATCCGTTCGACGTCGTCGGATGGGACGGCTACTGCTATCCGTGGGCGTTCAGCGCCGACGAGTACGCGCCGATCACGGGCAAGCTGCATCAGCCGCCGTCCTCGCACCAGATCTGGGACGCGCCGGGCGCCGCCTTCATCCTGTTCGCGCCGCGCATGTTCGACTACCACCCGCTGGCGGTGCCGGCACCCTACAACCACTCGTCGGTCGACTGCGACGAGATCATCTACTACGCGTCGGGAAATTTCATGTCGCGCCGCGGCATCGAGGAAAAGTCGGTGACGCTGCACGCCGCCGGCGCGCCGCACGGCCCGCAACCGGGCGCCGTTGAAGCATCGCTCGGAAAGACGTACACTGACGAGCTCGCCGTCGCGATCGACGCGTACGGTCCGCTACGCATCGCCGAGACGGTCAGCGGTGTCGAGGACGTCGCGTACTTCAGGAGCTGGGTCGCGCAGGCCGCAGTGAGGTAGCCCACCGTGTACCTGCTGCTCAAGACGGTTCATCTCTTTATGGTCTTCAAGCCGGACCTCCCCGCGCTGCCGTAGACCGCTACGGTCCGAGTGCGAACCTGTCCAGCACGACGTAGCGTGCACCGGTGCGTTCGGCGAACGACTGGTAGAGCGTCAGCGCGTCGACGCGCAGGGGCGGCGCGTTCGGCGGCTCGACGGTCGGAAGCGTGGCGCGGCCGTCGGACCGCGCCAGCGTCACGTGCGCATCCGCGTGCGGCTCGAAGGTGAAGCCGAGCGCGGCGAGCGGGCCGCGCGCGGCGCCGCAGAGGGCGGTAAAGGCCGGGACGGGTGCGGCAGGGCCTACCCAGGCGACGCGCGCTTTGCGTGCGTTCGGAAATGCGCCGACGGCGTCGAACGGGACCTCGAACGGTGCGAGGCGCGATGCGGCATCGTTCAGGGCCGACTGCACGGCGCCGACCCGTTCATCGTCGACACCGCCCAAGAACGCGACGGTGAGGTGGTAGTTCTCGGTCGCGACCCAGCGACCGGGCCAGCCGTTCGCGCGAAGCCGGTCCACGACGGCGGCGCATTCCGCGCGCAACGCGTCGTCGAGATCGACTGCGACGAACAACCGGCGCCTCGCCACCTGCATGACGCATGTGCTGTACCCGCGCCGGCGCCCCGGCCCTTCAACCGGGAGAGGCGTGGAGGGAGAGCGGAGAGAAGCGAAATCCTGTGCCGGACTATATCCTGATCCCGCTCCTGCTGGTCCTCATGAGCGTCGGCCTCGTGGCGCTGATCTACTGGGGCAGCTTCGTCGAAGAGCGCCGCAACCGCAACCGCGCGTAGCGGAGAATTGCTGCTGCACGATTCGGCGCGTGTCCTGCGGGACGCCGCGCTATGTGCCGCCTTTCGAGATGTAGGTCACGTTGAGGCGAATACTCCGGATGATCGTTTGGCAGCGGCCGACGTCCGCGTGATGCAGCGAGTTGCCGGCCGGCGATCCGATCTCATCACCGGTCGACTGCAGCAAGAAACCGGCACCATATTGCTTGACGAAGGCAGTGACGTCGTTGTTGGGTCGCATGCCCGGGTACGCGGGCCAGGTCGTGTAGTTCGCGAGCGCGGAGCCGGCCGGATACAGCCAGACGTTCGCGCGCCAGCAGCCGGCATCAGGCGGGCAGGAGATAGCGCTCGCGAAGCCGCCCGGCGGCTGGTTCGCCGTGGTGCCCTGGCTCACGACGGCGACCTGCGTTGCCAAGCGGTACAGCGCGTAGTTGCACTGCGCGTCGGCTGGTGCAACCTGTCCGAACAGCGTCGCCGATCGCAACGTGGCGAGATCCGGCGGCAACTGGAAGATCAAACCTAGTCGAAGGACTTCCGTAAAGAATTCGGGGCACGCGAGCGGCTGGGTCCCTGCATGCCACGATGCCTGGGACATCACGATGCCCCAATCGGTCGTGTTCGCCAGCGTGTGCATCGAGCGCCAGACGCCGGTGCCGTCGGCGAATTCACGCCAGGAGCCGGCCGAGCAGTAGTTGAGATGCGTCCGTTCGTGATGATAGCCGTAGAACTGCATTTGGGTGGACGGGGCGAGGGAGGCGTACCGAAAGACCGAGCTCGTCGCATTCGCCGCGCCGAGACAAACCTGAGGGCTTTGATTGCCGTCGTGGCTCCCGGAATACGCCGTGACGATGAAGCACCCGGTCGTGCCGACGCGTTTGGGATCGAGCACGGCGATGCGCACCTGTGCTTGCTGCGAGATCGTTTGGATCGGCGGCGGCAGCCCGATTGAACGGACGCGGCTGCGCTGGTAGACGTGGAACCCGTCGATCGCGCCGCCGTTCCAGTCCCAAATTAAGATATAAAAGTTGTTCGCCATCGCTTCTTCGCAGGCGACGCCTGCGAAGCCGCCGCCGGCATACGTCGTGCAGTCGGCGACGGATTTCGTCGCGCGGAGGTTTACCGGCGCGGGAATGGCTTGCGCCCGGCCGCCGGTGGGCAGAAGGGACAGCCAAACAGCAACAGCCAGAGCGGCGGCGAGAAGACGGACGCGCATTCTCAGCTCCCTCCGGGACGCTCGGTCCCGGCCGAAACACCCTCGCAGCACCGTGCATTCGACGGCAGGTCCGAGCGAGCATGCTCAACGAGAAGGGGCGCCGCATTGCTGCAGCGCCCCTTCGTCGGAGGTCGCGGTGCCCGCGGTTACGCGACGTGCGCGGGGGCGAGGTCGTGCTGTTGCAGCACGAGGCCGGGCGAGATGATGTGTTTGTTCATCCCGAGCAGCGAGGGATCGACGCCCAGCGCGAGCGCGACCAACTGCGGGAGGTGGAAGATCGGGAGATCGGTCCGGCCCCAGCGTGCGACCGAGTCGGCCTGGTAGCCGTCGAGCGCGAGGTGGCAGAGCGGGCACGGCGTGAGCACCGCTTCCGCGCCTTGGTCCTTCGCCATGCGCATGTTCTGGCCGACCATGTTCGGCGCGATCCCGTCCTTTTCGAGCTGGACGTGGAAGCCGCAGCAGCGCGTCTTGCCGGCGTAGTCGACGGCCTCGCCGCCGAGCGCTTCGATCAGATCTTCGAGCGAGTGCGGGTTGCGGGCCGATTCCCAGCCGTTGACGGACTCCGGCCGGATGATGTGACAGCCGTAGAACGCCGCGACCTTGAGCCCGTTGAGCGGCTTGACGACCATCTTGCGGAGCTCGTCGAGGCCGATGTCGTCGATCAGCAGCCACAGCAGATGGCGGACCATGACGGTGCCGTCGTACTTCGCGCCGAACTTGCCGAGGATCGCGTTCGCCTGGCCCATGTGGCCTTCGTTCTCGAGCAGCTCCTTGTTCGCCGCACGCATGTGGCCGGTGCAGGTCGAGCAGATCGTGATCACGTCGTCGAGCCCGAGCGCCTCCGCCTGCGCGTAGGTGCGCGCGTTGAGGACGCGGGCGACGTCGCGGTTGGTGTCGTTGAGCACCGAGGCGCCGCAGCACGAGGCCGCGGTCAGCTCGACGAGCTCGATGCCGAGCCGGTCGGCCAGAAGCATCGTCGAGTTGAACAGCTCCTTGCACGACTCTTTGGCGACGCAGCCGGGGAAGAACCCGTACTTGCGCATCTGCGCCGACTTCGACTTGCCCTTGATCGCGGGCTTGTCCAGGGTGGCAGCCATCAGAGCGTCGGAGCCTCCAAGGTGTCGAAAATCATCCGAATTTCGTCGACCTTCGGAACGGGTTTGAGGAACAGCGGCGGGATCTTCCCGGCCAGCGCCAACCGGATTCCGAGCGGCGCGACCTTGATCAGACCTCTGATGTTGAAGCGGCCCACGGTGCCTTGGATGACTTCGGTCTCGTGCAGCATCCCCGTCGCCTTGATCGTCTTCGCGACGACCAGCGCGTGGCGGGGGCCGGCGGCGTCGGTGATGCCTTCCTCGATCGTCGCGCGTTTCACCGCGATGATGTCGTCGTGCGGGTCGACGTGCTTCGGACAGTACGAGCATGCGTAGCAGTGCGCGCACAGCCAGAGGTAGTCGTCGCTGATCTGCGCGGCGCGTTCCTTGCGCTTCGAGTCGCGGACGTCTTCGATGAAGCGGTACGCGTACGCGATCGCCGCCGGGCCGGCAAACGCCGGGTCGACCGAGACGACGGGGCACAGCGCGTAGCAGGTCGCGCACATCACGCAGTTGGCGACGGCGACCAGCTTCTTCATGTCCTCGGGCGACACGCGCCGTTCAGTCGCGTGGTCGGAGTCCTTGTCCTTGGGCTGCAGGTACGGCTTGAGGCGCGTGTACTTGTCCCAGAACGGGTCCATGTGGACCACCAGGTCCCGCATGGGCTGGAAGTTCGGCATCGGGTCGATCGCGATCGAGCGGTCGGACTTGAGCACCGTGCGCACCGGCGTCTTACAGGCCAGGCCGGTCGTGCCGTTGATGTTCATCGAGCACGAGCCGCAGATCGCCGACCGGCAAGAGCGCCGGAAGGTGATCGAGCCGTCGATCTCCGCCTTGGCGTGCTCGAGCGCATCGAGCACCGTGGCGGTCTCGGGAAGATCGGTGATCTCGACGCGGTCGCGGTGCGGGACCTCGTCGGTCGCCTGGTCGAAACGGAAGATGTCGAGGGTGTACGCCATGATTTAGTACGACCGAACCGAAGGCTGCCACTTGGTGACGACCACCTTGCGGGAGTAGTCCGGTTCGGGATCGGTCGTCGAACCCTTGTACCGCATCAGCGTGTGGACCATCCATTTCTCGTCGTCGCGCGCGGGGAAGTCCGTTCGCGCCTGCGCGCCGCGTGACTCCTGGCGGTTGATCGCCCCGAGCACGATCGGCTGGGCGATGTCGGCCAGGCACTCGGTTTCGAGCAAGCCGATCAGGTCGGTGTTGAACGTCTTCGACTTGTCCTGGACCGTCATGGTCGCCGCGGCCTCGCGTGCCTGGCGGAGTTCGTCCATCCCGAGCTTGAGGTTGGCTTCGTCGCGGAAGATGAACGCGTGGTCGCTCATCGCGCCGTTGACCATCTTTCGCACCTGGCTGTGACGCTCGCCGCCGGTGCGGGCGAGGATCCCGTCAATGCGGTCTTGCTCGCTCTGGAGCGTCTTGGTCGAGGGCTTCACGTCGCCCAGGTTCTTGATGTAGCCGGAAGCGTGCTGGGCCGAACGGGCGCCGAAGACGATCGTCTCGAGCAGCGAGTTGCCGCCCAGCCGGTTCGCGCCGTGCACCGAGACGCAGGCGCACTCCCCGGCGGCGTAGACGCCCGGGATGCGGGTCGCCCCCCACCCATCGGTCTCGATCCCGCCCATCGCGTAGTGCATTCCGGGGAGGATCGGGATCGGGGTGTCGATCGCGTCCTTGCCGGTGGCGTCGAGCGCGAGCTCGCGAATCTGCGGCAGGCGCTCGAGGATCTTCTCGCGCCCGAGATGCCGGAGGTCGAGGAAGACGCAGCCGTCGACGCCGCGCCCTTCGACGATCTCCGTCCACTCGGCGCGGCTGACCACGTCACGGGAGGCGAGCTCGCCCTTGGTCGGCGCATACCTGAACATGAAGCGCTCGCCCTCGGAGTTGAGGAGGTAGGCGCCTTCACCGCGCGCCGCCTCGGAGAGCAGCACGCCGTTTTCCTTGAGCGAGGTCGGGTGGAACTGGACGAACTCCATGTCCATCAGCGGAATCCCGGCGCGGTAGGCGATCGCCGTCCCGTCGGCGGTCGAGGCGTAGCCGTTGGTCGTCTTGCGGTAGACGCGGCCGAGCCCGCCGGTGGCGAAGATCGTCGCCTTCGCGTTGACCAGCTCCAGCTCGCCGTTGCGCATGTTGTAGGCGATGAGGCCGGTGCCGATCCCGTCCTCGACGCAGAGCGCCGTGGCGAAGTACTCCTCGTAGACCTTGACGCCGAATCGCTCGAGCTGCTCCCACAAGGTGTGTAGGATGACGAGGCCGGTGACGTCGGCGGAGTAGCAGGTCCGGGCCGAGCCCGCGCCGCCGAACGGGCGCTGGGCGATGCGGCCGTCGGGCATGCGGCTGAAGATGCAGCCGCGGTGCTCGAGCCAGATGATCTGGCGCGGCGCGTCGTCGGCCATCGCTTCGATCGAGTCCTGGTCGCCCAGGAAGTCGGAGCCCTTGACGCAGTCGTACGCGTGGTTCTCCGGCGAATCGTCCTCGCGGTTGCCCAGGGCGGCGTTGATCCCGCCCTGCGCGGCGCCGGAGTGGCTCCGGACGGGGTGCATCTTGGAGACGATCGCGACGTCGGCTCCGCGTTCAGCCGCTTCTACGGCGGCGCGCATCCCCGCGAGCCCGCCGCCGATCACGACGATGTCGTGCTTGATCACCTGTGTTGTTCCAGCCCTCTAGAGGTGGCGTATCAGAAGGAGTGTAGCCGGAAAAGGTTTCCGCGACGCACCACCTTCGTCGCACGATGGCGTCCACGCTGCCTCGCCCCGCGAGGCGGCAGAAAGTCGCAAGCGAGCGGCCGGTTCTTTCCGGGCGAGGCGTTCACGGCCGCGGACGGGTTCTAGGGAGGGTTGGTCGCGTTCGCAGGGCGCCCGTACGGGTCTCAGGTAACTGAGCGTACCCGCGCTCGTCCTCCCCGTCGTAGGTTGATTTTCCGTTGAGCTCGTTCGTCCATCTGCACGTGCATTCCGAGTACTCGCTGCTCGACGGCGCGTGTCGCGTCGACACACTCTGTCGCAAGACGGCGGACGAAGGCGCGCCGGGGATTGCGCTGACCGACCACGGCGTGATGTTCGGCGCGGTCGAGTTCTACGATGCCGCGAAGGAGAAGGGCCTCACGCCGATCATCGGCTGCGAGGCGTACATCGCGCCGCGCGGGCGCTTCGACCGGACGGTCCGCGACGAGGCCCACGTCACGCTGCTCGCCGCCAGCGACGTCGGCTACAAGAACCTGACCACGCTGATCTCCAAGGGCTTCCTCGAGGGGTACTACTACAAGCCGCGGATCGACCTCGATCTGCTGGCGCAGTACAACGAGGGTTTGATCGTCCTTTCGGGCTGCATGTCCTCGCTGGTCTCGGCGCCGCTGCTCAAGAACGACTACGAGACGGCGAAGAAGAACGCGAAGATGTTCGGCGAGATCTTCGGCGACCGGTTCTACGTCGAGATCATGCGGCACGGGATGCCGGAAGAAGACGTCATCAACGAGGGACTGATCAAGATCGCGCGGGAGCTGAATTACCCGCTGGTCGCGACCAACGACTCGCACTACCTGACCCAAGGCGACGCGCAGGCCCACGACGTGCTGCTCTGCATCGGCACCGGGAAGACCGTGCAGGACACGAGCCGGATGAAGTTCTTCTCCGACCAGTTCTACGTGAAGTCGGCGGAAGAGATGCGCGAGCTGTTCGCCGACATCCCGGAGGCGTGCGACAACACGCTCGAGATCGTCAAGCGCGTCGACATCAAGATCCCGAACAAAGTGTTCTACCTGCCGGACTACCCCGTGCCCAAGGCCGAAACGGCCGAGCAGCCGACCGCCGAGGACTATCTCCGCGGCATCTGCGAGGAGGGGCTGCTCGCGCGCTACGGGGTCGAACGCGCGACGACCGACGCCGCCTTGCGCGAGCGGATGGAGTACGAGCTCGGCGTCATCAACACGATGGGGTTCGCGTCGTATTTCCTGATCGTGTGGGACTTCATCAAATACGCGCGTGACCGCGATATCCCGGTCGGTCCCGGCCGCGGCTCGGCGGTCGGCTCGGTCGTCTCGTACTGCCTGCGCATCACCGACCTCGACCCGATCAAGTTCGGGCTGATCTTCGAGCGCTTCCTGAACCCCGAGCGCATCTCGATGCCGGATATCGACACCGACTTCTGCGTCGAGCGCCGCGACGAAGTGATCCGCTACGTCACCGACAAGTACGGTAAGGACCGCGTCGCCCAGATCGTCACGTTCGGGACGATGGCGGCGCGCGCCGCCGTGCGCGACGCCGGCCGCGCGCTGGGCGTTCCGCTCCCCGACGTCGACCGCGTCGCGAAGCTGATCCCCTCGGGTCCGACCGGGATGACGATCCCGCAGGCGCTCGAGCAGATCCCTGAGCTCGGGCTCGCTTACAGCAACGACCCGCAGATCCGCAAGCTGCTCGACACCGCGAAGTCGATCGAAGGGCTCGCCCGCAACGCGTCGACCCACGCCGCCGGCGTCGTGATCTCGAAGAACCCGCTGACCGATCACGTGCCGCTGGTGAAGATCGGCGACGACGGCATCAACACACAGTACGACATGAACATGGTCGAGCGCGTCGGCCTGCTGAAGATGGACTTCCTCGGGCTGCGCAACCTCACGGTGATGAAAGCCGCCTCGGACGAGATCCGGCGCACGGTGAACCCTGAGTTCGATCTCGCTGCGATGCCCGACGACGATCAGAAGACGTACGAGATGATCAGCCGCGGTGATACGCTCGGTATGTTCCAGCTCGAGTCGGACGGAATGAAGCGCGTCTGCACCGAGCTCAAACCGTCGCATCTCGGCGACATTATTGCGCTAGTCGCGCTGTATCGCCCCGGACCGATGGAGTGGATCCCGGACTACATCGCCGGCAAGCACGGCCGTAAGATTCCGTCGTACATTCACTCCAAGCTCGAAGCGATTCTCGCCGAGACGTACGGCGTGGCGCTGTACCAGGAGCAGGTCCTGAGGATCGCGCGCGATCTGGCGGGATTTTCCATGGGGCAGGCCGACGAGTTGCGCAAGGTCGTCGGGAAAAAGCAAAAAGATAAGATCCCGTACTACAAGCAGAAGTTCATCGATGGGTGCGCGATCAACGAGATCTCGAAAGATGTCGCGGAACGCGTGTTCTCGTTCATCGAGCCGTTCGCGGGGTACGGCTTCAACAAGGCACACGCGGTTGCGTACGGCTGGATCGCGTATCAAACCGCGTATCTCAAAGCGAACTACCCACTGCAGTATTTTGCCGCGCTGATGTCGTCGGTGCGGGACAAGACCGACAAGCTCGTCGAGTACATCGACGAGGCGAAGAAGATGGGGATCGCGGTGCTGCCCCCGGATGTCAACGCTTCGCTGGTGGATTTCGCGGTTGTCGGTCAAGAGATCCGGTTCGGGCTCGCGGCCGTCAAGGGCGTCGGCGAGAACGCGGTGCGCTCGATCCTCGGCGCGCGCGATGCGGGTGGGTCGTTCGCCGACCTATACGACGTCGTGAACCGCGTCGACGTCAAGGCCGTGAACCGCAAGGTCTACGAGGCGCTGATCAAGTGCGGCGCGCTCGACCCTCTGCCCGGGAACCGCGCCCAGCTGCTCGACGCGCTCGACGGCGCGCTGGAAGGCGCGGCACGCGAGGCGCGCGACCGCGAGATGGGCCAGAGTTCGCTGTTCGGGATGATCGAGGAGCCGCACCCTGCGCTCGCCCCGTCGCTGCGCGCGCTGCCCGCCCCCTCGACGATGGAGCAGCTGGCGTGGGAGAAGGAGACGCTCGGGATCTTCGTCTCCGGGCACCCGCTCGCCGACGTGACGGAAGCGCTGGCGCGGACCGGCGCGGTCCCCATGCGCGATCTGCGCAACATGGAGGACGACAGCCAGGTGAAGATCGCCGGGCTGGTGACCGCCGTGCGCCGAACGCTGACCAAGGCGCAGACACAGATGCTGTTCGCGACCGTCGAAGACACGACCGGCGCGATCGAGTGCATCGTGTTCCCGAAGCAGTACTCGGAGCTGCAGGCGCGTTTCGTCGAGGACGGGATCGTCGTCGTCACCGGTCGCGTGCGCCTGCGCGAGCGGCGCGGCACGACCCCCGGCGAAGAGGCCCCGCTCGACGTCAACGTTTCGGTGAACGACGTGCAGCCGTTCCACCGCGGCAACGTCCGGACCGCGCCGCTACCGCCCGACGGCTGGCACGTCACCATCAATTCACGCGAGCACATCGACAACGTCGCGCTGCTGATCTCGGAATGGTCCGGTACCACGCCGCTCGTGCTGCACATCAACGGCTCGACCGTGCAACGCGGCGTCGCGTCCGATCGCCGCGTCCGCGAACGCCTCGTCGCGATCGTCGGCGAAGCGAACGTGACCGAAGGGTCTCCGTAGCGATGCGACTGCCGGCCGGGGTTCGGGACTGGTTGCCGCACGAGCTGGCGCGTAAGCGCGAGATCGAGCAGCAGATGCGCGCGGTCTTCGGGCGCTGGGCGTACGAGGAAGTCCAGACGCCGATCGTCGAGCGGTTCGACGTGCTGGAGCGCGGCCTCGGTGAAGAGGCGAGCGAGCTGCTCTTTCAGTTCAACGACCGGCGCTCGACCGCGCTCGCGCTGCGCCCGGAGATGACGACGCCGGTCGCGCGGCTCGTTTCGACGCGAATGCGCGAAGCGCCGCTGCCGCTGCGACTGGCGTACATCGCGCCGGTCTTCCGCTACTACGAGCAGCCGCAGGAAGGGCGGATGCGCGAGCTGACCCAGGCCGGTGTGGAGCTGATCGGCGCGGCCGGCATCGACGCCGACGCAGAGACGCTGTTCATGGCGATCGAAGGACTCGACGAGATCGGATTGCGCGACGCGCGCTTCGACATCAACGACGCGCGGGTCGTCGACGGGATCCTCGACGGGGTCGGGCTCGACGGTGACGCGGCGCGCGACGCGAAGGAGCTCATCAAGGTGCGCAACCTCGTCGGCGGGAGTTCGGCCGGCCGGCGCTGGTCGAGTTCGCGCAGCTGCGCGGGCGGCACGATGCGATCGAGCGCGCGCGCGGGATCTGCCGCACGCCGGAGTCGCGTGAGGCGCTCGACGAGCTCGACGCGATGCTGGAGCGCGCCGACGCGCTCGGCTACCGGGCGCGCGTGACCGTCGACTTCGCGCTGCTGCGCGATCTCGAGTACTACACGGGGTTCCTGTTCGAAGGCTACGTCGAAGAGATCGGCTTCTCGCTCTGCGGCGGCGGCCGATACGAT
>OCZT010004751.1_pt1 | contig 13612 bp, 9 predicted proteins | sample 1539031 | NCBI WGS metagenome assembly OCZT01 (sample SAMEA3539308, study PRJEB22396) | soil metagenome | biome: tundra; feature: field; material: soil | place: USA | collected 2010-05 | depth 0.15 m | reverse complement strand
ATCGCATCCAAAACGTGCGCGTGGGCTTCTGGGGACTGCGCACCATCGTGCTGGCCGGTTATTACGGCAGGCCGCAGGCCGCCCAAGCCATCGGTTACGCCGCCAGTCCGCAAGGCTGGGAGGCGCTCCGGTGAAGCGGGTCGGTTACGACATCGTGATCGTCGGTTCCGGCGCGGGCGGCGGTACGGTGGCGCAGGAACTCTCCCCTCTCTGCCGCCAAGGCGTGCGCATCGCCGTGCTGGAGAAAGGGCCCCGCCTGCGCGACGACGAATTCACCGGCCGCGAACTCGAGATGGCCGGCGCGCTCTACGAAGACGGCGGCGGCTTCCTCACCGCCGACGGCGCCATGACGATTGCCTTCGGTTGCGCCTATGGCGGTTCCACGGTGGTCTACACCGGCACTTCCATGCTGCCGCCCGAGCGCGTCATCCGGCGATGGGATGTGCCGGGCCTCACGCACGCCGACCTGGATTGCCGCGCGCGGAAGTTCATGGCCGAAAACAACGCGCACTTCGTGGAAGACGGCCTCATCAACGAAAACAATAAGCTATTCGTCGAAGGCTGCCGCAAGCTGAACTACGACGTGCAACAGTTCCCGGTGAACATCAAAGGTTGCCGCGGATCGAGCCTCTGCAATCTGGGCTGTCCCAATCAAGCCAAGCAGGGCACGGACCGCGTGCAGTTGCCGCGCGCCGAGCGGAACGGCGTGGAAGTGGTCACGCGCTGCCAGGTGCTGACGGTCGGCGAGAAGACGCTCGCCGCGCGTGTCGCCGCCAAGCCCGCGGGGGCAAAGGGTGATCCTTCGCCGTGGGAGCCCGGCGATTACCAGATTCACGCGAAGATCGTGGTGCTCTGTGCGGGCGCAGTGAATACCCCGGCGCTGCTGCTGCGTTCCCCAATGGCGCGGAGCCTGCCGCGGCTGGGTTATGGCTTCACCTGCCATCCCGCGTTCATCATAGTGGGCGAACACTCACATCCCATAACTAACTTCGTAGGCCATCCCAAGAGTTACTATCTCGACCTTGCGGAAAGCGACGCCTTTGTACTGGAAACCTGCATGTACTTTCCGTTTATCACGGCCAAGAGCATGGCGGGCTTCGGCGCGCCGCACAGCGCATTCATGCGGGCCTTCCCGCGCCTGCAGATGATCCTCGTGCTGGCCTGCGACGACGCGGATGAGTACAATCGCGTCGCCATCGACAAAGCCGGCCGGCCGGTGGTGCATTACCGCTTCCAGCCGAAAGCTGTCGTCGGATTGATGTGCGGTGCCTTCACAGCGGCGGAAATCTTGTTTGCCGCCGGAGCCGTGCGTGTCCACATGCCCGTCGCCCGCGAGACGACCATCGAATCCTGCGACGCCGCGCGCCTTGCCGAAATCGCCTTCGCTGCGGAATTCACGCCAGGCAAGACCCCCGTATCCGCCGCGCATCCGCAAGGCGGCTGCGGCATGGGCGGCGGCCCCACCAACTCCGTCACCGATTCCTACGGCCGCGTGCACGGCTTGCCCTGGCTGTTCGTAGCGGACGCCAGCCTCTTCCCCAATTCCCTCGAAATCAATCCCTACGTCACCATCATGGCGCTGGCCGACCGCGTGGCCCAGCGCATCCGTGAGGAGGTCCCCGCGCTCCTATGAAGATTCTACCGAGCCGCGACCGTCAGGGAGCGGCCATATGAAAATGACCGGCGCAGACATCGTCGTGCGCGCCCTGGAAGACGAAGGCATTCCCTTCACCTTCGGCATTCCCGGCACCCACAACATCGAATTGTATGACTCGCTCGCCCGCTCCACCAAGGTTCGCCCGATCCTGGTCACCGACGAGCAGAGTGCTTCCTTCATGGCCGATGGCGTCGCCCGCTCGTCGGGAATGCTGGCCGCTGCCAACGTGGTGCCCGGCGCCGGACTCACGCACGCGCTCTCGGGAATCGCCGAGGCCTATTTGGATGGCATCCCCATGCTGGTGCTGGCCTGCGGCATCCGGCGCGATACCGGCAAGGCGTATCAACTTCATGCCGTCGATCAACTGGCCATCGCTCGTCCTGTGACTAAGGTGCAGTTCCTGATCGAAAAGGGCGCGGATCTGTACGACACTATCCGCCGCGCCTGCCGGATCGCGCGTGCGGCGCCCGCGGGGCCAGTGTTCGTCGAGGTCCCGGCGGAACACTATATCTTCCGCCATGACGTGGACCTGGACGCCTATCGGGAGGAGCATGACACGCCGCCAACCTTCCGCGCGGCCGACCTCGACCAAGCCCGCGGCCTGCTGGCCGCCTGCCGCCGGCCGCTTTTGTATTTGGGACTCGGAGCCGCCGGCGCGGGCGCCGATCTCGTCGCGCTGGCCGAGCGGCTGGAAGCTCCGGTGGCCACCACTTTCGAAGGCAAGGGAATTTTCCCCGAGAGTCATCTTCTGTGGCTGTGGTGCGGATTCGGCGCGGCCGCGCCTCCGTTCGTGCGGAAGATCGCCGCGGGCTGCGATCTGACCCTGGCCATAGGCTGCCGTTTCTCCGAGGTCGGCACCGGTAGTTACGGTCTGGAGTTACCCGGTAAGTTGGTCCACGTGGATATCGACCCGTCCGTGCTGGATAAGAATTATCGCGCCGACTTACCCATAGTTGCCGCCGCCGCCCCGTTCATCGCCGCGCTGCTGAGTAACCTTCCGGCGCATAAGGCCGACCCGGAACTAAGGGAGTCTATCCGTACGGGTCATGCGAAAGTCTGGTCTGGCTGGGACGCTCCAGCGGATGCCGGGAAGGTCACGCCGCCCAAGTTACTCAAGGCCGTACAGGAGTTAGTCGGTCCTACAGCCATTTATACTACCGACAGCGGAAATGGTACTTTCCTGGCCGTCGAATGCTTGAGACTCGACCGGCCGCGCTCCTTCCTGGCGCCCATCGATTACTCCTGCATGGGCTACGCCGTGCCGGCGGCTTTGGGCGCGGCGCTCGCCTGCCCCGGCCGGCCCGTCGTTTCTCTTGCGGGCGACGGCGCATTCTTGATGACCGGCCTGGAATTGCTGACCGCGGCGCAGCTCCAATTACCCGTGATGGTGCTGCTGTTGCGTGATCGCGAACTGGCGCAAATCGCCCAATTCCAGCAGACCGCGCTGGGCCGCAAGAGTTGCAGCGAGCTGCCGGACTATGACTTACCGGCATTCTGCCGCGCAGTCGGTGTCGAGTATCTCATGCTGGCCAAGAATTCGGATATAGACTCAGTCCTGCGGCAAGCCTGCGCGCTAACGGAAGCGAAGCGTCCCGTGGTGGTGGAAGTCGCGATCGACTATTCGCGCAAGACTTACTTCACTAACGGCGTGGTGCGCGTGAATTTTGCCCGCCTGCCGTGGCCGGACCGTTTGCGGATGGTGGTGCGGGCGCTGGCGCGGCGGGTGCGGTGAGTTGGTGGGGCAGACCTCCAGGTCTGCGCGGGTCCTCCAGGACCCGCCTCTCGGCACACTGGAAATCGGCGATATTCGCCCACGAACAGGCCGGCGTGGACGCCAGCCGCAGGACTGGAGTCCTGCCCCACGGGGATTGACTCATTGGGACACATACTTCCTACGCCGCAGTCACCTCTTCGGAAACCTCCACGCGATTCTTCCCCGCGTGTTTGGCCCGGTACAGAGCTTGGTCCGCTTCGCGCACCAGCGCCTCCCCGTCGAAGCCGCAATTCCCCGAACAACTGACCCCGAAGCTGCAGGTCACCGCGAAGGCCACTCCGCCCACCTCCACCGGCGCGTCCTCAACCTCGCGCCGGAGCTGCTCGGCGCGCACCCTGGCCTCGGCTACATTGCAGTCGGGCAGAATAATCAGAAACTCCTCCCCGCCGTAACGTCCCACAAAATCCGAAGCGCGCACGCCGGCCTGCAGCCGCCGCGCGATTTCCCGCAGCACGCCATCGCCCGCCGGATGGCCGTGGCGATCGTTGATCCTCTTGAAGCCGTCCAGGTCGCACATGATCACGGCAGCGGACTGGTCCGACAGCCGGCACCAGTCCAGCGCGCGGCCCAACAGATCGAAGGCTGCCCTGCGATTCCAGATCCCTGTCAAGCCATCTCGCGTGGCCAGCCTTTCCAGTTCCGCCCGCGCCCGCAGTAACTCGGACTTCTCCGCGGCCAGGCTGCGGGCGGTCTTCGCCAGTTCCTCGGTGCGCTGCGCCACCTTCCTTTCCAGTTCCCGATTACGCCACAGCAGATAGCGCACCCGCAGCAGGTAAAGTCCGGCGCCGCAAACCACCAGCAACGCCGCGCACAACCCGCGAAACCACGCCGTTTGGTAGACGTGCGGCCGCAATTCAAGCTTCAGGTCGGCGCCCTTCCCGCTCCACCCGCCATCGCTCGCCGCGGCTTCCACGTGAAAGCGGTAGCTGCCCGGCGGCACGTTGGTGTAGTAAGCCGTCCGGCGCGCGCCGGCTTCGATCCATTCCGGGTCGAATCCTTCTAGGCGGTAACGGAACTGGATGCGCGAAGCCGCCGCGAAGTTCGGCGCCGTGAACTGGATCTCCAGGCGCCCCGCTCCCGGACCCAGCCGCGCGCCGCTCGAAACCGGCACCGGCCGGTTGTCGAACATAAGGCCCTCCAACCAGACCGGTGGCGCCGGCGTGCGCAACGCCAGGTGACGCGGGTCGATCGCCGCCGCGCCCGCTATGGTCCCGAACCACACCCGCCCATCTTTGGTCTTCCACGCGCTTCCGGTGCTGCCGTAGATGCATTCCCGCGAACGCATCCCATCCCCGGTTCCGAACGCGAGGCTGTGAATCGACCGTACGCGCCCCGCTGCGTAGTCGTTCAGCTCCCGCTTGCTTACGCGGAAGACTCCCCGGTCGCAGCTTATCCAGAGGTTTCCGAAGTCGTCCTCCAGGATATTGCCCACCGTATCGTCAAACAGTCCCTGATCGGCCGACCAGGAAGTAATCCGTCCGTCGCGGATACGGTTCAGTCCGCCCGACATGGTGCCCACCCAGACCGCTCCCTGCGGGTCGGCGTAGACGGCTACCACGTGATCGTTCACGAGGCCGTTCCGCGCCGTATAGGTCACGGTCTTTCCGTTCCGTAACCGGCTCACGCCATCGCCGTCCGTTCCGATCCACAGCGCTCCGTCCGGCCCCTGGGCGATCGCCGTCACCTGGCCCGAGTTGGTGACATGTTCAAACCGCCCGGCTTTGAAACGCGCGACCCCGGAGCCGTATGCGCCCAGCCACAGGTTGCCCTGTGCGTCTTCGAGCAGGGCGTGGATCGCGTTGTTCTGGTTGTGCGGGTCGTGATAGACCTGAATCCGGCCGTGCCTGAATCCGACCCAGACGCTCCCATCCCGTCCGCGTAGAAACGCGTGAGCCGTCAGCTTGGGGAACTCGTTCCTGGCGTTGTAAGTCTCCACCTTGCCATCGATCAGCCGGTTCAGGTCGCCATTGTCGGCGCCCATCCAGACGCTGCCATCCGCGTCCTCCACGCCGCCCCACACCACGTTGGCCGCCAGACCTTCCGGTTTGCCGAAGCAGGCGAAGGGGGCATCCCGCAACTCCACCAGCCCCGCATCGAACAGGCCGATCCAGAGGTCCCCATCCCGGTCCTCGAAAAGCGCATTCGTGCAGTTGAAGCCCGGCAATCCTTCGCGTGTGCTGTATAAGTCGACCCGTCCCTGCCGCAGCCGGCCGATACCGTGCCCTTCGAATCCGATCCACAGATTGCCGTCCCGGTCGCTGAGCAGGGACTGGATTTCCTGGCTGGGGAGTCCCTGGGACCAACCCGAAAACCTGCCTTTTTCCAGGCGCGCCAGCCCGCCGTGCGATGTGCCAGCCCACAGCGCTCCGTCGGGGGTTGCCGCCAGCGCCGTCACCGGACCGCCCGGCAGCCCGTCTCGTGATGTGTAGGCGGTGAACCGGTCGCCGTCCAAGCGCGCCAACCCGCCCTCGGTGGCCACCCATAGCACGCCCGCCCGGTCTTCCAAGATAGCCTTGACGCTGTCGTCGGGCAGGCCGTCGGCGGCCTGGAACACCCGCACCTTCCCGTTGCGCAGGCGGTTCAAGCCCTGGCCGGTTCCAACCCACAAGCTGCCGTCTCGGCCCTCGCACAACGCCGATACGCCGTCGTTGGACAAGCCGTCGCGCGTGGTGTATGTGCGGAAGGCGCCTTTCAGAAAGTGCGTGAGGCCGTTGCTCGTACCGATCCAAAGGCTCCCATCCCGGCTCGCCAGCAGCCTTTGAATATAGTTCGCCGCGAGTCCCGGGTTGTGGCGCCGGTCGAAAACCGTGAAGCGTACGCCATCGAGACGCGCCAGCCCCTGTTCGGTGCCCACCCAAAGGTAGCCATCGGTGGTTTGGGCGATCGAAAAAACAGAGGTCTGCGGAAGCCCGGCGTCGGTCGCCCAAACGCTTTGCAGGTACTGGGTGATCGCCTTGCGCGGATCCAGCGCCATGCCCGGCGCCGCCAGCAAAACCGCGGCCGCTACCAGCCGGATCCACGGCGCACGCAAGCTGAGGGTTTCGAGATGCACCTCCACGGACATCTCATCGGCCAGTTTCACTGATTGATTGTGATTTTGGCGCCGGACGTTACAAGAGCCTAGGCGACGCCGATTTCCGGCTTATGTTGAACCGGAAAGTTCACGGACCTGGCGATGAAGCATTTGGCGTGAGCGGCATCATGCAGTTCGCGTGCCTTTGCCATATCGGAGCCAGCCGTGACGGTGACCCGTGGACGTAAGATCACACGCCTGAAACATCCCGAGCCGTCAGCCGTCTCCTCCATCTCGCCTTCGGCATGGTCAATGTAAGCAAGGACAACAATCTCCGCGTCCGCGCACAAATGGAGATACCAAAGCTGGTGGCATGCGGATAAGGAAGCAACCAGCAATTCCTCGGGATTCCAACGCGCCGCATCGCCACGAAATGCCGGATCGGAGGAACCCGGTATCAGGGGCTTCTGGGTTCCGGCGGATATTTCGTGACGCCGCTCGTAGTTTCGATAACCGGATGTGCCTGTCCCCGTGTTACCGGTCCATTCGACGACAACTGGGTAGTGATGCGTCTTCGTCATCAATCAGGCTCGTCCGGCGCCACCGCCGCACTCTTGTCCGGCGGGCCGCGCTTGATGGGAGCCCGCACCGCGGCATACGGATCGTCAGGCGAGTCGGGCCGCCGGCCCGTCAGGAACCGCAAGGCATCCGAAAGCGCATTCCGCGCCTTCCACGCAAGTGACCGCATACCAAGCCCTCTCCATCGATTGTACGGCAAAACAAAGTGGGGCAGACCTCCAGGTCTGCGCGGGTCCTCCAGGACCCGCTACTGCGCGCCGGCAAACGTCTGCGCGATCAACTCGCGCGCTTCCTTCTGTATCCTTCGCAGATGGCCTTCGCCCAGAAAGCTCTCCGCGTAGAGCTTATACACGCTTTCCGTGCCCGAGGGACGCGCCGCGAACCAGCCATTCGCCGTCACCACCTTCAGCCCGCCGATCGGCGCGCCATTCCCGGGCGCGGTGGTCAGCATCGCCTCTATCTTCTCGCCCGCGAATTCAGAGGCATGCAATTGCGCCGGCGAGAGCTTCAGCAACACCGCCTTCTGCTCGGGCGTGGCCGGCGCGTCGATGCGCTCATAAACCGGCGCGCCGAACTTCTCCGTCAGCTCGCGGTAGATCTCGCCCGGATCGCGGCCCGTGCGCGCCAGGATCTCGGCCGCCAGCAGCCCCATGATGATGCCATCCTTGTCCGTGGTCCACACCGCGCCGTCGCGCCGCAGGAACGATGCGCCGGCGCTCTCCTCGCCGCCAAAGCCAAACGCGCCGCTCCCGAGGCCTTCCACCATCCACTTGAATCCCACCGGCACTTCCACCATCTTCAGCTTCAGGCTGGCCGCGACGCGATCGATCATGCTGCTCGACACCAGCGTCTTGCCCACCGCCGCCCCCGCGGGCCATCCCTGCCGGTGCTGGAACAGGAACGAAATCGCCACCGCCAGGTAATGATTGGGATTTAGCAGGCCCGCGCTGCGCGTCACCACGCCGTGCCGGTCGTGGTCGGTATCGCAACCGAAGGCCACGTCGAAGCGGTCCTTTAGCGCGATCAGTCCGGCCATGGCGTATGGCGACGAGCAGTCCATGCGGATCTTGCCGTCCCAATCGACCGACATGAAGCGGAAGGTGGGGTCGACCGTATCGTTCAGCACCGTGAGCGGCACGCCGTACCGTTCGCTGATGCGGCCCCAGTAGGCCACCCCGGCGCCGCCCAGCGGGTCCACGCCCACGTTGAGGTGCGCGCCGCGGATGGCGTCCATATCCAGCACGCTGGCCAGGTCGTTCACGTACGCCGAAACATAATCGTGCCGATGTGTCGTGGATACCTTCCGCGCGCCCTCGTAAGGCATGCGCAGGATCTTGCGCAGCCCGCCCTCCAGGAGTTCGTTGGCGCGGTCTTCGATCCGGCGCGTCGCGCCAGTATCCGCCGGCCCCCCATTGGGCGGATTGTATTTGAAGCCGCCATCTTCCGGCGGGTTGTGCGAAGGCGTGATCACGATGCCATCGGCCAGGCCGTCCGCGCGTCCGCGGTTGTAGGTCAGGATGGCGTGCGACAGCGCCGGTGTCGGCGTATAGCCTCCCGCGCTGTCGATCATCGTATCCACGCCGTTGGCGGCCAGCACTTCCAATGCGCTGACCCAGGCGGGGTCGGAGAGCGCGTGCGTGTCCATAGCCAGGAACAGCGGTCCGGTAATCCCCTCCTGCTTGCGGTACTGGCAGATGGCCTGCGTGATGGCCAGGATGTGCGCCTCGTTGAACGACAGCGCAAACGACGATCCGCGATGCCCGGATGTGCCGAACGCCACCCGCTGCGCGCGCACGGCCAGGTCGGGCCGGCCCGTATAGTAGGCCGTGATGAGGCGCGGAACGTTCACCAGCATGGAAGGTTGCGCGGGTTTGCCCGCATTTGGGTCGAGTGACATGTTCCCCTATTTTCGCTCCATCGGCTATCCTTTATCATGCCCATCATGCCTTCGCCCAATTCCCATCCGGAAATCTGGCTGATTCGTCACGGCGAGACGGCGTGGAGCCTCTCGGGGGCGCACACCGGACGCACGGACATCCCCCTCACCGCGGCCGGCGAGCGGCAGGCCGAGGAAATCGGACGCTACCTCGCGGGTCGGCCGCTCGCCCTGGTGCTGACCAGCCCGCTCCAGCGCGCGCGCGAAACCTGCCGGCTGGCTGGCTATGGCGGCGTGGCCCAGATCGAGCCCGATCTGTGCGAATGGGACTACGGCGCCTACGAAGGGCGCACCAGCGCTCAGATCCAGGAAAACGTGCCGGGCTGGACCATCTGGACGTCGCCGGTTCCGCAAGGGGAAACCATCCAGCAGGTGGCCGCGCGCGCCAGCCGCGTCATCGAGCGTGCGTCAAACGCTGCCGGCGATGTGGCATTGTTTGCCCACGGCCACCTGCTGCGCGTGTTGACGGCCTGCTGGTTGGGACTGCCTCCCGACGCCGGCAAGCTGTTCGCGCTCGGCACGGCCTCGATCGGCGTCCTGGGCTATGAGCGCGAGACGCGCGTGATCGCCCGATGGAACGTGCTACCTTGATGGCGGTATGGCGGCTCAAGCGCAGTGCGCGCTGGCCTGGGCCGGTCTGGCACTTGCAGCCGGCGCCTGGGGCGGGGAGCGGGTCACGCTCTCCCTCGATGGTGAATGGCAGATTGAAGACAGTGTAGCGCCGGACGCGATGCCGCGGGAGTGGCATCACCGCGTGCCGGTGCCCGGACTGGCGCACCTGGCGCAGCCGGGCTTTCCAGACGTCGACCAGTTCGATAGCAAGGAAGTGATTGTGAACCGCGTGGGCAAGGGCGTCCTGCCGGAGTCCGCGCTGGTCGAGGGCGCCGGCATTCCGCATCAGAACCGGAACTACTTCTGGTATGCCAAGACGTTCCGGGTGACCGTGCGCAAGCAGGTCGCGATCCTGCGGATCAACAAGGCGCAGTTCGGCACGGCGGTGTGGCTGAACGGGCAAATGATCGGAGAGCATGCCGGTTGCTTTTCGGCGGGCTACTTCGACGTGACCCGCGCCATCCAGTGGGAGGGCGACAACCGGCTGGTGGTGCGGATCGGAGCGCATCCGGGTATGCTTCCGGTGGATTATCCAACCGGTACCGACTTTGAAAAGAACCGATGGACGCCGGGAATCTACGACAGCGTGGCGCTGCTCGCGAGCGACAACCCCGCGATCGAGAGCGTGCAGGTGGCCCCGCGCATCGCGGCGTCCCAGATCGTCGTGCAGACGAAACTGAAAAACTACGGCGCGGCGCGCGTGCGATTCGTGCTGACGCAGAGCGTGCGCCATGCCGGCCACGCGGCGCCCCTGCCCACCGAACTGGCGCCAGGCGAGGAGAAGACCTTGACACAGACGGTGGCCGTGCCCGCGGCGCAACTGTGGACGCCCGAGCACCCGTTCCTATATTCCCTGGAGACGTCGACGGGCGGTGACAGCGCCACCACGCGCTTCGGCATGCGCGAGTTCCGCTTCGACACGCCTACGCGCCGCGCGTATCTGAACGGCCGGATTTATTTCCTGCGCGGATCGAACATCACGCTGCACCGGTTCTTCGAGGACCCGCTGTCTGGCGCGCTCCCGTGGAACGAAGCCTGGCTGCGCAAGCTGCTCGTCGAAATTCCGAAGCGGATGAACTGGAACAGCTTCCGCTTCTGCATCGGGCCGGTGCCCGACAGGTGGCTGGATATCGCCGACGAGGCGGGGCTGCTCATCCAGAACGAGTTTCCCGTTTGGACCGGAGCGCCGGACTGGTTCCACAACAATTACAAGCGGAGCTGGAATGCGGAGGAGACCATCCGGCAGTACGGCGAATGGATGCGCGACAACTGGAACCATCCGAGCGTGGCCATCTGGGACGCCAATAACGAGTCGCTGGATGCCTTGTTCGCGGAGAAGATTATACCCGCGGTGCGCGGCCTGGACCTTTCCGGACGCCCGTGGGAGAACAGTTACAACGCAGCCGTGGGGCCGGACGATCCGGTGGAAGACCATCCTTACTTATTCCAGAAAGGCAGCGAGAAGGACGAGAAGCCGTTCGAGGCGGCCGAACTCGAGGGCATGTCCGGGAAAGGCCGCGCGGGGAGCACGCCCACCGGACATGCGCAGATCGACAACGAATACGGCTGGCTGTGGCTGTTGCGCGATGGCACGCCCACGGAACTGACGGGCAAAGTATACGAGCACTTACTGGGCGCGAACGCCAATCCGCAAGACAGGCTGGCGCTGGACGCCTATCTGCTGGGCGGCCTGACCGAATTCTGGCGCGCATACCGCAACTATGCCGGCGTGCTGCATTTCGTGTATCTGACGGCGTGCTATCCGGGCGCCTACACTTGCGACAACTTTCAGGATGTGGCGGCGCTCAAACTGGAGCCGCACTTCGCGGACTACATGCAGGAAGCGTTCAAACCGCTGGGCGTTTATCTGAACTTCTGGCAGCCCACCCTGGAGCCGGATTCCAGCCGGAGAATCGCCGTGATGATGGTGAACGACGCGTACGAACCGGCCCAGGGCAAGCTGGCGCTGACCCTGGAGTGCGACGATGGCGCCCAACTGGCACGCCGCGAAGTGCCCTTTGCCGTGCCGGGTTTGGGACAGCAGACATACCCCATCGAGTTTCACGTGCCGCGCGCCACCGGCCAGTGCATCTTGAAGGCGGCCGCGTACGCCGATGGGCAGCCGGAGCCGACCGTCAGCCGCCGCAAAGTCGCCATTCAGGCCCGCGCTCAGTGAGCGCAACGCCGGGCGTAGTATCCTGAAAAGGCGAGGACATAAGAATGGGATGTAGTAGCGGACCGGTGAATCCGGTCAATATCGAAGCGCCGCCCGGTGCCCGCAAGGTGTTCTGCGTCAAGCTGCAAAGAGAATTGCCGGGGCTGGACGAAGTTCCGTTCGAGGGACACCCGCTGGGCCAAAAGATCTACGAAAACGTCTCGAAGGAAGCCTGGAAGATGTGGGTGGAGCACATGAAGATGCTCATGAACGAATACCGGCTCAACCTGGGGACGCAGGAGGCGCAAGAGTTTCTCCTGAAGCAGATGGACGACTACTTCTTCGGCGAAGGCGCGGCCCTGCCGCCGGATTTCGTGCCGCCGAAGACCAAGAGTTAGGACAGGCCTCCTGGCCTGTCCTTGGCGAGCGCAACTCGCCTATGGCAAGCGGGGCGCGCAAAGCGCGAACCGTCCTACTGATACTCCACGCCGACCAGGAACAGGCCCTTCGCTGGCGCGGTGGGGCCGGCTTTGCGCGGAGAGCCGGGGGTGAGCAGCGCGCGCAGCTCGGATTCATCCAGGTTGCCGCGGCCGGCTTCCAGCAGCGATCCTACGATGTTGCGCACCATGTGCTTCAGAAAGCCGCTGCCGCGCACGCGGTAAATCAGGCGGTCCGGCCGGGCTTCAAACTGCGAGCGGAAGATGGTGCGCACCTTCGTCTTGCCTTCGTCGTCGCGGTCGTCGGAGCCGGCGAAGGCGCTGAAGTCGTGCTCGCCCTCCAGGACCGGCGCGCAGGACTGTATGCGATCCAAGTCTAGAGGATAGGGATGATGATGGACGTAGCGCCATTCCCACGGCGGGCAGACTTCGGCGCGCACGATGCGGTATTCGTAGGTCTTCGCCAGGGCCTGAAAGCGGGGATGGAAATCGGGCGCGGCTTCTGCAGTCGAGAGCACCCGGATGGAGGCGGGCAGCAACCGGTTCATGGCCTTGCGAAGGTTCGGCAGCGGGATGGGGTTTTCAATGCTGAAGGCGGCCACCTGTGCCAGGGCGTGCACGCCGGCATCGGTGCGGCCGGAGCCGGCCACGTGTACCGGGCGGCCTTCGATTTCGCCAACCACGGATTCCAGCGTGCCTTGAATCGTGAGCAGGCCGGGCTGCACTTGCCAGCCGTGGAAGTCGGTGCCGTCATAGGCGAGTTGGATTCGGATGCGGCGCATCAGATACTCACAGGCCGGCGTGGACGCCGGCCGCAGGACTGGAGGAGTCCTGCCCCACTTCTCAAGCGGGGCGGGAGCCGGGTTTCACAACCGGCACGCCCTGCGCGCACAGCGGGCACTCGGCCGGGTCGTAAGCCACCACTTCGAGCGTTACCAGGGCGACCCGCGGCGCTCCCACATCGGCATGCCCCCCGCTGCGATCGACGATGGAGCCGGCGGCCAGCGGGCGCGCTCCGGCTGCGCGCAGCACCTCCACGACGTCGCGCGTGCTGCCTCCGGTGGTGACCACGTCCTCCACCACCAGCGCCGGCTCGCCCGGCGTTACCGCGAAGCCGCGGCGCAAGGTCATCTTCTTGTTGTCATCCCGCTCGGTGAAGATGAATCGGGCGCCCAACGCGCGCGCGACTTCGTGGCCGACGATCAGGCCGCCCAGCGCCGGCGACACCACCAATCCCACGGGTTCGGGCACGAGTTTGCGGAACTCTTCCGCGAGAAGGCCGCCCAGCTCGGCCGCGTGCCGGGGATATTGCAGCACCAGCGCGCACTGCAGATACTCAGGGCTGTGCAGTCCGCTGGTGAGCCGGAAATGGCCGTTGAGATACGCGCCCGTAGCGCGGAACAGCAGATCGGAAGAGCACACGTCTGAACTCCAGTCACGCCAATATCT
>OCZT010004749.1_pt1 | contig 13615 bp, 12 predicted proteins | sample 1539031 | NCBI WGS metagenome assembly OCZT01 (sample SAMEA3539308, study PRJEB22396) | soil metagenome | biome: tundra; feature: field; material: soil | place: USA | collected 2010-05 | depth 0.15 m | reverse complement strand
GGCACAGATTGCGTGGCCGCAAAATATCTTGGAGGCTTCGAAAGACCGGGCGGGGGTGTATCGCGTCGGTGATCTCATGGTGGACGGACCCGTAGTGACCCAAGCGCGACAGATCTTGAATCGGGCGGCTGACCCTAATTCCTCATTGTTCGAACGGTAGCGGGCTTGCCATGTCACCTCATGATGTTGCGAAACTACTTCGTACGTCTTATCAAGACTTGTCGGGCTGGTCGGTTCTGCGACCATCGACGTAGACGGCATTGTTGACGATCATCTATTCTCCGCATTCGGACCGAGGCGGGGGTTCTGAATTGACTCATGATTTCGCCTCTCGACTTTCTGGCGACGTTGAGGTGTCCTTGGTCTCTGCGGCGTCGCAACACCATTGAGACGAGATCGATTGTCCTGGTGTCAATTGCCGTTGGCTCAACGACCGCTCAGAGGTAATGACGTCGCCTCGATGATCTGATCGAGCACCGACTGGCCGGGCAGCACCATCGGTTCGAGAGAGGGCAGTTCGCGGATTCGCTGGAATGCCTTTTCGATGAAGGGACCCTCAATCACCGGACTGTGGCACGACGCAATGGTCGCGATGTCCAGCTTCTGCGTACGATCAACGCACGCGCCAAATTTATCGGGGTCCACCATCGAGAGCCACGGGCTCACGGCGCCCAAGGCGAACAACGCGAGTGAGGAGTTCCAGAACTCCGCGTCGAGGTCCGCGACCGCCATGGCCGGATCCGGCACGGGCGTCGCGAAGGAGTCGACCGCCCAGTAAACCTCCGTCGTCGGATCGTAGAGTCCCCGCGTCGTCGGGGAGTCGTAGACCGGTGGTCGCATTGCGAGTAGGGTCCGGTCGCCGGCATCGAATGACTCTCCGTCCATCACCCAGCGGCACCGATGAAGGGGAAAGTTGAAGCAGTTCGAATATCGCTCGACGAAGGCCCAATTGCAGACCAGTTGCGCGTTGGGACACGCCGACAATACGTCGTCGAGATTTCCGGTGTGGTCCACGTCGTCGTGCGAAATGAAGATCCATCGCACGTCCTCGGGTTCCACCAGGGTGAAGACGTCCTCGAGCCACTGTTGGCGATTGGCGGGCGTCCCGGTGTCGATGATCACCGGCTCTTTTCCGACAATCACCATCGAGTTGATATACACAAACAGTGGTGCGCCCAGTGCCTCTTGCACCTGATGGATTAAAAAGGTGTCCTTCGCGATCCGAGTTGGTGCGACGCGCAACGTTGGTGTGAGTGGTGTGAATGTCATTGCCCCCCCGAGCGTTTCATCGGTTCAAATGCGGTACTCCGGGCGCATCGGCCTCAACGATTTCTAGCAGACGAGTGGGAGGTTCGCGCGCCGACGCGGGAGCTACTTATTGCGGCGCACCCGCCAGACACCGGACCGCTGCTCGCCCGGCGCGAGCGCAATCAATCCCTCGCCGGAACGAAGCGCCTCGGCGGCCGCCGTCATCGGCTCGAGAGCAACCGACGTGCGCCGGCGGCCGGGTGCGAGAGTATCGCCACTGAAGACCTGGAAGTAGGGAAAGGCCTCGTCCTGGGTCACTTCGATCTCGTGGCCGTTCGCGTCGAGCAACGTCGCACTAAACATGCCGGACTCGTCGCGAATCAGGTCCGCATAGGTGACGTCGAGTTCGATCCCGTCCAGCAACTTCGCCGCGCGAAAATCCAAGGGGCTCCCCTCCACCGACCGCTTCTCGCCCGTGGGCAGCATGCGGTCGTCGACCTGGAGATACGTCGACGCGGGGACCGTCAGCAGTGAGCCCTCAATGGTGGACGTCGTCACCGCGAAGTACGGGTGAAAACCCAAGGTGAAGGGAATGGCGACGTCGTCGAGATTCGTGACCGTTGAGGTGACCGTCAATCCGCGAGGCCCCAATTCGTAGCGCACGGCGAACTTGGTAAGAAACGGATAGTCCGGCACCGGGTGCAAGACCAGTGACAGCGTGCAGCTATCGAGACCGACCGCATCGAACGTGAAGGGACGCCAACGGGCCACTCCGTGATTCGACGTTGCTAGGACAACGTGTCTGCACCGGCGCGCGCGTGACGCCCGGAATAGGTCCACTCCCCCGATCCCACCCGGTTCACCCAGGGGTAGCAGAGCTGGTTGCGACAGGCGTCGGGCATCTCGTGGGGAGCGAATCCCTCGACAACGGGAATTCCGCCCTTGTGGTAGGTGCGCAGCGTCGCTCCGACTTCGGTGATGACCGCCTTCTCGTCTTCGAAAGTGATCTCAATCTGTTCCCCCGATGGCAGCATTCGTCTGTCCTTTTGCACTAAATGACCAATGTAGGGCATGGGGGACCCGTCGCGCGCACGCCCCCATGACGAGGGGCGCTCGACCGCTTCGATGCGGACTCAACCGAGTCAAAGCGGGCAGACCTATCTGGCCGGCGGGCGCCAATTTCGGACTGCACCGCGGCCGTCGCGCGCGCCGCAATGTGGGCGAGATGCGGGCCACGAGGAACCGTCTCCGCCGCATTTCGCAACGGATCGCGTCGACCCTGGGGTCTGAGACAACGAACGCACTCGGTGGTGGGAGCCCCATTCGTCGGGCCGAGGCCCTGGCCCGGGACGTCGCGAACTCGTTACGCCTTCGTCGCCCGCAATGTATAGGTCAATGGCAATCGGTCGGGGCCCACCTTCAACCGGTATTCACCATCTCCCGGGTCGACCATCAGGTCCTCGAGCGGATTCCACGGGACGCTGCGGTGCTCTTGCAAACCGGTGAGCGTCATGCCGGCATCAAGTACGGCGGTGATCACTTCGCCCAGCCCATGGTTAAAGGAAACGCTCTCGGGCGACGTCAGAGTCCCCTCGTGTTCGACGTAGCTCTGCTCTTCGACGAAGTGAACGCCCTCGGATTCGAAGTAGGGGTACTCAATAACGAGCAACCCGTCGGGTCGCGGTTCACTCACCGACCCGAGAACCGGATGTCCCTCGCGAATGAACAGCCGGCCCCCCGGGCGCAGCAATTTCGCGACAACGTGGGCCCACCGGCGAATGTCGGGCAGCCAGCACAACGCGCCGATGCCGGTGTAGACGAGGTCGAAACGCTCCGCGCCGAGAGCGCTGACGGCGTCGTACAGCTCGCTTTCGACGTAGTCAATTCGCGCCCCGCACTCCGACGCGAGTTGTGCCGCGGCCGCTAGGGCGGGTGCCGAGAAGTCGAGTCCCGTAACGCTCCGCGCGCCCAGTCGCGACAACGACAGTGTGTCGGTTCCAATGTGGCACTGCAAATGAACAACGTCGAGCCCCGCGACGCTCCCCAGACGCACCTGGTCAAAACGAACAACCTCGGAGATGAACTGCGGATCGGATCGGAAGGACTCGAGGTCGTACCCTACGACGTGATGAGGAACCCGGCTATCCCAATTGGCGCGATTGATGGCGACGTAGCCAGTCATCCTGCCATCGCCATCGCCATCGAGCTACTGCTCCATCGAGTCAATCGCGGGGACCTTCGTGGGCACCGACCGCCGCCACGAGGACGTCGGCCAATTCGTCGGGCTTGGTGAAGTGGGGCCAGTGTCCCGTGGGTAGATCCACGTACCCAACATTCTTCATGGCGCCCAGTTCCGCAATCCAGGGGTGGCCCTCGGCAATCCACTGCTGAAGTTGCGCGCTCGAGTGGGCGCAGGCGATGATCGTTGACGCCACGTCGTAGCGACGCTGGTCGTGAAGCTCTTGAAGGTCGCTCGCCACTCGGGCGGGCACGGGGATGGCAATCTCTCGAAAATTGGCGCGCATCTCCTCACTGAGGTCCACGAGGTCCTCGGCGTCAAACACCGACCAGTCTGGCAAGGGTATTTCCGTTCCCACTACGGGCAGCTCCGCGTTGACGCAGTCCCCATCTCCCAGCGGCATCGAATCGACGTAGATGACGCGCGACACACGTTCGGGCCGCGCGTCGGCAGCGGCGTGGGCCATGGCTCCCCCCGCGGAGTGTCCGACGAGCACCACGGGTCCACTCACCCGGTCGATTTCGTCAGTGACGGCATTGACGAAGTCGCGAAGTCCGATACCGCGGCGGTCATCGTCTTTCGACGTCATGCCCGGAAGCGTCAGGGCGATGGCGTCGTGTCCGCTGTTCTCCAGTGCTTGCACCATCGAGTGCCACGATTCGGCGTTGAGCCAGAATCCCGGAATCAAAATGACCGTCACTGACTTGAGGCTACCGTCAGGAAGACGCGTGTTCCGTGACCGATCGGTTCTCCTGCGAGAGCATTCGGGTGGGCCATCCGACCACGACAAACTCGCAGTCCTACAGTGAAGGCACACGGATCCTCAAGGAGCGATGAATGTGCGCCAATAGTGCCGAGCGCGTGGTCCACGACGGCGGTGGCAACGGGTGCTCCTCGGTCCGACGACCCACGGGGTCGAGTCGATGATCTCGGTCGCGCTGCTCCGAGGAATCAACGTGGGCGGCAATCACCAGATGCCGATGGCTGATCTCACCCAGTGGTTGCTCACCGCCGGGTTCGTATCGGTGTCCACCTACATACAAAGTGGCAACGTCATTCTCGAACACGCCGCGCGAGTCAAGGTCGCGACAATCGTCCGCGATGCCATTGCGAAAAACACCGGTTGGGAGATTCCCGTGCTGGTGCGTTCGTCGAGCGAGTTGTCGCGCATCGTCGAGGCGAATCCGTATCCCGGGGCCGAACCCTCGCGACTGCACGTGTCGTTCCTCGATACCGCACCCGACGTTGCGTCGATCACCGCCGCGAGAAGTAACAACTGGGAACCCGAGGAGTACACCGTCGACGGGCGTGAGATCTACCTGCACCTGCCCGAGGGAATGGGACGCTCGGTGATGGTGCCGAAACTCAAATTGCTCAAGGGTGCGACGACGCGAAATTGGAACACGGTGCTGGCCCTCTCCGAATTGGTCGCCCGCTAGCGCGAATCCTGCTCGATGAGAGGTCAGAGTTTGAACTGCGCGCGCTCAGCCTCGGGGACCAGGTCGAGATACTCTTCGGCGTGTTCGCGGATGAACTTCGCGATGTAGGGGCAGAACGGCAGCACCGCCAGCCCGCGCGCGCGTCGTTCAGGGCATAGACGACCAACTGCGGTGCCAGGCCCTGACCGGCAAAGGAGCGGTCGATCTCAGTGTGGACTAGAGAGATGCGCCCCTCGCCCAGCCCGTAGACCTCGACGCCGGCCTGCTGACCGTCAACGAAGATCTCGTATTGACTTTCCTTGACGTTGTCACCAAAAGTCACGTTCATCCAATGCGCATCACACGTCGAACTTATCCGCAGCGGACCCACTACGCGCCCACGGTGGCGTACATCTCCCACACGAGGATCTCCGCCGACTACACGGCACTGACCCGCTGACCGCCGATTGCGCTGAAACGCACCGCGTCACCCTCAACGATCACTCCCGTTCCTTCGAGCTCGACGATGCCGCGGGGCACGAAGAGGTGCACGAAGGGCGCGTCGGGCCGTTGCACCGACTGGCCGGGCTCGAGGCGCGCGGCGTACAAGGCGGCGTAGCGGTTCTTGATGCGAATCGCCGTGTCGTTCGCGTGGCGCTCCATGCCCGAGGCGACGCTCACGAGACCGCTCACGAGACGGGCTGGTTCGATGTCAAGTTGCTCGTAACCAGGGACGATTCCGCGATCGTCGGGTACGACCCACATCTGGATGAAGTGCACGGGCTCGTCATGCTCGGCGTGGCCGAGGCGCCACGCGTCATTCTTTTCCGAATGCAAGATGCCCGTGCCGGCACTCACAATTTCGTCGTTGTTGACCAATAGTCCGTGGTGGGTATCGGCCTGGTCGTAGTGGTGAGAGAAGGAGAAGGAGTGCTTGGAGTCCAACCAGCAACCGTCGGTGACGTAGCGATCCTTCGCACGCCGCACGTCAATGGTGGAGGTCAGCGTCGTTGACGCCGTCAGTGATTGCCTCCTCGAGGCCTCACGGACTCAACCCGCCATCTATAGATGACATGTCAACAATTATACCAGGGGGCGCCCCCACCGTGACCATGGAACAGGGGGTGAAACGATCCGCGAGGGCGCCCCTGACCGCCTAGTGGCGATGCATATGACGCTTGCGAAAACTCCACGGGGAGTTGACCACGGGCGGCACTTCGAAGGTGACGTCGGGGTTGCTTCCCGGGTGGCGGTGCGGCGGACGGTGCGGATCGACCGAGGCCTCACGGAGGTAGCTACGTGTCCCCGACCACTTCGCCGGCGGGGCAGTCAGGCGATCGGTGAGGTGATACATCGACTCCTCGTAGTTGACCCGCCAACCGTGAAAGTCCGGCCAGGCCTTTTGCGCGGTGCGCTCGAGGGGGAAGCCGGCCCGCTGGAGCATCGCCACGGCCACCTCGAACTCCTCGAAGGTCAGCTGGATGGGTTCATCGGGCTTGGGGTCGAAGTCGACTTCCCAGCCCAGCGACGTGGCGATGCGGTTGGTCAAGGTGAAGCCCATGCGCAGGCAAAGGCGCGCTTGGCTCGGAGCCGTCGAAGGCGAGAGCGCGAGCTGCATCGCGGCGGCGTCCAGGACCGCGAGAAGACCGAGCATCCACGACAGCCAGGGTTCGGGCGAGCGAAAGAGCAGCAGGATGGGATAGGTACTGTGACTCTCGGCGACGTCCGCCGACCACAACTCCCAGTCCTTGTACAAGTCGGGCAGCGTGTCGGTGATACCCACCAATTGATGGCGCGTGAGGAGTTCGGGGCCCCACGCCGGCGCGCCCGCACGGCTCTCGAGCATGGCGACCAGCGCCTCACGCCGGCTGAACGCGCCATAGAGCGTTGGTAGGTAGGCGATCTGCAGGGCCACGACGATGACCCACGTCGCGCCGGCCCAAATATCGATTCCGACGTTCGCCGGACCGCCCGCGTGAATCGTCCCCACGGTGAACAGGGCGGTAAGCGCCTGCAGAAGTCCCAGACCAAAAGAATGAGTCGTCGGGATCAACATGATGCCAAAACCAAATATCAGCGAGGCGGCCCAGAAGAGGATCTGGCCGAGCAGCGCCACCGGCGCGGTAGGTGCGAGGATCGCGTCCTTCTTCTCGTAGGTAGTGGCCAATCGCGAGAGCCCCACGAAAAGAAGGCGGACGCTGCGATTCACCACGAGCGTCAATCGCTCGATGCCGAAGGGTTGGCGGGGCAGGACCAGAACGAAGAGGGTGCCCGTGATGGTCACCACCACGATGAGAAGGCCGAGAATGAACTCGAGGACGTTCACCGATTCTCCTGACGATGGCGGACAAGCACGAGGGGACGCTCTCGCGTTAGCGACAGCGTAGACGCCGCGATGATTTACATCGGCGTCACGCTCCTCTTTCAGTGGCCGAAATGGGCGCCATCCGCTACTTTGAGTTGATGACCGAGTCACTGCCTCCCGTCGCGATACTGCTGCGTGAGGCCCGCGGCGCCTACGACGCAGAAATCCGTCAGACACTCGCCGCTCGCGGCTTCGACCCGCTCGCGACCAATGGAGCCTTCGTCTTGGGCGCTCTGCACTACGAGATGACCCGCGACGACAGCGTGCGCCCACGTGGTCGGACTCTGGAGAAGTCGCACACCCTGGACCGCCTGATCGAGGCCGGCTACGTCGATGACGTCGAAGGAGAGTTCCGCCTGAGCGAGCGGGGACACGCGTGCGCCCACGCGGTGGTCGAGGCGACGTCGAAAGTGACCGCACAACTCAACGAAGCCCTGGGCGACGAAGAATTCGGACACTTTCTGACTGGTCTCATCACTCTGATCGAGATGAAGGAAGCCGTCGAAGAGTCCTGAGGGGCGAAAATGACAACCATTTGACGCTAGCGTGTCGAGTTGACCGCCGCGCACTTCGAAGGACCGCGGTGGTCACTAGCGATGACCTAGGTCTCTAGTCCCGGGGGGCATCTTCGACCACTCTTCGTTGATTGCGATATAAGGTGGCAACGGTTCGAAAATCCACGAAATAGTGGCGGACTCGTGACGACATCTTTCAGGGAGGACGTTCGGTGGAACCAACGAATGATCAGGATCCCATCTATTATCATCAGGTAGTTGACTGCCAGTGGGCGTGTCCCGCCCACACCGACGTGCCGGGATACATCCGTCTCATCGCGCAGGGTCGATTTGACGATGCCTACCTCCTCAATCGAGAGTCCAACGTTTTTCCGGGCATCCTTGGTCGCGTGTGCGACCGACCGTGTGAGCCGGCGTGCCGTCGCACCCGCGTTGACGGCACGCCCGTCGCGATCTGTCGCTTGAAGCGCGTCGCCTCGGACTTGAAGGGTGACATCTCGGAGTTCCTCCCGACCGCTCCCGAAGTCAAGAACGGCAAGCGCGTCGCGTTGATCGGTGCGGGCCCCGCGTCACTCACCGTCGCCAATGACCTGCTTCCCCTGGGTTACGAGGTCACGATCTTCGAGAAGTACGACAAGGCCGGCGGCCTCATGCGCGTCAACATCCCCGAGTTCCGTCTGCCCGCCGAGGTGCTCGACGCTGAGACTCAGGTGATCATCGACATGGGCGCCGACATCCACTACCACACCCCGGTGAACTCCATGCGAGAACTACTCGCGCAGGACTTCGACGCGGTGTTCGTCGGTGTGGGCGCGCCCAAGGGCAAGGAGCTCGAACTGCCCGGCCGCCACGACGACGCGAGCGGCCATATTCATATTGGCATCGAATGGCTCAAGTCCGTCGCCTTCGGCCACATCGAGTCGATCGGCGAGCGGGTACTCATCATCGGCGTCGGCAATACCGCCATGGACTGCTGTCGCACCTCGATGCGCATGGGCGGCAAGGACGTCAAGGTCATGGCCCGGCGACCGCGCGAGTACTTCAAGGCCTCGCCCTGGGAGCTCGAAGACGCCGAGGAGGAGAACATCGAAATCACGGTGAACCACTCCCCCCAACGCTTCGTCATCGACGACGGCAAGTTGATCGGCATGGAATTCGACATCGTCGAGTGGGACGAGGGTGCGCGCCACTCCACCGTTCTCGAGACGGTCATCATCGAATGCGATGACGTCATCCTCGCCATCGGACAGGAGAATGCCTTCGAGTGGGTCGAGCGCGACCTCGGGATTGAATTCGGCGAATGGGAGACGCCGGTCTTGAACGAGGAGACGCTCCAGTCCACGCTGCCCCACGTCTTCTTCGGCGGCGACTCGGCCTTCGGTCCCAAGAACATCATCTGGGCCGTCGCCCACGCCCACCAGGCCGCCATCTCGATCCACAACGTCTGCCAGGGCGTCGCCGTCGACGAGCGCCCACCGATGGGCATGACGCTCGCGAGCCAGAAGATGGGCATGACCGAGTGGAGCTACCACAACCAGTACAACCCTTCGCCACGCCAGCAGATGAACCACGTGGAGCTCACCAAACGCTTCGCGGCCATCGACCTCGAAGTGGAGTTGGGCTTCGACGCCGAACAGACCGCGCGCGAAGTGCAGCGCTGCCTCAACTGCGACGTGCAGACTGCCTTCAAGGCTCCCCTGTGCATCGAGTGCGACGCCTGCATCGACATCTGCCCGGTGCGCTGTCTCACCATCACCACCAACGGCGATGAGGACGACCTGCGAGGACGGCTCAACGCCCCCGCGCAGAACCTGGAACAGGCGATTTGGGTCTCGGCCCCGCTGCCCCAGACGGGACGCGTCATGGTGAAGGACGAGAACGTCTGCGTGCACTGCGGGCTCTGCGCCCAACGCTGTCCGACGGCGGCGTGGGACATGGAGAAGTTCGAACTGGACATTCCCTACGCCGGGAACTTCAACATCTTGGGCAAGACCCGGTCCGACAACGTCCTCACGAGGAGCTCGTCATGACCAGCACCATTTCCCACTCCGCCAAGGGCACCGATACCGGAATGAGGGTGAACGACTTCGCCCTCAAGCTCGCCAACGTGAACGGTACCGGTTCGGCCAGCGCCAACGCTCTCTTGATGCAGGCGATCTTTCGCATGGGGATTCCCGTCTCGGGCAAGAATCTCTTCCCCTCCAACATCCAGGGCCTGCCCACCTGGTACGAGATCCGCGTCAACAAGTCGGGCTACACCGCGCGCGCCCTGGACTACGACCTCATGGTCGCGATGAACTCCCAGACCTACGCCGAGGACATCAAGGAAGTGGCCGCGGGCGGCTACGTCCTCTACGACTCGTCCTGGCCCCTCGACTCGTACCTGCTGCGCGAGGACGTGACGTTCCTCGGCGTGCCGCTCGCCAAGATGTGCCTCGAGAACTTCACCTCCTCACGCGAGCGTGTCTTGATGAAGAACATCGCCTACGCCGGCGCGCTCGTGGCGCTGCTCGACCTCGACCTCGAGGTGATCGCGACGCTGCTCACCGAGTCGTACTCGCGCAACGAGAAACTCCTCGCCTCCAACCAGAAAGCCCTGCGTCTCGGCTACGACTACGCCAAGGAGAACTTCGAGTGCCCGCTCGAATTCCACGTGGCGCCCATGGACGCCACCGCGCACTCCATCCTCATTGACGGCAACACCGCCTGTGCGCTCGGGTGCCTCTACGCCGGCGCCACCGTGGCGGGCTGGTACCCGATTACTCCCGCCACGGCGTTGATGGACAACTTCACGGCGCTGTGCGCCAAGTACCGCCGCGAACCAGTCGACGCCACGGTGCCCGGAGCGCCGGACTCCTTCCAGAACAACTACCTGATCCTGCAGGCCGAGGATGAGATCGCCGCTATTGGCATGGTGCTCGGAGCTTCGTGGAGCGGGGCGCGCGCCTTCACTTCCACTTCGGGACCGGGCATCTCGCTCATGGGCGAACTGCTCGGACTGGCCTATTACACCGAGATCCCCGCGGTCATCTTCGACGTCCAGCGCACTGGTCCCTCGACGGGCATGCCCACGCGCACCCAGCAGGCCGACATCCTGCTCTGCGCCTACGCGAGCCACGGCGACACCAAGCACATCTTGTTGTTCCCGGCCAACCCGCACGAATGCTTCGAATTCGCCGTGCTGAGCTTCGACATCGCCGAGCGCTTCCAGACGCCGGTGTTCGTACTTTCGGACCTCGACATCGGGATGAACGACTGGGTGGTGCCCGAACTCACCTGGGACGACAGCTTCGTGCCCGACCGCGGCCGGGTCCTCGACGACCAGGACTTGTCCGAGATCGCCGAGTTCTTCCGCTACACGAATGAAGACGCCGACTTCGTCACCCCGCGCACCCTGCCGGGTTCGGACTCCAAGGGGGCGTACTTCATCCGCGGATCGGGACACGACAAGTTCGGTAGGTACACCGAAGTGCCCGCCGAGTACCAGGAGGTCGTCGACCGTCTCAAGCAGAAGCACGCGGCCTCGGCGCACTCGGTACCCGCGCCCGTCATAATCCGCCGCCCCGGCGCGAAGGTGGGCATCATCACGCTGGGCAGCTGCGACCTCGCGGTGCGCGAGGCCATTGACGACTTGGCCGATCGGGGTATCGCCGCCGACTATCTTCGCGTGCGGGGCTTTCCCTTCGTCGAGGACGTGCGCCGCTTCGTCGAGGAGCACGAGGACTGTTTCGTCGTCGAACAGAACCGCGACGGACAGCTGCGATCATTGATCGCCATCGAGACCGAAGTGGACATCGAGAAGATGCACCCGGTGCTGCAGTACGGGGGTTTCCCCTTGAGCGCCATCCAAGTGGTCAGCGCCGTCACCGAGACATTGGAGGACCGCTCATGAGTTCACCCACCAAGCCGCTGATTCCCCTGGCCGTCTTGCCCAAGAACGAACTGGGCCTCACCGTGCGCGACTACGAGGGTGCGATGTCGACGCTGTGTGCGGGCTGCGGTCACGACTCGGTCACCGCCGCCATCACCCAGATGTACTTCGAACTCTCGATGCCGCCGCACATGATTGCCAAACTCTCGGGCATCGGATGCTCGTCGAAGACCCCGACGTATTTCGTGCGGGGCGCGCACGGCTTCAACTCGGCGCACGGGCGCATGGCCACCATCGCCACCGGGGCCAACGCCGCTAACCGCGAGCTGTCCTACATCGGCATCTCGGGTGACGGCGACTCGCTGTCGATTGGCATTGGCCACCTCTCGCACCTGATGCGCCGCAACGTCAACATGGTCTACGTACTCGAGAACAACGGCGTCTACGGCCTCACCAAGGGACAGTTCTCCGCGTCCGCGGACATCGGCAGTCGATCCAAGCGCGGTGTCTCCAACATCATTGCGCCGATTGACCCGATCATGCTCGGCCTCTCGATGGGCGCCACGTTCCTGGCGCGCAGCTTCTCGGGCGACAAGGAGCAATTGATCCCCCTCCTCAAGGCGGCCGTCGCCCACGAGGGTATGGCGCTCATTGACGTCATCTCACCGTGTGTGACCTTCAACGACCACGAGGGCTCGACCAAGAGCTACCGCTTCATGCGCGAGCACGAAGTCAAGGAGATTGAGACGGACTTCGTCCCCTGGCAACAAGAGATCTCAATGCCCCACCACAAGGGCGGCGCGCGAGAGATCATCATGCACGATGGTTCGGCCGTGCGTTTTCGCTCGGTGCCCGAGGGCTACGACCCCCGCGATCGCCAGAAGGTCGAGGAGTACATCCGCGAGCGCCACGAGCGCGGTGAGATCGCCACGGGCCTGCTCTACGTCAACGAGTCCTCCTTCGACGTGCACGAGATGAACAACACCCCCGAGATGGCGCTGTCCAAGGTGCCCTACTCCAAGCTCTGCCCGGGTTCTGCGGCGCTCGCCAAATTGCAAGAGGACTTCCGCTAAATCTACGGCCCAGAATCGTGGGCCACCTCCGACTTTCTCCCTTTTGATTGACTCTCGCGATTCTTTCGCACACTTGACGAATGGCGGATTCGACAACGCGCCGATTTTGCGCCAAGGACCGATACAACTTCTGGCGCCGCGGACCAACAGAGGTGCTCACGTCCGCCTCGAGCCAATTGAGCATCTCGGCGCAAGTATTGAGTGTGAAAGGGGCGGTTTCATCGCCAATTGATCGAGGCAGACCAGCATTTCTTCGTCAGTTGAGACCCCGACCCGTCGGGGGCCACTAACCGTCGCTCGCTCGACTCAAAAGTCTCGCGGTGCCCCAAGTCTTTAGGATTATGGTACTGTCCTTATTAGTTTTATTTAGGGGACAACGATGGGAGCGTCCGGGGCAGTACTCGGTGACATCTTCGCCCTCGAAGAGCCTTCTCGGGGCCCCTCGGAGTTGTTGATCACAGAGGCGCGCCGTCGAACGCGACGACGAGCCGTGGGTTAGTCCCTCCTCGTCGTCGCCACTATCGTGTCCTTCACTTTTGTCACCGTTCAAATTGTGGGTCCGCCCGCGTCGCGATTCACCGACGGGGCCACGGTGTCAAGGTTCATGACGCAGATGTCGCACGCTGGTCAGACCCGTTTTGCTGGGACCTATCAGGTGAGCGACAACTGGCTACGCCCGGGAAGGATTCTCTACGCGCAGATGCCGAGCGCCCCGGGCACCGGGGCCCAAACGCCGCTGATGCGCGGCGATGCTCCGCCCGTCACGCGCCCGCAAGGCGTTCTCGAACAGCGGGTAGATCATCGTCGGCAGCTGTAGGCCGTGGTTCATCTCGTGGTCGGTCGTCCCGAGGCGGGGCTCACCAATGACTGTGGGTTCGCCCCACGC